>Ga0316209_1003278_pt1 | contig 11297 bp, 8 predicted proteins | sample 6monopyrite_MG_FD_204945 | JGI IMG/M metagenome (GOLD analysis project Ga0316209, IMG submission 204945) | Microbial mat bacterial communities from mineral coupon in-situ incubated in ocean water Damariscotta River, Maine, United States -... | ecosystem: Environmental > Aquatic > Marine > Coastal...
GCAAAACTAATACCGGCTTCCACTCTGGTGGTGGAATGCTGGTCTCAAATAATTCTATTTCCATCGCCAAGGCTAAAGATGGTACTTCATCTACAATAATAATGGCAGAGACCTCGAACTGGGCCTTTGATGCAGCCGGTAACAAGGTAGATATTCGAGGTGGAACTCCTCATGGCTGGCTCATGGGAACGGACGGTGGTGGTCGGACAACAGGCTGGAATGGGCCTACCAATCGAAAATTCAACATAACAACTGTCCGGTATCCTCCGGGAACCACTGACTACACATTGCCTGGTGTAGATTCAAATCATGGCCCGAATAATCCATTAAATTCACCTCATACAGGAGGCGTTCAAGTTGTTTTTGTGGATGGTCATGTTGGCTTTATCAGTGATAATGTCAATCTTCCAACTCTGAAACTTCTTTGTACCCGAGATGATGGTCGAGTTGTTGGTGAATTTTAATAACTAGCCAGTGCTGCAAGCAGCACTGGCTGTGAGACAAAACCTTCCTGTTACTACTATGATAACAAGAAGGTTTTTTATTTGCTTTTTTTATATTAACAACTCTGTATCCCACGAAGGAGATAGATGTGCAACATCGATTGATTCACTTGGCAGTTTACACAGCAATACTTGGTATGATGATTGGATGTGGTGGCGATGATGGAAGCTACCAGGGAGCAACGGGTACTGTTTCGGGTGTCGTAAAAATCGACGGCAAACCATTGACTGAAAAGGCGACTGTGACGTTTTTCTCTAAAGAAGGTTTCGCTGCCACCGGGCAGACCGATAGCTCTGGAAAATTCACACTCAAGTATAAACAAAGCTCGGATATTCCTGTTGGTAAATACGCAGTTGCTGTGATGCCCGCAGCAGGGGCCGCCTCTTCTGATCCCAAAGATTTTATGGATAAAGAATCTGGAGAGACCAAAGTTGTAGAAGCTAAATCCGCAATCCCTAAAAAGATGCAAAGCCCGGGGGGTAGCGGGATCACAAAGGAAGTTAAAGAAGGCGAACAAACAATTGATATCGAGATTTAATTGTTTACGATCACTTGAATAATAGAGACATAACTCATTTCCAGTCCTCTAATTACGAATGGAATTATCCAGCAAGGTCTCATTTCCCTGCTGGATAATCCAATATCTGTTGACATCAATATTTTCGAACTGTGATTTTTGTCCATCAATCCAATCGACTTCAATTTTGTCTATGAATGAACTCTCTCCCAGGCCAAAAATGAGTTGCTTTTCGTTGCAGGTTTCGTAACCGTTTCCTGCGGTCAATTGTTGAGTCCATGTTTTTCCAGATGCGTACACTCGAACTGTTGTCCCTATTGGCTCCCGCGCACAACTGGTGCCGATTAGCTTCAACGAAATAAAGTGTCCCGTTTTTTGCGTTGTGTTGGTTAACAAGGCGAATGGTGCATCGAGATGCGAAATGATCACATCTTGCTTTCCGTCCCGGTTCCAGTCTAGAACGGCGAGTCCTCGCCCAAGGCCTTTTTGATCAAAAAATGGTCCTAACTTTTCAGGCGAAATTTCGTTGAATTTACCGCCCAGGTTTTTGAAAAACTGTGCCTGCATCAAGTCTGGTTCTCCCGTGGCAAATGTGCGGTCAACGTGTCCATTGGTCACAATAATATCGAGGTAGCCATCCAGATCCGCATCGATAAACTGCGCACCAAACCCCAACATGTAATAGCCGGAATCCTGGAGATTCGTCTTGCGGGTTGCATCGGTGAACAGCCCTAAATCGTCCTGCAGATAAAGAGTATTGGCATCGGCATAGAAGTTGGTCGCAAACAAATCGAGTAAGCCATCCTGGTTCGCATCTCCCACAGCTATTCCCATTGTTGCCTGTGTTTGACCAGCCCAGTTGAAAGCCAAACCGCTGATTCCGGCATGTTCCTCAAAGTGAATGATTTCTTTTGATGTTTTTGTTGGCGTAAAGAGAAAGTTGGCAGCGGTATCGTTTCCTACAAAAATGCTTAGTTTCCCAGATTGATCGAAATCGGAAATAATAAGACCAAGCCCCTTAGCATCTATTATATCTAAGCCAGATTCAAGAGATACATCCTTAAAAGAGCCATCGCCATTGTTGAGGTAGAGTCGATCCATGGTTCCCGGAAACATCGTGGGGACGCAGGCTTTAAGTCGACCATTTTCTGTTTTGCACGATTGTCCAGCGACGGTCTTTCGATCCAGGTAATTGACAACATATAAATCCGCCAGGCCATCCTGATTAAAATCGCCAAAGCCCGCACTGAGAGACCATTCATCGCCAGCTGTTTGCGATGTTTGTGTTGCATCGCTGAAAGTGCCGTCCCCGTTGTTTATATACAGACAGTTTTCGTAAAGATTGCAAATATATAAATCGGGATATCCATCGCTGTTAAAATCGCCGGCTGTGACTCCCTGACTAAAATTGATGTCTCTCAATCCGGACTGATCAGTGACTTCTTTGAATTGACCGTTCCCTAAATTTTGATAAAGTCGATCAGGATAGTTTTTGCTTCCCTGACGATCCTTCCACTGACACCCTTGCGCAAGATAAATATCGGGCCAACCATCAAGATTGTAATCCAACACAGCCATCCCTGCACCGGTGGTATCGAAAATATGCTCCAGGCCAACATTTTCCTGTAACGAACTGATATACCGAAAATTAATCCCTGCTTCTGCTGCTTCATTTGAAAAACGTGGTAATGAAAAACGAGAGGAAGCCATCTGAATATGAGAATTGTCTTCCATCCGGGTATGCCAATCAGGAAGGGGAAAGCCCAATAATTCCTGTGCTTGACCAGCTTGCCGGGAATCCACTGTTTTGATGTTTAACAGAGCTTCCCGTCGTGATGATTGGAGCGATGTTGTTGCCCAGGCGGGAGGATTCAATTCGCGTAATGCCATATCTGCCCAGGCTGTTGCCTCAAGAAACCGTTGTTGCTTTTCAAGGATTTCTATTACCTGATGAATAATCGTAAAATTGCAATTCCCTTGTAATTCACCAAGCAGTGTCTGCAAATTACTTAACTCTTTTGCTCGTTCAAAATAGACCTGTGCAGCTTGCTGCCCCTTTACCTCTGCAATTAATTGTGAAAGTTCATAAGAAGCAGTCACATGATAAGGATGTCTCAGAAGTACTTCACTGAAGCAACGAATTGCCGCACGCGGTTGCTTGTTGACACGAGCCCAGTTTGCTCTGGCTCTCCAGATTTCAGGATGCTCATCCATCTTTGCTGAAAGGGAGCGGTTCCAGACTAAAAAGTCTGAACCGTTTTCCAACGCGTAAATTTGCCCCAGCCTTCCTTGCGCTTCTGCAATTTCGGGATGGGCAGCGACAATTTCAAGTAAAAGTTTTTTTGCCTGTTCGGTTCGATTTTGCAGTAAGTGAATTCTGGCCGTTCCCAATAAAATAATAGGATGTTCCGGCTTTGCCTTTAGACTGCGATTGACAACAAAATCATCCACCAGCACAGAAGTTTCGGTTGAACCAATCATACGAAGTTGGTCTGCGATAAAATCGCCTTGCACAATGCGTGTTCGCAAAAAAGGAATCGCTTCCCAGGTACGACCCTGAATATAAAGCAACTCGCTGAGGTATCGGTTGGTTGGGAGATGGGTAGGATTAAGAAGATAAGCCTCTCGAAAGTACCGCTCCGCCTTAACAACCTGGTTCTTCATCCAGTAACGTTCAGCCAGCCCGTATAACTTCTGAAATGCAACTTCAGAAGTTTTAGGAGTAACCTGTTCAAAATAGTCTATCGCCTGTTGATATTCGTGTAACTTACTCGCGGTCTGTCCTGCGAACAATAAAGCCTGTTGATGTGAAGGGTCTGATTTCAGAATCTTTTTTACCAAATTCATCGCGGCTGAATACTCTTGCAAAGCGTACTCGTTTTTTGCCTGAATCAGTATTTTACTTTCATCATCGTGAATCAGCGGAATCCCAATGATCACCCAAAACCCTGCAACAAGCAAACAGATCGATAGCAAACTTCCCAAGTCAATTCTTGACTGGAAACTATTCGCTGGCGAACGTTTTCCATTTGATTCTGCTTCAATCGAATTATGCACGTTATAACTCGCTTTGCCTTTGTGTTGTGATGGATATTTCTTGAACACATAAATTAATAGCCAATGAAGCTTACCGAATCTGCAACAGTTTTACATCAATTTTACTCCTCCGAGATGAATTTGTTGAATCTTGTATCGGGAGTCCGTAGCATGGACCTGATCTGATCGATTTCTTTTGTTCCTCATACAACTTGCCTGTTGGTTTCCAATGTCACGACACAATCCGTTTCCCGTATTGAAATTTATTGCAGAGGGAGCGATTGTGCTGGCTGCGATGGTTTTTACCGGCTGCTTTGTTGCGGTTATCTATTTAGCAGTGAATGGGCAACGGGAATACGGAATTCTTGTTGGCAGTGTTGCGATACCGGTGTCGCTGGGGCTGAACATTTTTGGCGAACTGGTTGGCGTACTACTGGCGATTGAGCGTAACGGCCGCCTGCAACTCGAACAGAATCAGCAGATGCAATTAACGCACGACGATTCTGCAGAGGAAATTGAAGAAGAACTGAATGACAAGATCATCATCTCCTGTCCCTCTTGTGGCACCGGCTTTTCCACGACAAAAGACGTTCTCGGCAAAGCAGTCCGCTGTGGTAAATGCGGTTTGAAATTCGCCGCCCATGACCGCACTTTTTGATATCCATGGAGAAGTCTGTCAATTCGTTCTATTTCTATTTGACTGCCCGATACCCGGTACGTGATGTCTGGTATTTTATTTCGTGGGCACTTGGAAGCCCGCGTCCTTTTCCGCCACCGGTCATTGTTCCATTTTGGTAAGGGCTATCAGAATGAACCAGCCGTGCTGGGACTCATCTCCGTGGCTCATTGATTTCTTGTTGACTTCTTGGAAAACAGGAAGTACTTCATTTCCGGATGAGCCTGTTTTGTATCTATTCTTTACCTCGCTAAGCGTTTCTGCTATATCCGGTTACGAGTATGAAATTATCTGCGAAGAGGTTGTTTCTTTCTGTTTCCCTGCATTAAATCCAAGTTGTTAAGAACGCAATGAACGAATCCGAAGCTCAAACCCTGCGAATTTTGCATACGGAATCTTCCTGCGGTTGGGGAGGGCAGGAAATTCGTATCCTGACAGAAATGGAAGGGATGATCGGGCGAAGGTATGAAATGCACCTGCTTTGCCCGGAAGAGTCAACAATTTATGGCGTTGCACAAAAAAACAATCTTCCGGTGACTGCGATCCCGATTGCCCGAAAAAAACTACGGGGCATGTTTGCACTGCGGAAATGGTTGCGCCAAAATCGGGTTGATGTGATCATCACTCATAGTTCTACCGATAGTTGGCTGGCAGCGGTTGCCTGTAAAACGATGCTTCGACCGCCTCGCATTATTCGATTGCGGCATGTTTCGGCAGCCGTCCCCAATAACTTTCCGACCAGGTGGCTTTACAACAATGCCTGTGAACATATTGTGACAACCGGGAAGTGCATTCGCGATCAACTCATTAACGATAACGGTTTTGCACCGCAGCGAATCACATCGATCCCAACCGGATTAGACCTGCAAAAATTCAGTCCCGGCGACAAAAAGGCAGCCCGCAAGCAACTTGATTTGCCTGAATCTAAACATATTATTGGTATTATCGCCACGCTGCGAAGCTGGAAAGGTCATTGCCATTTGATCGAAGCATTTTCACGGTTAATCAAACAGCATGAAAATCTTCATCTGTTAATTGTGGGGGAAGGGCCGATCCGTGAACCACTCGAAACGCTTGTTGATGAATTTAACTTGAAAGAAGAAGTGACTTTTGCAGGCAATCAGGAGAATACCGTCCCCTGGTTTCAATCGATTGATACTTTCGTTCTTCCTTCGTATGCCAACGAAGGTGTTCCCCAGGCACTGATGCAGGCGATGGCATGTCGGTTGCCGGTGATTGGTGGCGCAGTCGGCGGACTGCCAGAGACAATTGAAGAGGGGAAAACGGGCTTGCTGTTTCCCCCCAAAGATGTCTCTGCTTTGGTTTGCGCAATCGAAAAACTTCTTGATGCCCCCCAGCTTGCCGAACAAATGGGAGCCGCTGCTTACCGTGCTGCCCAGGAAAAGTTCGGTATGCAGATCATGCTCGATAAAACGTGCCAGGTAATTGACAAGGCAATGAAATCGTAGGTCGGTCTTTCTAGCCTGTCCTACGGGTTTTGCCGTCTGCGTCGAGTTTTCTTGCCCGTGGCGCGGCGGGCTTTTAACCGGACAGAAGCGATGGCTGGCTGAGTTGGATTATTTGGATTGTATTCTGCAAGAGGCTGACGTGTAATTTGTCGCAAAAAATGAATGGAGCACTGCCTCACAAACAGTGGCTGTTTAGCCGCCAGTCCGTTCGATAATTCAGCTAGAAGTTTTGGGCTCGCAGGGATTTTTCCCTGAGCCGCCTTGAACCATGTGCGAACTGAAAGTGCAGATTGATTTCCGTTACCAGCCACAGCGATTTTGTTCCAGACAGTGTCGGTCGTTTTGTTATCTGGAGAAGCAAGTAACCATTCAATTGCTGCAATTCGCTGTGTTTCTATTTTTGAAGAAGCTGCCCTGGGAACTGTCGCCACAGGATCAAGAGAAAATACAAGATGTGTACTCACAAGTCGTTCATTAGATGTTTTACCTGAAGAAGCAGAGTAAAGGGCAACCAGCAGGTTGTCGCTTTTATTCACTTTTGCAATCAATGTTTCACTTAATTGAAGCGTTTCTGCTGGCTCGTTTCTCCAGCGTGAATTCGGACTCACTCTCAATGTTTTATTAAGCCCCTGCTGCGTCAGTACAATGGCCTGATTACTTTTCAGGTTAACATCTTTTTTCAGGGCAACCAATGTGGTGATCGCTTCTCCTGAAAAAGTGACGAGTTCCTGAGTTTTTTTCTCCAGTTGAAATAAGCCGATTGATGTGTTGTCCTGTATCGCTTGCACGCTCCATTCCTGTTGCCCGCTTGTCACTTTGAGAACATCACCCGCATTCAATCGAGACAAAGCGATTCTTCCAGAATGCAATTCCAGTTCGATGATACTCTGCGTTGAACTTGCCTGCTTTTCAGATTGCTCATCTTTCTCCTGACTTATTGCTGCATGAACTGCGATTTGAACTTCCGAATTGGTATCAATAACAATTTCTGTCCCCGTTTCAATTTCCCCCTGTAACCAACCCGATGGCAATGTGCGAAAAGTAAGTTTTTCTGTTTCTGAGTTATTGCCATCGTCTGTTTTTTCCGCAAGAATCCCTTTCCAAGGCATTGAATCTGCCACTCGATAAGCTGCAATTCCGGAAATATGTACCCAGGTAATTTGCAGATCATGCTTTTCAGGTAACAATTTCGGCTTATTTTCCTGCTTGACCACCGCCGTTTCTTTAGTGCCTTGTTTGTTCATCTCATCGGGCGATTTTTGTATTGAGTTTTCTTTATTATTTGATTCCGACCTCTCCGTAAGATTTATCTCCGTTGAAGCATCAGATTTATTTTGTGAAGGTGTACTCTGTTTGGAGTCGGTCTTTTCGGCGATAGAAATCGTTGTGGAATCCCCGTCATTATTCATGGCAAAATAGACCGGAAATGCAATCGCAATAACCGCCACTGCGATGCCTGCTAGCATCCAACGTTGTTGCTGTTCTCTTTTTTTCCTCTTTTTGTTTGCTTGCCGTTTTGGTTGCGTTCTGTGAACAACAGGCAGGCGTTCCAGCACGATCTGTTCATCATTAATTTCAGATTCAAGTGAATCAAGGAATGATGATTCCAAGCTGGGTTGTGGATGCTCTTTAATTTCCTGAAGATATTTCGAGGAGTTTCGTGAAGCATCATCTGTACTGCATTGCTGGTGAATAAAATCCTGCATTCGCCTGGTTGTTTTTTGGGAATGCTGTTTGAATTCTTTCGGAATTTTAATGGAGGATGAATCTGCATGGTTTGCTTGTACTGCTGAAATAACTTCGCGGATTATTGCTGGATTGTCCCAGCAGGAAGATTCAAATTCGACAAGCTGACTGGCTTCCATTTTTTGCTCAACATATTGGGCGATCAGTTCGGCATCAACTTCTTTCGTTTCCTCTTCGTTTGCGAGTGGCGTTTGCTCATTATAAATTGAGGATAGCTTTTTCCACTGTTGTAGCAGTACCGGGCTTGTCGCCAGTTGTTCGCGCACCGCTACTCCGTCTGTATCAGAAAGGAATCCTTCCTGCAGTTGAATGAGTTTCAACAGGGGTCCGTTTTGCTGATTCATGTTTTTTTATGCCCGGCTTCCATCAATTTCTTCAACCTTTTTTGTGCGCGATGTAATTTAGGGCCAACCGCGTTTTCTGAAATTCCGAGTTCCTGCCCGATTTTTGCATAACTAAGCTTCTGATCAAAATGCAGCATCAACGCCAAGCGGTCACTCTTTTTCAATTGACCAAGGGACCGTTGAAGATTCTGTTGATCTTCTGAATCGATTTCCGAATCGTTATCGCTCGGTTTTTCGGCAACGGTTGCGATATCGAACTGGCTATCGTTGGGGCGTCTGTTTTCGGTCTCTCGTTTCTGGCGTTTCAGAAAAGTGATTGTTGCCCGCCTGGCGATCACAGCCAGCCATGTTGAAAGTTTACTGCGTCCCTGAAACTGGCGTAGCCCATTCATATCGCGATGGAACAGAACAGCTATCACTTCTGCCCCGCAATCTTCGATAAGTTCCGGATGTGGAACAATCCCGAATTCGCGACACGTTGACAACACCCGGCTGACGATCAGTTTTTCGTATCGCCTGAGAAAATCTTGCCACGCTTGCGGATCACGGTTGAGCAACATCACAACGAACTGCCGTTCTTCTTCCTGGCAGGTTGTGTCCGTATTGTTCGGGGAATTCGTTCTCGTCTTTTTTCCCTTTTGCAATCGCTGTTGATGATTGATATCAGATCGATGCGCGGCTGCTTCACCCCCACGAAAGATCCGCCTGGTCGGCGCATCACTCGGTGATTCAAAACAGGGAAGAACATCGGTAGAGTTCATACAGATAACTTAATCAATTGTAGCCCAACACGACAAAGCCGTTAACCGCACAATCCATCTTGCACGGTTAAGCGGACATTATCAAGAATTAACTGGCAGAAATTAACCAGCAAGAGCTTCACGAATGGCGTGCTTTTCGCGTTGCAATGTTGTCCGCAAAGCTGCAACGGCATCTTCGCAAATATTGTTTATTCTGCGGGCAAGCTGCGGGGCTCCCATATCCTGCAAGGTGTCGATACAGGCATTGCAAACTCGCTCGACGCGATTGACACATTTTTCTGTTCGAGCAGTAGCCGAGCGAATACAGTCTGCCGCCATTCGTCGCGCTGCTCGTTCGCGTCCATCAGCCAGAAGTTGCCGAATCTTTCTAACGCACTGAGCCGTTTCGTCTCCTGCCGCGTTTTGGCAGCGTTCAACAATACCATTGATAATATTGGCACAACGAGCAGCAACATCTTCCGGAGAAGATTGAGCCGAAGCCGAGTTTGTTGCCATCATCAAACCCGCAGCAGCACAGAAAGCGAATAAAAGTTTCATCTTGTTTGTCTCCATCATGTTAAGTCTGCTTGAATTCCCTGGCATCACCAGGAAAACTGCCAATTGAATACGTGATCAGAATTGATCTTCAGAATCGACAGGTGAACAATCGGTATTTAACAGGCCTGTTAATTTCTACCGCCTGCAACATGAGTGGAGAGAAAAGTAAAATCCGTGCAGATAAAAATCTTCCTTTTGAGTAAATGCCGAAGAAAAGTGATTTAGCACGAGCAAATCAGCCGGAACGCGCTAGCGTCCGGTTCATGCGACAATGGAAGGAACCGTGGGCTAGCGCCCAGCGGCTCATGAATAATCCATCTTAAAGGATCAATTTATTCTGCAACCAGGGCATCTGCGAATTGATCGGGGTCGAAAAGTTGCAAGTCATCAATTTGCTCGCCCACGCCGATATATTTAACAGGAATTCCCATTTTCTTTCGGATCGCGACAACAATTCCACCTTTGGCGGTGCCATCTAACTTGGCGAGAATCAAGCCGGTGGAATCAATAATTTCAGAAAAGACTTCTGCCTGATTCACCCCGTTTTGCCCCGTTGTTGCATCCAGAACAAGCAGGGATTCGTGCGGACCTCCCGGAATTTTTTTTCCGATCACTCGATATATTTTATCTAATTCGAGCATCAGATTTTTTTGTGTCTGCAATCGGCCCGCGGTATCGATAATGACAACATCTGCGCCGGTTTCCAAAGCACGTTCGCAACCAGAATAAGCGACGCTGGCTGGATCGGTACCGCTTGGTTTGGTGACGATATCGCAACCGATTCTTTCGCTCCACATGGTCAGTTGCTCCACCGCAGCGGCGCGAAACGTATCTCCAGCAGCCAGGACAACTTTCTTGCCCGATTGATGAAGCAGATTGGCCAACTTGGCAATCGAAGTCGTTTTACCAACGCCGTTGACACCAGCGACCAGAATAACCGTGGGGCCTTCCGCAGCCATCTTTAACGGGGAAAGATCGTCATTCGGATCCCAGTTGATCCCTTCTTCCCCTTTCAGCAAATCGTTCAGTTTGTTGCGAACGGTTTTCCAGATTTCAGTTAGATCAACGGTTCGTCCACGATGAACTTTTCGTAATTCGTCGACAATTTCCATCGAAGCGGCTACTCCCATATCCGATTCGATCAGTCTTTTTTCAAATTGCGTCAGATGCTCATCGGTAAGAATTTCTCCGTTTTTGAATAAGTCACGCACATCGGTCTTGAGAACCTGTGATGTCTTTTTCAAGCCTTTTTTCAGACGATCAAACAAACCCATCGTACTATTATCTTTCCTGTATGTTCTATTTTTTCAAAGCTGCAAGGACAAAGCCCTGAAACTGTATTTGAAGGGGAATCATAGAAAATAGAACGCAAGGAAGCCAGTTCATCGCTTGATAATTACAACGATATCCCTGGCTGCGCTAAGTCCCAGCGGGATATTCTGATGATTTGATTCAATGGTAATCAAATCGGCTTCATCACTTTTGGATATAATTTCCCCTGTGCTACCAATATTCAGTTGGTGTTCACTGAGATAACGCAGAAATTCAGGATCCTGATTTAACACACGGACCAATTCAAATTGAGTCCCTTGCTCGCAGGTAGAAAGAGGCACTCCCTGACTGGCGGGGTCTGTTCTTAAAGCACCATCTTTGTCGGGGATGGGGTCGCCGTGCGGATCGACGGTTGGGTGAGAGAGGTAATCGTCG
>Ga0316209_1003279_pt1 | contig 11296 bp, 11 predicted proteins | sample 6monopyrite_MG_FD_204945 | JGI IMG/M metagenome (GOLD analysis project Ga0316209, IMG submission 204945) | Microbial mat bacterial communities from mineral coupon in-situ incubated in ocean water Damariscotta River, Maine, United States -... | ecosystem: Environmental > Aquatic > Marine >...
CTACTTGTTTAGAAACATTAGGATAAAATTCATTAATTACATTTTCTGCGTGGTCTTTATCAAATTTTTGCATTGGTGAATCAATAAAAACAGGAAATTCAATATCTGATTCGTCAACCAATGCTTTTAAAAGGGCAGAAGCATACATTTGACGTTCACCCATTGAGAGCGAACCTTTATCAATTTTTTCATTTCTTGTGTTAAACAGATTAATATCTACGTCATCACCAGAAAGGTTAATATCAACCACCACTTTTTTAATAAAGTTCTTTTTATGCATTAATGTTGATAGTTGGTTCAACATATTTTCTTCTAAAGATTTTTTCTTTTCTTCTTTTAATGATTTTATAAAAGTTTTTAAACTCTTAATTAAATCTTGTGCTTTTTGGTCTTTAGCACTATATTTACGAGAATCATCAATCTTTTTTCGTAATTCTTCTTGACGCTGTTTAAATGTTTTGATATTGTTTTTTAAAGAACCTATTTTTTCTTTTAAATCTCCAATTTCGTTTTCAATACTAAGTACGCGTTTGTCTAATTTTTCTTTGCTTTCGCGTAGATTTGAAACATATTCGTCTTCTGCATTTTTCTCTGCATTTCTAATCTTTCTACGAATTGAGTTTATTTGATTTTTAGAACGAGAATATTCATTGTTTAATCTTGTAAATGCTTCTTTAAAAGTTAATTTCAAATTATTCACTAAAGTGTTTAACTCGTTTGTTTCTGAGTCTGAAAAATCGTGTAATATTTTAAAATTATCAGGGATTTCATCTGTATCTGAAAAGAAATGTTTTTTTATAAGTTTTGAAATTTGTTCTTCATAAAAATTTCTAATATCAGTTTTTATAACAACAGGGAAATCTTTTTTTGATGCTTCCAAATCATCTAGAACATTTTTTACTTTTTCGTTTACATCTTCTTGTTTAAAATTATTAGTTCTAACAGATTGTTCGTTTTTTAATTGAGTAGAAACTTCCATTAGATTTTCTCCAGCAAGACCAAAAGGAATTAAATCAAAGAGTTCTTTTAAACTATTTTGCAATTCTGTTAATGATGTATCTAAAATTGCTTCTTCTTCTTTTAGTGTATTTAATTGTTCAAGAGTCATTTGATTTCCCTCTTGAATTAGTTTTCGTTGAATGTCTTGAGATTCAATAGTTTTTTCCATTTTCTCATCATTCAATTTTTGAATATCTTCTTCAATGGAATCTATCTCTATTTGAGTGTTTTCAATATCAACCTTAATTTGGTTTAATTCTGTTTTCTCTTGAGGTTTCGCAGACTTTTTTCGATATTCATCTTGTAAATTATCAAGATTTTCTTTTAAATCTTCATATTTTTTTATTCCTAAAACTTCTGTGTATGCTTTGCTCAAAAGTTTTCTTTGCTCTGGTGAATTTACTTCTGCAAGGGAAACAATTTTTTCTGCATCAAAAAAGAAAAATTTTGCAATTTCGATAGGTAGAATAAAATCACGTATGAAAATTTCTTCTCCATCTTGTTTTCCATCTGAAGTTAAATCTTGAATTAATTCATTTTTAAAACCATCAACTAAAACTTCAACTTTATCACTTGTACTTGTAACTATGTCGTAAGACCTTGTGATTTTGATTTCAGAGCAAGTAATTTCAGGTATTTTCACATCACCAAATACTATGGATACTGAAAATTTTGTTTTTCCTTCAACTTTTGCTAATCTATTTAAACTATTCCCAATATACTTTCCATAACCACCTTTATCAGCAATTTCTTTCTGGTAAAGTTCATCAACTTTTTCCATTTGTTTACCGTACAAACACCAGACTAAAGACATTAAAAAAGTGGTTTTACCAAAACCATTTTTACCACTAACAACTATAATGTTTTTTTCATCTGTTGGTGCTAATTCAATTTGATTTGTTCCTTTGTATATTCTAAAGTTGTCAAGAACAATTTCTTTTATGAACATATTATTTTTCTTTTTTAATGTATTGCTCTATTCTCTTTTCAATGTCATCTTTTAGTCCTCTTTTTTTGTTTAAAAGTGATTTGTTTTTTTGAAGAGTGAGTAATTCTTGAATCAAATCAAAATCTTTAGGATTTTCTTTACACGATTTTTTTAATAGCTCTAACTCTTTTTCGTGTTTTTCGTTGTGGTCTTTCATATCTAATTCAATTTTGTATGCTTGACGGTAAATTTTAGAAATTTTATAATTAAAGATAAAATCACGATACCAAATTGTTTGAATAGCAACTAATTCTTGATTAGTAATTAACTCTACGTGAGGTTTATCTTTCTGCACTTCTTTTTGTGCTTCTAATAATCTTTTTAAAAGTGATGCTCGATATTTAGGCGTATATGGACCAAAGCCGTTTACGGCTTTAGTTCCATTTCTTCTTTCTGGCATTCTATTTTTTGCAATATTTCTTTCGTCCACCATTTGATTACGTAAATTCAATAATGGTGTCAACCAAGTTAAACCATTTTCAATTAAAGCAGTCATTGATTTATCTTTTTTCACAACTGTACAAGTCCAACAACCAAAACGACTTTGTCCACAAGATTTGTGCTTGTCAGTTGTTACAACAGTAGGACATTCATAATCGTCAGCACTAGCATCTGAATAGAGTTTAAATAATTCTGAATTGTCTGAACCCCAAGGCGACTCCATTGTGTTTATTGTGTACCAAATTTCTTCCAACTCTAAATTACGAATTGGTGCGTACATATAAGTATTAGGTTGTGTAGGATGTTTGGATAAACGTTTTCCTCGAATTTCGTGTTTTTTCATTGATTTAGAACGTTGAGCACTTTCGCTTTTTCTTGTTCCAATCAATATTACAGCTTCACCAAATTCATCTAATTGTTCAATTAAAAATCTTGAAGTTGGTTTTATTTTTAATCTTTCTGTACACCACCTAAAAGCATTATTTGGTGCAGGATATCCTTTTCCAATTAAATTAACCCAAAAAGAATCTTCCAGCCTTGGAATTGTTTTTACAACTCTAACAGGCATATCTTGGTCTCTTGCTGCAATTTCAATTTTGTCTAAAACTCTGTGAACATACTCTGTAATTATAGGGTTTTCAACCATTGTGTCGTTGCAGACTACATAAATCTCCCTTGTTATTCCAGTCAATTCTTTTACCTGTTCAATTGCTTTCCAAACAAGTTGAAGCATAACAGTAGAATCTTTTCCGCCACTAAATCCAATTATCCACGGACGATTTGTCTTGTCAGCATAAAGATATTGGTCTATTATTTCGTCTATTATTTTCTGTATATATTTCGCCATAATTCTGCCGTAAAGTTAGTATTTTTTCGGTGAGCGTGGGTAAGAATTATGCTCTTTTGTTTTTAGAATGGATTGAGCGTTGGAAGAAAACAAATGTGCATAATTGTGTGGTGGATTTTTTAGTAGGATTTTCATTTAGAGTTCGATTTTCAGCTTGCAGAGAACGGTTCGGCGCTAGGCGTTTGTGCCGTTTCTCGAATATAGTACTTTTCGGCATAACGCTTAGGGCATGTTATGTGCTTATTGTTACTTTTCAATTTAATGGTCATTTTATTAATAAATAGAAGCCATGAAATACTTTTTAATCTCTCTTATTCTTCTTGTCTCAACAATTGCATTCTCCCAAAATTTTGAAATCTATGGATCCATCAAAGACACAACGGGAAGTGTTAAATACTCTCTATATGATGTCGATGAAAATGGAACATGGAAAGAAGTCGACTTAAATGTTGCGGTTCAGAATAATTACGAACTTTCACTTAAGCCAGATACTTACTTGATTGTCTTCAAAAATAAGGACAAAGCAAAGCACTTATACCTCGATCTAGACCCGGAGTTAAGTGGGTCGTACACTATGCATGTGAATTTCAATTTGGATACTCACGGTGTCGTTCATTTCAGCAGTGAACATCAGAAATACGTATCTTACTTAGTGGATAATGAGACCATCTTAGCAATGTATAAAGACTAGATTATGAGATTCATAGTAGCGAACGAAGAATTTACGATTGTTGAACTCATTGATAATAAAATTGACAATGCCGAAGTACAGCGATTGATAAATACTGTTAAACTATATGATGATTCTTACATCGTTGAAGAACCATTGTCAGAAGACATAATTATTCCACAAGATAACTGGTCATGTCATATTGCTAAAAATATTGGTCTTACATTTGAATTCATTGAAGGTCAACTTTGTTACATTTCATTTTTTTTGGATTTAAACCCGGCTATGTCAACGATAATATCGGATAATAACGAAATAATTATTGGGCTTATTAAGAATGAAGAAAAAGGAATAACAGACGTTTCATTCGGTTCAAGTAAACTAATCGTTGAAGCTGAATTGTATCCAAATCGTTGGTCGCAAATTATAGAATCGTTTTTTCCATTATATTGAACAACAGTATTATTTATGTTATGGGAGAGTATTTTTTAAATTTTTTGGGGATTGCAGTAGTCGTTTTGATCGTGGCTGGAATTTTAAGAGGCGTTTTCAAGACATCTGCAAAATTCATAGAAGATAACTCTGTAAAGAAACAAGGCGGCTTGCATTTTCTAGCACTTCCATTGCTCACTATATTGGATGAGAGTTTTAAAGTTGAATTTGTAAAGGAGAATGGTTCCGTTATAGAGTTTGTTCTGAAGGAGAAAGATGACGTATGGAAAAAGTACCTTCCAGAACCAGAGTTTATTAAAGTTAAAGTGCAATTAATTCAGAGCACATTTTTTATTGAGTATTGGATTTTTTCTGGGTATTATTTAAACAGGGAGAGACAAAAACATTTATATACTTCACCTAGATATAATTTTGAACATGGGCTCAATGATCAAGATCAGGTCGGTCGCGATCTTACAATCCATATTATGAGGCAGAAAATAGTGATACATGAGGCTAGAATGGAAATGCTTAAATCCTACACGTCTGAACTGTAAGTGGTGTTGAAGTTAATGGACGTTGTACATAACTGACAAGGCTATTCATCGTTTTAATGTGACTTAAACGTTGTTAGGAGTTTTTATGACAGGCGTTGTCTAATTAAATCTGATTTTTCTATTGTAGCTACATATTGCTCGTCAGACACACCGATTTTTTGAAATAAACTAGCTGTCACGTCTAATTCTGTGAGATTTGGATTGCCATCGCAAGTTATCACTTCATAGGAGGCAAGAATTAATAATTCCTTTTCAAAGAGATCCAATGTTTTTAAATCTTCAAAGATCTGATTGAATCCCTCATCAGCTTGATACTTTTGACAATGATCCATTCTTACACTCAAAATGTCGATATAACTGTTTAAGACCTGCAATTCCATATCAACATCCATATTGTTCTTTTTTGCGTCTTCTGTGTCATCGTCACATATTGCAACGATCATTAAGAAGTTTATCATAGACATTTTTTGATTAGTCGATAAACCATTAAATGCTTCTGTTATTGGGTTAGCCATTTTTTCTTTTTTAGTGATTATATTAAAAGTAACAAATTGCGAATATCTTTTTCATTGCACATAACGGTCTAGTATAAGCGTAGTGCGGGATTAGAAGCACATCACTTTCGGTTTAGCCTTATGTTTATTTATATTCAATTCATTTAATTTTAGCACTTTAGCCCGCATTACGCTTATACATTGTTGTAAGCTGGCTTTCTTCCGTTCTGCTTGGTTTTCAGCGTTGGCAAAGACATACTCTTTTGCAATTTTTGGCGTAGCGTTAGCTGGTGCGAATTGCAAATGTGTATGGCTTTTAGCGTTGGCTTTTTGTTCTATTCATAAATAAACTTGCAATAAGTCCAATTCCGACAATCACGTCTACAATGTTCCACATTACCCTTCCAAGTGCTATTTTAAAAAACGGTTGAAAGAGTAATGCAAGTCCACCGTAAATAATCATTTCGGTATTCCTGTTTTCTTCATTCGCCTTATAAGCCAAAATTCCAAATCCGATTAATGCTACAAACCGCACAAATTGATAAAACCCATAAGGCATATCTAATAAACACAGAAAAAATAAAATCGCAAGGATTATTTTAATTTTCGGCTGTAAACTCAATCTCATCTGTAAATTCTTCGTGTAAACCATAGTTTTGAAAGTCAATCAAGTATTTCATTTGTTTTGGGAATTGAGTAATAATTGTTTCCTCTGAAATACCTAATTTCGATTTTACCATTTGAAGAAATTTCACTTCGCTATCTTCAATTTTATTATCTGATTCAATAGTTCGAATTAAAACTTCAATTAATAAAAGCTCTTGCTTTTCGTTTAGGTTTAATTGGTTTAACTCGTTCAGATATTCGTTAATTGCTTTCTTTCCGTTTTGTTTAATATAGCTTAAACTTGTTTTAAAAGGTTCTTCAATATCGTAACCCATAAAATAAATTTCGTTATCAGCCATATTCTTAATTTCTGCAATTTCAGACTCATCAATTGAACCATCACAAGCCATTACAGAAATAGCCGATTTTAATAACAAATTTTGAAATGCTTTTGTTTTCATAATCCAAATCCGATTTTAGTTGTTATATCTTCTTTAGAACCTCTTGGTAATAAATCAAGTAGTCCAAAGTTTATTTCTCTTAATCTATCCCAATTTTGACTTTCGATAGCAAAATTACCTGCATCAACAAGACTTTTGGCTTGGGATTGGTCATTCATTTTTGATTGGTCACTTTGTAAATGAGCAAAAATTCCTTTTAGGAAGTCTGGTGTTCTCCATCTGATTTGACCTATAATACTGTGTAGCTCATCTGATTTTTCTTGAATTTTCAAAGGGCTTTTAGTTGCCATAAAAGCACTTTCTTGAGAAACTATATCGTTAAATGTTTTACGTTCGTGGTCATTTCCCGAATTATCAATAAGTTCTTCACATTCCGTTTTAGTTTCGTAATAATGGTCGGTTGCTTTTTGAAGGCGTTTGTTTTTTGTTGCACTATCAATTTTTTGTGCAATTTTTCTTTTCTTATCTTCTAATTGGTATCGTTTGTCCGTTACGTCATCATCAGTAAGGCTTTCAGCTTCATCTTCAACAGCTTCCATTTCCTTTTTAACTTTAGATAAGGCACCTGCGGTTTCGTAATCTTCTTTTTCAGTAGCTAACTCAATTTCTTCATCAAGTTTGGATGATAATTCTGTTACTTGACCTTTTAGTAGAGTAATGTTTGTGTCTCTTTCTTTTGGGTTGAATACATTTTTAAACTCTTGGTCAGACATATTTAAGTAACCTGAAACAGTAACGTCTCTACTTTCAGAAATCATAATTGTAATTTCAAGGTCAGAGCCTTTGGCAATATCTCTTGAAACTTGTTTGCCTGAAATTTCTATAACACCAATAAGTTTATTGGCTTCTGGCAATGATGTTTGTGGGCCTTCATAAACGTTTATCCAAAGTCTGTCAGATTCATTGCCTTTTAAAATTGGTTTGTTAATTGGAAAAGTTAAAGTTCTTTTTGTTGGAAGAACGGAATTACGTTCAAAAATTAATGCTAATCGTGTATGACCTGGATTGTCGTAGTCATCAACTTCTAAACAAATATCTTCTGGAAGCGGTTGCCCACTTATTCCAAAGCCACTATTGATTCCAATGGGTTCTATATTAGTTTCAACAACATTGTTTTGGCTATCATAGACTGTCAATGTGAAAAAATTATATGTGTTTTCAACCAATGGTAAATCTTCGTTTATTCTTTCTGAAAGTTCTTTTAAACCTGAATCAAAACCACCATCTTGACGAACAATTTTATAAAATAGTCCTTCGGTATTCCCTTTTATTCTTGCAGCAAATAGTTCGTCAGTTTCCTTTGAAGCTTTATTATAACTTGCTTTTATAGAAATTGCAGTTTGCTTTTTTTCTGCTTTATCGTTTGATACTTCTTTTTGTTTTGTTGCAGCATAATAAGCTGCTCCAACTGATACAGCAGTTGTTGGGTCAATTTCACAGTTTGCAGGTATTTGCAATACTTCTTCAACACGTTGTCTTACAAAAGGGATAAATGTAGAACCGCCAACCATTAAATTAAATTGAATATCATTTGATGTCAAAGAATTTCTGGTTAAAATGGTTTTTATCATTTCAATAGTACCATCTATAGACTCTTTGATTAGGTCGTTAAATTCGGATTTGGTAATCGTGATTTCCATATCAACTTCATTTCCTTCTTCATCTTCCATTCGCTCCACAATAATTTCTGCTGATGAAACTGCTGATAGTCTAATTTTAGCTTCTTCTGCTTGGTTTAAAAGCGAGTAATATTTAGCATTGTATTTTCCTGTTGCACTTTTCATCTGATTTTCCAAATCTTCAAAAGTGTATTGTTCTGAAATTTTAGGAATGATTAATTTTTCTACAATCAAACGGTCAAAATCTGAACCACCTAAAAAATTATCGCCTTCGTGGTCAACAACTTTCATTTCTCCATCTTTGATTCTGACTAAAGCAACATCAAAAGTTCCACCTCCTAAATCGTAAACAAGCCAATTACCGTCTGTAAGTTCTTTTGATTTTTTCATATTAGCATAAGCCAAACTTGCTGCAATAGGTTCTTGAAGTAGGACAACTTGCTTAAAACCTGCTTGTTTCCCTGCTTCTTTTGTTGCATTTGACTGAATTGAGTCAAAGGAAGCAGGAATTGTGATTACAACAGATTCTAATGTATCTCCTGTATTTACGAATGTTTTCAACTCTTTTAGTACTTGTGCCGAAAGGTCAACAGGTGTTTTAGATTCGTTCAATGATTTTATTTGAAAACTTTCAGACGTTCCCATTTTACGTTTAAATAGACCTACAACATTTTTTGGGTCTCTTTCCAAATATTCCTTTGCTTTGTTGCCAACGACAATTCTGTCTTTTTTATAATAAACAACTGATGGTAAAGTTGAGCGACCATAGTCTAAAGGGTTATTGAAGACAATTACGTCTCCTTTTACAAATTTTGCAATGGCGGAATTGGTGGTTCCTAAATCTATTCCAATGTTAATTGTGTTTTCCATTCTATATTTTTATTTTTTTGATTCAACGACAACTACACCTTTTCGGGCAATTAAAGTGCTTCCGCCACTTTTGTATCGTATGATTGGTTTGATTACTTCTTTGATTATTAAATTTTCGGTTGAATTACCTGCGATACTCGCTTCTAAATCTAATCGAGTTTCATTATAAGATTCTCCAATTGGATTATGATAAGTAAAACCTATTTCTGAACTTGTAGAACTTGAAAACAAATTAGTTTCAAATATATCTTTCATTTTATTCAGGTTTCTTGCTATACTATTTGATTCCTCAATTTTTTCAAGTTTTCTTTCTATTTCAAAAAGTTGGTCTAATAACTCAAAATATGGTTTGTACTGTTTAAAATTTGGTTCTAACATTTGTGTATTTTTTATGCACTTGGTTTGGAAAATGTCCAACCTCCTTTAATGCGTTCTATTAATAATGGGTGTCTCGATAATGTAGATTCTGAAGAGTCTTTTATTCCACCTTTTTTAACTTGGTTTCCTTCTATAACTTTACCGACAATCCAACCTGCAACAGCTCCAATAATACCGCCAATAATAAAGTGTTCTCCTTCTGTTGCTCCACCAATAATTGCCCCTAAAATTAGCAATGCAAAAAAGACAAGATAATAGTTGTTACTTCCCTTTGAGTGAATTTCTTTGCAACTGCGACATCTTGGAATTGTTACATCTGAATATGAAAATTGAACTCTTCTTGGAATATAACTTCTACTTGTTTCTTTATAAATAGTAGTGTTAATTTCACAACCATTATCAGGTGCGTTGGTTTCACAAAAATGGCAAACAAGAACACCTTTGTATTTTTTCTCTAATTCTTCAAGTTCGTTTTTGTCTTGTTGAAATTTTGATTTAGCAGATTCGTTAACGTTAATTCTTAATGAATAATTAATTAAAGCCAAAGCATTCTTAATATCACTTTGTTTATTCCAACTCGCAATAGACATACTGCGTATAGAATAACCAATCTGCGTTCTAATTTCGTTAGCAAAAGAAGGCAAGTTGTTAAGTTCGTTTAAATCAAATGAAGATTTTACAAAAGATAAAGCATCATTTGCTTTTAATGTTTCATTTTCTACATCATCAACTTTGCTTTGAATTGCAATTAGAATTTTCGCCCATTCTTTAATTAATGGTGCATTCTTTTCTTGCTCAATTCTTTCTTCGTGTTTTTTCTTTACAATATTGTAGTTTTTTTCAAAAGTTGGTTTTGAAACACTTTCAATATTTAATTCGAGCAAATATTCTAAAAGTGAAAGAGGAACAGAAGTAGTATTAAATTCATTCCAAATATTCAGTTGCAAGAAATTTATCGATGCTGCGATTTTGTTTATTTGACTTTGGAAATATAAAGGCAGTTTATTGAGAAATTCACTTGGAAACCTCTTTTTTATAACCTTAATAACAGTATCAATGTCGTCATCTGTATAATCAGATTCTTCTTCCTTAATTTCCTTTGTTAGTTTATCGGTTTCCGCAATTCTTTGTTGAATTTCGTTGCCTAAACTTTTATAAGCTTTATTCAAATCCCTTTTAGAAATAAGATATTCGGCTCGAAGAGCCGAAGAAAATAATTCTAAATCCTTGTTTTGAAATGACTTTAATAATATGTGGTCAATTTTTGCTGAAAAGAAAGGACTTATGAAATCTACAAATTCTGGCAACTTGTAAATGCTCTCTTGTTTAAGACTGCTTAGAAGTTCGTTACTTCCATTTGCTAAAAATTTATTGAGTTCTATATTGGTCGATAAGTGCGAATAAAATTCGATTTTGTTTTTATCTTCTAATTCTTCTATCGCTCTTTCACAATCAGATTTTGTTAGTTTCTGTCCGTTGTATTCATAGAATCCGTTGTCGGATAAATCTATGTCTGCAAATAGTCTTCGCTTGGATTTTTTTATAATACTTGAATCTATTTCGTTAACTTCTTTGTCTTTTAGTTCAAGTATCTCAATAGGATTTATATAAACCATTTCTTATTCAGAATTTATTTTTCAGTTGGTTAAAATACTTTTTCTCTTTTTTATTCATTTACGGTTTTCCGTATTTAGTTCAATTTTTGTTCGAGCGTTGGCAAAAAACAGCTCTTTTGGTTTTTTCTGCGTTGGCTTTAGTGTGGGCAAAAACCAAATGTGCTGTTTGTGCGGCTGGTTTCAGCTTGCTTACGGCTAAAGCTAAGAAACGTTGCCGTCCCCGAAGGGGCGGCTATGTTTTCTTAGGTTTTGTTAGCAAACTGTTAGTTTAGTAGAATCATTCTCTTTGAGTCGATTTCTCTTTGATTAACAATTAAA
>Ga0316209_1003280_pt1 | contig 11294 bp, 11 predicted proteins | sample 6monopyrite_MG_FD_204945 | JGI IMG/M metagenome (GOLD analysis project Ga0316209, IMG submission 204945) | Microbial mat bacterial communities from mineral coupon in-situ incubated in ocean water Damariscotta River, Maine, United States -... | ecosystem: Environmental > Aquatic > Marine >...
ATTTGTGAACATTTTACCATTTGTGGTGGCTGTAGCATGCAGCACCTCAGTAACGAGAAACAAATATCGGTTAAACAAGATGCGTTAATGGATATGTTTAAACATATGGCACAAACTCAACCGCAGAATATTTTACCGCCACTGCGAGGCCCGGTAGATCATTATCGTCAAAAGGCACGTTTGGGTGTGAAGTATGTAGAGAAAAAAGGCAAAGTGCTGGTTGGTTTCCGTGAAAAGGGCAGTGCTTTTTTAGCTGACTTACACAGTTGCCAGGTATTGCACGAGTCAGTGGGTGATCGTTTAACTGCATTATCAGATTTAATTATCACAATGGATGCAAAATCGACTATCCCACAGATAGAAGTCGCCATTGATGATGCTAAAACAGTGCTTGTATTCAGGCACTTAGAGCCTTTGACGGATAGCGATCGTGCAGCACTTACTGAGTTTGCCCAGCAATATGATTTTCAGATTATGTTGCAATCTGGCGGGCCGGATACAGTGGTGGCGTTATGGCCTGAAAATCCCCCGCTTCTATCGTACAAGTTAAATGAGCAGGATATTACGATAGAATTCCAGCCAAATGATTTTACCCAGGTTAATAGTGAAATAAACCAGAGCATGGTTAGCAGTGCATTAAGTATGCTGGAACTAACTGCTGAAGATAAAGTGCTCGATTTATTTTGTGGCTTAGGTAATTTTACCTTAGCAATGGCGCGACAGTGTGCAGAAATTGTGGGTGTTGAAGGCGCACAAAGCATGGTGCTTAAGGCACGTGAAAACGCAGAAAAAAATAATATTAAAAATGCCAGTTTTTTTGCGGCAGATTTATCCGTTGATATTAGTAATGAGCCCTGGTTACAACAGCAGTACGATAAAATATTATTAGACCCACCTCGCTCCGGGGCAATGGAAATGCTTAAGCACATTGGTAAGCTGGGAGCAAAACGGATCGTTTATGTATCTTGCAACCCTGCAACCTTAGCCAGAGATACTCAAATACTTGTGAATGAGTATGGTTATACATTGGTAGACGCTGGTGTGATGGATATGTTTCCACACACGGCACATGTGGAATCGATTGCTTTGTTTACTAAAAAATGATGAAAAAATTACTCCACAAATTAGAAGTGCTTATTAAGCAACATGCGGCGGAACAAATTATGCCGCGCTATAACCAGGTGGCATATAGTCTTAAAAAAGATGGTAGCCTGGTGACTGAAGCCGACTCAGCAATGCAAAGTGCTATGATTGCAAGCTTGCAGGAACATTGGCCTGATTACGTTGTGCTTGGCGAAGAAATGACTGAAGAAGAACAGCAGGCATTCTTAGATTGTGAAGCACAGGGTTTATGGGTGCTAGACCCATTAGATGGCACAAGTAATTTTGCCAGCGGTGTACCTATTTTTTCCGTATCTATCGCATTACTTATAAATGATGAGGTGGTGTTGGGGGCTATTTACGATCCTAATAGAGACGAGATGTTCAGTGCTATAAAAGGACAGGGCGCATGGCTGAATGGTCAATTATTTACCTGTACAACAGAAAGAGAATTACTGAGTCAATGTACAGCGCAAATAGACTTTAAACGTTTAAAACCGGAAATGCGTGTTTGTTTATCCAGAGAGCATCCCTATGCATCACAACGTAATTTTGGTTCAGGCGCTCTAGATTGGTGCTGGTTGGCTACTGCTCGTAGTCAGGTGTATATTCATGGTGGGCAAAAACTCTGGGATTATATTGCGGGTCAGCTTATATTTTCCGAGGCGGGAGGTGTTGCAAAAACATTTTCCGGAGACAGCGTATTTAAAAAGACGTTAACGCCACGTTCTGTTATGGCCGCAGCTAGCAAGCCCCTGTTTTTGCAATTGCAGCGCTACTTAACTTCAATGGAATGTAGAAAAGAAAAATAATCGTTTTGTTAGATAGATCATGTTATTTGCTGGTTTTTCTATACAATGTGAGAGCATAAAGCAGGCCTGAATATATTTAGTCAAGTTTGTGGGAAGGGATGGCTAATAAAGAGAATAATAAATGAAAGCATATGTGATTGATCAGGGTGAGTTAAAGCAATATATATTTATAGCGATTATCGCATTAGTGCTAAGTTTTGCGTTTGGTTATATTGTAGGTGATGGTCAGGATGATGATGCTCAGGGAATGCCTGAAAAAACAATTGATACGGCTGCTACTGACTCATCTTCACCTCTGCCAATAAATAAAGATGCAAATGTTACAGCTGATAAGGCTGGGGATAAAACAGCACAGAAAGACCTGAAGAAAGCCAAATCAGAAAAGAAGAAAGAGACAAAAAAAAAGCCACCACAAAAACCTAAAACGGCCGTAAAAAAAACAAGCAGTAAAATATCTGATAGTAAGCCTGCGAAAGCAGTAAAGAAAAAGCCGAGCGTAAAGAAAAAGATAGTAGAGAAAGAAAAAAAATCAGCGCCCATTAAACCTAAGACCAAAGAGCCTGCAGTTACGGCTGTCTCAGCAGATAAAAAATCAATAGAAAAATCGACTAGCCCCAGGACAGAACCAGTAGATGCTAAGGAACAGGGCCAAGTTGATAATAAACGCTTATATTCAATACAGGCTGGAATGTTTGCCAGTAGAAAGAATGCAGAAAACTTTATTGAAAAATTAGCGGTAGAAAAATTTGAAGCCTATGTAAGTGATTTTGTTTCTACTTCAGGCGCTGTAAAATATAACGTGAGAGTAGGTCGCTTTGAAGAGCGTAATAAAGCACGTGAAAAGTTAAAAGAATATCAAAAATATTTCTCAACACCAGCCTATGTGGTGATTAGTCAGTAATCCTGCCCCTATATGTATAAGCTAATTTGTTTTGATTTGGATGATACTCTTTGGCCGTGCATGCCAACTATCCATCGTGCAGAACAAGCTATTTACGACTGGATGGTCGAATATAAACCTGCCATCACTCAATCCTATACTATTGAACAATTACGCGACAAGCGTAAGTCGCTCCTACAAAATCGACCCGAATTGATCAATGATCTGTCTGCTGCGCGAGTGATGCATTTACAGCTATTAGCGAAAGAATTTAATGACTCGGACGACTGGGTTACTGAGGCATTTGATGTGTTTTATCAGGCAAGACAAAAAGTAAGCCTGTTTGAGGATGTGATACCCGTACTGCTAGACCTTAAACAGCACTTTACATTAGCCGCTCTCACCAATGGTAATGCTCATATCCAACATACTGGCCTATCTGAATACTTTTCTTTTCAAGTGTCAGCCTCTGATGTATTGGCTGCAAAACCTCATCCCGCAATGTTTGTGCGTGCCATGCAACAGGCAGAAGTAACACCACAGGACACATTGCACGTAGGCGATCATCCTGAGCATGATATTCAAGGTGCAAGAAATGCGGGTATAGACGCTGTGTGGATTAAACGTTTTCAACAGGTTTGGGATGCGACTCAGCAGATGCCTAAACAGCAGTTTGATGACCTGTATCAGCTCAAGCACTGGTTAATGAAAAGTTAGGGTACCTAAGTGACGAGTAAGACACCTGTTGTATTTTTAATATATAATGCCCCGTTCTTAAACCTTATACAGCCTCGAGCTCTGTTGATTCATGAAGTATAAAACTGACGACCTACGTATTTCCGGCCTGCAAGAAGTATTGGCTCCAGAAGAGTTACACCGCGAATATCCCATCTCAGATCAAGCATCGGATACCGTACATTCAACGCGTCAGGCAATCCATGAGATTTTGCAAGGCAATAGTGACCGTTTAATGGTGATTGTAGGCCCTTGTTCCATCCATGATACAAAAGCAGGTCGTGAATATGCAGCCAGACTAAAGCCCTTAATTGATGAGTTGGCGGATGATCTGTGCATAGTGATGCGGGTGTATTTTGAGAAACCACGTACAACCGTGGGCTGGAAAGGTTTAATCAACGACCCTCATTTAGATAATAGTTTTAACATTAATCATGGCTTACGTCAGGCGCGTAGTTTTTTGTTAGATGTAGCTGATATGGGTGTTGCGGCAGGTACTGAATATCTCGATCTAATCAGCCCGCAATATATTTCAGACTTAGTTAGCTGGGGCGCTATCGGTGCTCGTACCACAGAAAGCCAGGGGCATCGTGAATTAGCCTCGGGTTTGTCGTGTCCGGTCGGTTTTAAGAATGGTACGGATGGTGGCTTAAAAGTCGCTGTAGATGCTATTCAAGCAGCCTCTCGTCCACATGTGTTTATGTCGCTTACCAAGCAAGGTCACTCGGCTATATTCTCAACAACGGGCAATGAAGATTGTCATATTATTTTACGTGGTGGTAAGCAGCCTAACTATGATGCGGCGAGCGTGAAGCAGGCTACAGACCAGTTAACGGAAAGTGGGCAAAACCCCCGTTTGATGATTGATTGTTCACATGCAAATAGTCAAAAAGATCATAATCGTCAGATTAATGTCTGCCAGGATGTAGCGAATCAGCTTAAAGCAGGTAATAACAATATAATGGGCGTGATGATAGAGAGCCACTTGTTTCCCGGTCGTCAGGACGTGTTGGATACAGATAATCTTGAATACGGTAAAAGCATTACTGATGCATGTATTGCATGGGAAGAGACAGAGACTTTATTGCGCGATTTGGCAGCGGCTGTGCGTGCCAGAAGGGATGTTTAGCTAATTATCAATTAGCTAAAGTGTTTTTATATTGAGGGTTTTTAATCTTCAAATGAACGATTTTGGCAGCTCATGTTACCGCAATCCTTCACACAGCCTGATTGCTGCACTGTGATCATCTTTTGTAACTGATCATGATTAATAGTTTTTACAGAGCGCCCAGTTTTTGCATCTAGCAGGCGTAAGCTAAGATTGGGGCAGTCGAGTAGTGTGTTCAGTAAGTCGGTCATATCAGTCCCTGTTATTTTTCAAATGAGAATTATACTCATTTAGAGGTTTCCGTCAAGTTAGTTCAATTACCAGTAACTGGCCTGCAGCCTGTTTAAGCCTTCTGATTTTTTAGCCAATGATTAATTTGTTCTACTACCTGCTTACAAATAACCTCGGTGTGTTGTGGTTCATCACCTGTTAAGCCCGATACATTCATTACTTCGATATTACGCGCTGTTGCAGCAGAGTGATCAATGTGCTCGGTGTTATCGCCAGCAGCAATAATAAGTTTTAATTTATAAGCCTCATTTATTACCCTGGAAGTTACTGGCGTGTTTGTGCTAATAATAATATCAGCTCGCCAACAGCGTTCTTCAACTTCGGTATCGTCTAATGAGACAAACTGTTGCCAGCCAAATTTATCTAAATCAACTTCAGGAAAATCAACTTCACCGGTAAGTTGGCCACTATCGAGCATAACTATATTCATTTAAATTCACATATTGATAATATTTTTAATGATTAGTCAGCATACCGCTGTTAATCCCCTAAACCTGACGGTATCATGCCACATTACCGAATTTTTTGAATAGCAATTTAACTTATGACTAGCATATTAAAATCAGACAAACTTGATCAGGTTTGTTACGACATTCGTGGCCCCGTGTTACAGGAATCTAAGCGAATGGAAGAAGAAGGTCATTTTATTACCAAACTTAATATTGGCAATCCAGCTGCCTTTGGTTTAAATGCACCGGATGAAATTATTCAAGATGTGATACGTAACCTGGCTCACTGTCAGGGCTATTCAGATTCAAAAGGTGTTTATTACGCACGTAAAGCCGTAATGCAATATTGTCAGGAAAAGAATTTTCCTGATGTAGATGTAGATGATATTTTTCTGGGTAATGGTGTAAGTGAGCTGATTGTTATGTCGATGCAGGCATTGCTAAATAATGGCGATGAAATGCTTATTCCTGCACCGGATTACCCATTGTGGACAGCTTCAGTTAGTTTGTCAGGCGGTACACCAATACATTACCTTTGTGATGAAGATAATGGCTGGGAACCCAGCATTGAAGATATTGAAAGTAAAATTACCCGGAAAACCCGTGGCATGGTTATCATTAATCCAAATAACCCAACCGGGGCGGTATACAGCAAAGATACTTTGCTTAAATTAATTGAAGTAGCACGAAAACATAATCTGATTATTTTTGCCGACGAAATTTACGATAAAATTATTTATGACGAAGCAAATCATATTGCAATGGCATCGTTGGCAGATGATGTATTAATTATTAGCTTTAATGGATTGTCCAAGTCATATCGTGTAGCGGGCTTTCGTGCTGGCTGGATGGTTATTAGTGGTGCTAAAGATAATGCGATAGATTATATTGAAGGAATGGAATTGCTGGCATCAATGCGTCTATGTGCAAATGTTCCTGGTCAGCATGCTATTCAAACATCATTAGGTGGTTATCAGAGTATTAACGACCTGGTGGCACCGGGTGGGCGATTATATGAACAAATGGATTATAGCTGGAAAATGCTTAACCAGTTGGAAGGCGTAAGCTGTGTTAGACCTAAAGGTGCTTTATATCTGTTTGCGAAGCTAGATCCAGAAATATATAAAATAGATAACGATGAAAAATTTGTTTTACAATTATTGCAGCATGAAAAATTATTGTTAGTTCAAGGAACGGCGTTTAACTGGGCAGACACTAATCACATGAGATTAGTGTTTTTATCTCGACGTGAAGACATGGAACAGGTGATTGAAAAAATGGATCGTTTTTTAAAATACTACAGAGAAACCAATTAGCTTACTGATATATTAGTTCAGTATCTTAGCCGTTAATTTATCTCGCCTAAGTTACTGAGTGACTATATATTTGAGTGCAGTTCCTGCCATTTCTTTTCGCAGCATATAAAGCATCATCTACGTTATTCAAAATATCTTCCAGGCTGCATCCAGTACCTATCTCTAAGGTGCCAATACTCATACTAACTGACAAACTATCTTTGCTGCAGCAAATTTCCTCTTCACATAATTGTGTACGCAATTTTTCCGCTACTAAGAAAGCGGCCTCTTGATTAGAATCCGGTAGAATAACCATAAATTCTTCACCACCCCAACGTGCGGCTACATCATCACTGCGTAAGCAGCTTTTTATCCGCGCGGCGGTTTCGATTAATACCTGATCACCACAAGGGTGGCCATAATTATCATTAATCGATTTAAAGTGGTCTAAGTCGCAAAGTAAGATGCTGCATGGTTTATTATTTAATTGTATTTTGTTGATCAGCCTGTCTATTTGTTCATGCATATACCGGCGGTTATAAAGGCCTGTTAAAACATCTGTATGTGCCTCTAGTTGAATAGATTTTTGTAACTTCTTTAAAAGGTTGTTGGATCGATGGCGGGAGTATTCACAAATTGATGATATTAAGCACACACTGAGAAATGTTGAAAAGTAGCGAACTTTAAAATTATAAGAATAGTTTGCGATTAAAATGCCGTTGTCAGGGATAAACATTAAAAACATGCTAGCCAAAATAAAAGCAGAAAGTGCCAGGCTACCTTTGCTTAAACCATAAATAAACAGCACTAATGGGGGTAAAGTATAACTCCACAATGGCCCTGTGTTATCAACCCCCCCAGTACTAATTAGATGTAAAAATAAAATTATAGTCATGACTACAACAATGTCGCCGGCGCGTTTGTAGTTACTAGTATGATGAAGGTATAGACTATTGCTAATGGCAAAAAAAGCGCATAAAGAAAGTGTGGTGGTGAGTGCAAATTGGTTGGCTGAAAATGACTGAATTGAAAAAAGTATTAGATATAAAGTACCAACAATGCAATATAAGTTGATGACTAAAACTAGACGTTGAGCGTCTATATCATTTTCGTGTGTCTCATTAAGTCCACTAAATATAATTTTATTAAAAAGAATACTTAGTTGGCTAATAAATCTGGGTTTACGCGATGAGTTAGTTAACTCAACTCTCTTTTTATCCATTTGCTGAAACTCCATTTATCAAATCTCTCTCGAATTTTTGTTTAAGTCATGCTTAAACTTATTAGTATTTTTTTAGAAGTAAACCATTCGCATAAGTGCGAATTGAAGTGGCCCTTCAATGTTTCATTCGATAGTCATTTGTAAAGCTATACAATAATTCTGTTAAAGTAATAAACGGAAATCAGCGTAGGTAGATAATAATCCTATAGTGGCCAGATGATGTCCATGCCCTGAATAGGTGAGTATCATGCCTTTTGTCTATACGAAACTACCGTTCATGTATTTACACAAGGTTTTTTTGTGAAGTGCTTTGCAAATTAGTGGTGAAAATTTAGAGAATATGATTTTAGAGCAAATGAGTAGGTAAAAATCTATTACCTACTCATTTTTGAAGATAATTATTAAGTGCTTTTATACAAGAGATTCAATAAATACAAAATCATCTGCTTTACATTTTTTTAATAAAGTAACATCGGTGATAGCATGTGCCCAAATATTGGCTTTAGTCGCCAAACGAATTTCATCGCCCTCTGAGGCAGGGGTTTTTCCAAAGGCAATTGCGATACCATTACCTTCAGTCCAGAAAGCTAGTTCACCGGCCTCAACAATATCTTTAGCATCATCTTCAAGTTCTGCCATTACTGGCGTTTCAAAAAAGACTTCATTTCCCCAAAGTTGAGCTTTGCTGGCAAATGGCAGGGCATCTTTAACGTTTTTAGCCGTTGGAGTATCCAGTAATTGCGCTTCTATTTTTGTTTTACCAATGGTGATTAGTATTTTATTGCTCATGTATATGTCTCAGGGGAGTGTTGATGGTAGTGATAAGTGGCGAATTATACCTTAATCAGCGCTTAAGGCTGAAGTCTTGTAATTAGCCAGTCACTTGTGCTGTTTAAAGTATAGCGAAAGCGATCATGTAGGCGATTCTCGCGTCCCTGCCAGAACTCAATGGTAGCGGGAATTAACCGATAGCCGCCCCAGTCCTCTGGTCGTTCAACTGACACTGCATTGATGTTTTGTAATTTTGTAACTTTTGTCTCTAATGTAGCGCGAGAATCAATGGTCTGGCTTTGCTCTGAAGCAGCCGCACTGAATTGGCTTTCTAGTGGGCGTGAATGGAAGTACTCGTTGGCTTCAAGAGTAGAGAGCTTTTCGATTGTTCCCTGAATACGTACCTGACGGTCAAATTCACGCCAGTAAAACAGTAAGCAGGCTTGTCCATTTTCTGCGAGTTGCTGACCTTTAGGGCTGTTGTAACTGGTGTACCAGCAAAAACCGTCTTCATCGAATTGCTTGAGTAGCACGATGCGTGCATCAGGCATACCATCGTTACCTGCTGTAGCCAAGGTCATTGCCGTGGCATCTTTTAGCTCGGCCTGTTTAGCCTGATCTAGCCAGGCGAGCATTTGCTTAAATGGGTTTGTGTCTAGCTGAGATCTCTTCAAGCTAGTGCAGTCGTATTCGCGGCGTGTGTCGGCAAGTGTACTCATGATACTCTTTAACGTTTTTAATATTGAGGCTAATTATTACCAGTTTTGCTTTAGCCTGGTTTGATCTGCCTCTAATTAAAGGATTAAAAAGAGGCTAGCAGTATTTTATTAAGAAGAACTATTCAATTTCAGTAGCATATAAATCATGTTCACTAGAATCAGTGATTTTCACATCAATCAAGGTGCCCGGCTCATACTGTTTTTGTGAGTCTACAAATACCAGCCCATCAATTTCAGGAGCATCCGCTTTACTTCGTGCAATTACGCCTTCGTTATCTACTTCATCCACCATTACCTGCATGGTTTGGCCTATTTTTTTGCTGAGTTTGTTGGCGCTGATTTCAGCCTGTAGAGTCATAAAGCGTGCAAGGCGTTCTTCTTTAACATCTTCGGGTACTTGCTGGGCAATTTGGTTAGCCGTAGCACCTTCAACAGGAGAGTAGGCAAAGCAGCCTACGCGGTCTAAATCGGCCTCTACTAAAAAGTCTAATAAGTGATTGAAGTCATCATCGGTTTCACCCGGGAAACCGGCTATAAACGTGCTGCGCAAAGTAATCTCAGGACAAATTTCACGCCACAACTTTATACGTTTTAATACATTTTCTGAACTGGCTGGGCGCTTCATGGCACGCAAAATATCTGGGCTACTGTGCTGAAAAGGGATATCCAGATAAGGTAAAATTTTACCTTCCGCCATTAAAGGGATCACTTTATCAACATGTGGGTAGGGGTAAACATAATGCATACGTATCCACATATCGAGTTCACCCAGGTTTTTCGCCAAATCTTCAAACTTGGTTTTAATGGGGCGGCCATTCCAGAAATCCGTTTGGTATTTCATATCTACGCCATAGGCGCTGGTATCCTGCGATATGACTAATAGTTCTTTAACACCACTATTAGCTAAATTTTCCGCCTCAGTCATTACTTCACCAATGGGTCGGCTGACTAAATCACCACGTAATGATGGAATAATGCAGAAGGTGCAGCGGTGGTTACAGCCCTCGGATATTTTTAAATAGGCATAGTGTTTTGGTGTGAGTTTTATGCCAGCAGGTGGGATTAAGCTGGTATAAGGATCATGTTCTGGGGGTAAATGTGCATGTACTGCTTCCAGAACCTCATCGGCTGCATGTGGCCCGGTTACCGCTAGTACCTGCGGGTAATTGTTAGTAACAATATCGCCCTTAGCGCCCAAACAGCCGGTAACAATAACCTTACCATTTTCATTTAAAGCTTCACCTATCGCATCTAATGACTCTTCTACCGCATCATCAATAAAGCCACAGGTATTCACTACAACAATGTCTGAGCCCTCGTAAGAAGGGCTAATAGCATAACCCTCAGAGCGTAATTTGGTGATAATTACTTCAGAATCGACGAGTGCTTTTGGGCAGCCAAGGCTAATAAAGCCAACTTTCTTACTATTTTGCGCGGTATCTTTGGACATGATGCAGAGTACTTATAGTGGTGTGGTAAATGTGCATTTTACCCTATTTGAGGTCGTTCGATTCTTTAATTAATGGGAGATATCAATAAAGAGCTTTAATGTTTAAGGGCGGCATTTGACGAAAGTAGCTGTTATGAGAATTAAGAGTGTTGGTTGCGCTTCCTACTAAATGGCAGTCTTTACAAGACTGCCATTTATAGCTTATTTAGATTTAGAAAGCATAAAATCAACTGTAGCTTCTAGTTCTTTGTCGCTACAAGCACTGCAAGTCCCTTTCGCCATCATAGCAGTACCCGGAATACCTGATTTTGCTGATTGATATAAAGTGTCTTTACCTTTTGCTAAGCGAACACCCCATTCTTTAGCGTCACCTAGCTTGGGTGCATTTGCGACACCAGACTTGTGGCAGTTCATGCAATGCTTTGTGTAAACCTGTTCACCGCTTAAGGCTTTCTTTTCTT
>Ga0316209_1003281_pt1 | contig 11287 bp, 9 predicted proteins | sample 6monopyrite_MG_FD_204945 | JGI IMG/M metagenome (GOLD analysis project Ga0316209, IMG submission 204945) | Microbial mat bacterial communities from mineral coupon in-situ incubated in ocean water Damariscotta River, Maine, United States -... | ecosystem: Environmental > Aquatic > Marine > Coastal...
CTTCCTATATTACCTCCAAAAAAAACATCACAACAATATGCTATCTTCGATATAAGTCCTTATAAAGCATCTCCACCATTCAAAGATAAAGTACTTAAAAAAAACAACAAGATGTAACTGGGCCTAAGATTATTCAGCTTGAGGAAGAACTTAGAAGTCGTGAGTTCGAAATTAATCTACTCAAAGAAACATCCTATGCAATTAGTCAGAAATTTTAACTTAATGAATTACTGCAATTAATAACCATGCGCGCTCAAGACTTTGTGAAATCTGAAACCTTACATATCCCTCTACTTAATGAAGTGACTATTACCATTCCTCTTCACAGCACAACGAAGCAGTAGAATCTTAGAAAATATACAATTCTAATAATAAGCGTTTTATAAAGACCTGCTATGACAGGCCTTTATTGTTCATTACGCGGCATCTCTCTTATGTCTATCATGTAAGAAGCGCAGTACTTCTGCACGATAGTGATTAAATTGTTCATTATCTGCCAACTCAAGACGGTTTCTTGGACGATCTAAATCAACATGCAATATTTCACCTACTGTGGCCGCTGGGCCATTGGTCATCATAACGATACGATCTGACAATAACACCGCTTCATCAACATCGTGTGTGATCATAATGACTGTATTACCGAGATCCGTATGAATTTCCATTAATGAATCTTGCAGATGCGCCCGGGTTAATGCGTCTAAAGCACCGAATGGCTCATCCATTAGCAACACTTTAGGCTCCATAGCCAGTGCCCTGGCAATACCAACACGCTGTTTCATACCGCCTGAAATTTCTGAGGGTAGTTTGTCTTTTGCATGCGTCATATGCACTAACTCAAGATTATGCATAATCCAGTCATGGCGCTCTGTTTTGCTTTTTGTGGATTTAAAAACCTGATCAACGGCTAGCTCAACATTTTGATATGAAGTCAGCCAGGGCAATAAGGAGTGATTCTGAAATACTACTGCTCTTTCAGGACCCGGCTCGTTAACTTCTTTATTCTCTAAAAGCACGCCGCCTGTTGTCGCCTGATACATACCTGCCACTATATTTAAAACAGTAGATTTACCACAACCCGAGTGACCAATAAGAGAAATAAATTCTTTTTCAGCAATATTCAGATTCACATCCTCGAGTGCTTTATATGGGCCATTATCAGTTGGAAACTCAATGGAAACCTGAGTTAGTTGTAAAAATGAATTTGACATAAAAAATTCCTAATAATATTAATCTCTAAACATTCAGCGTTATTAACGGATAACTGCATTTCTATCCCAGGACACTTTTTGCTGAAAATACTGCATGGTTCTATCTAACATGAATCCAATAATACCGATTGCAAACACCGCCACCATAATGCGTGCTAGTGAGTTTGAACTACCATTTTGAAATTCATCCCATACAAACTTACCTAAACCTGGATTTTGCGCGAGCATTTCAGCTGCAATTAAAACCATCCAGCCTATACCCAGAGATAAACGCAAACCTGCAAAAATCATTGGTACTGATGATGGCAATACAATTTTATATATTTTTGTAAACCAACTTAAACGTAATACGCGGCTCACATTAATTAAATCATTATCAATACTTGAAACACCAATGGAGGTATTAATAATGGTTGGCCACATGCAACATAATGTAACCGTTATTGCTGATGTCACAAATGATTTAGAAAACATAGGATCATTACTGACATATAAAGCACTAACTATCATCGTGACAATAGGTAACCATGCAAGTGGTGAAACCGGTTTGAATATTTGGATTAATGGGTTAATAGCACGATGTACCGTTGTACTTAGCCCACTGACTATACCAATAGGTATAGCAATAAAACTCGCGACAATGAAGCCTGTTAAAACCGTATATAAGCTGGTTAACATCTGATCAAAAAATGTTGGCTTCCCTGTATAAGACCTTATCTTAACTTTTGCATCAGGATTTTTTTCTAACTTTTTAGCGTTACGTTTTTCCTGACGCTCGTAAAATTTTCCTTCTTTTACACGCTCTGCTACATGTTCATCATATAGGGATATTGATTGCTCCCATACTTGAGATGGCCCGGGCACTTCACCTAGTGAAGTAACTATCTGTGATGCAGTGCCACTCCATATACCAAGAAATAATAAAAAGGCTACAAAAGGAATCACAAACGATTTAATTATTTTACTTCCTAAGTCCTTGGGTACTATAAATGGCAATACAGACGCCATATTGCTTACTCCTTCTGATTGCATTAATGATGATTTGATTTGTGTTTTAAACAACATAATGTCACCTTGTGAATCACCTGCTTACCAAACAATATATATCTGGCAAGCAGGTTATTTCATTTACTTAATTGAATCGGTGCCTTTCAGACCGATCTTAAACTTCTTAAGATAGTCATTAGGTGTTTTACCGTTATAGGTAATACCATCAATAAAGTGAGTTTGTGGCGCACGAAAACCATCTTCTGTAGCGAAATCTGGGAACTCAGATGCACTTAACTTACCTTCTTTGATAAGCTCTTTTGCAGCCTGCTCATAAATATCAGGACGATATACTTTTTTCGCAATATCCATGTACCAGCTATCTGGCTTAGAATCTGCGATTTGTCCCCAACGACGCATTTGAGTTAAGTACCAGATGGCATCTGAATAGTATGGGTAAGTTGCGTTATATCGGAAGAACACATTGAAATCAGGCACAGCGCGTTTATCACCTTTTTCATACTCAAAGGTACCCGTCATACTGTTTGCAATTACATCATAATCAGCGCCAACATAATTACTTTGTGAAAGAATTTTCACAGCTTCAGGGCGGTTCTTATTATTCTCCGCATCTAACCATTTAGCTGCACGTATCATTGCCTTAACAACAGCAATATGTGTATTTGGGTTTTTATCTGCCCAGGCTTTGCTCACACCGAATACTTTTTCGGGATTGTTTTTCCAGATTTCATAATCGGTAACAACCGGTACGCCAATGCCTTTAAATACAGCCTGCTGATTCCATGGTTCACCAACACAGTATCCATGGATAGTTCCGGCTTCCATCGTGCTAGGCATTTGTGGTGGCGGCGTTACTGATAAAAGTGCATCAGCATCAATGGTTCCTGAAATATCATCCCTGGCAGGCGCATAATATCCAGGATGGATATCACCTGCCGCTAACCAATAGCGTAATTCATAGTTGTGAGTAGATACGGGAAATACCATACCCATTTTAAATGGCTTGCCTTCTGCCTTATATTTTTCAACAACAGGCTTTAATGCGTCGGCTTTAATTGGATGAACTGGCTTACCATTTTCATGTGGAATATGCGGCTTCATCTGTTTCCAAATATCATTAGAAACCGTTATTGCATTACCGTTTAAGTCCATACTGAATGCTGTAATAATGTCGGCCTTAGTACCAAAACCAATCGTTGCACCCAATGGCTGACCTGCAAGCATATGCGCACCATCCAATTCACCATCTATGGTTCTATCTAATAATACTTTCCAGTTTGCCTGTGCTTCCAAAGTTACATAAAGACCTTCATCTTCAAAATATCCTTTTTCATACGCAATGGCCAAAGGCGCCATATCCGTTAACTTAATAAAGCCAAATTTAAGCTCCTCTTTTTCTAGTTCACCAGCAAAAGCAGTAGTACTAAAACCACAGGCCAATGCAACTGCACAGGACAACGATTTAATAAATCTTCGTCTGCTTGTTCTTTTATGATTTAAAATCATTTTATTCTCCAAAAATATTTATATTATTCAATGCAAAAAAAAGCGCCCAAAACATACAATTAATCACTGTATGTTTGGACGCCTTTGTCCGCGAAATTTTGTTAAATTGATATTCGTTTGGTGAATGTAACTCACCCATGAGCTACTTCATTATGGATCACCGTTGATCTTAATTATTACTAAAGCATTATCCATGCCAACCTTATAAATCATTTAAATACAACAACTTGTATAACAAGCTAAATTACCAATGCACATATTCAGTGCGCTAACGTGCAACCATGACCAATGGTTTACTGGCATGCTTCAAAATGATGCAAGCCAATAGAAAAACTCAAAAAAAATGGCGGTATATAAATAATATGACCGCCAAAGCTGCTTTCTGCAGAGGAGTAACATGATGAAAAAAATGTAAATTAATAATAAATTCTAAACAACTACCTAATTATTAGCTCAATACCTTAGACATTGATATTAAGTTTCTAACGACTTAACGCCCTACCTACCCAGTATTCTAAATTGTTATCAATAAACTCCTGCACGGGAATATAATGCGATCCATCACAAGAAAAATTAAGCCCTACCATGCCATTTATTATATTTAATGAACCAGAGCGCAAATAGACATTATCATCCGCATAACGTAACTGCTTAAATTGAATATACGTTTGATGGATTTGCTCTTCTGTAACACAAGCATCTTTAGGGTAGCTTAGCCTTGGATAACAGCTAAACACAGTTCCATCCAAAACCTCATTAATAGAATGCAACTGATAATGATGAGGACTATCGTAAAGCCATAAACTCAAACGTGAACTTGAATAATGTAATTTGATATGAAAAACTCTATGATTCAAGTAAAGCTTATTCACTAAGTCATTTACTCGATCAATATTAAGATCTAATAAACTTTCATTACGCTGCTGATGAAATAAGCCTCCTCGTATTGCTGGATCACCTTTGAATTGCTGGACGTGACTAAAGTCTTCTTTATTAGATTCATCCAGAGAAATATCATTTAAATTAAAGTCTGCAAATATAAACCCCTTAAGTCCATTATCTAAATGAATTGCATGCAATAAAGTCATACATGTATTTCCAGATCTTTCATCACAGTATAATTCGGATAAGATCATACCTTTTAAAGGGACAACAGATTGTAAATAAGGTCTATTAGCTAAATTTTGCCCAAGATAGTCTGGATTAATTTTTTCATTAGTGACATTAGATGATATTTGCTTATAGTTACAATCGGTAACATATAGCATTGAACAATGCTTAATTTCTGATATTTTTTCTTTTAAAAATAAATCTAACCTGTCAATATTTTCAATCTTATCTATACAATCATTAGCCACCTCAGTCATATACCCACCCACCAGCGAGCATAGTAGTCTTTTTTTTTCAGAAATTTCCTGTGAAAAAATTATTCGACCATTAGTCATATCTAACTAAGCACTTTAGACATAGATATTAGATTTCGAGCAACCTCACCTAGCTTATTTCCTGTATCCATTGCCATTCTTCTCATCGCGTTATACGCATCACTCTCATTCATTTTATATGAATTCATTAACATGCCTTTCGCACGCTCTATATCTTTTCTATCGTTTAATCTTCCCTCTAATGATTCTATATTTTTATTTAATTCTTGAATTTCTTTCAATCGACCACGTGTTACTTTATAACGAGCCAAATTTATCTGTAATAAGTTTGTTACGCGTTCTACAGATATATTTCCTACTACACAGCTATCTGCTCCAGCAAAAATAACAGACTCAATAATGTTTTCATCAGCACCATATGCCAGCACAACAACGGGACATATTACTAATTCATGAAACATCTTCAATTGACGTAGAACTCTTTCATCTGGCACTTCTATTGATATAATCAAAATATCTGGTTTATCGTTTTTCATTACATCAAACCAGGGAGAATCTATCGAAAACGATAAATTCACAGTAAACCCAGCATCATCGAGTAACATCGCTGTATCATTCTGGTATTTAACATTGTCATAAATTAATGCAGTTTTCATAATACACTTTATTTAATGATGCCTTCTCTGGCATATTGTAAGTCTACCTTCATGGCAAACTAGTAATTAAAAACTATCTGGCATATCTAACAAACGCTTATTGTTTGAAATTTGCTTCTAATGCTAACCAAATTTTTTGCGTATCTTTTGAATAACTATCAGCGCTATAATCAGCAAACTTCAATATACCTTTGAAGGTTTTATTAATCGGTTTAACCAATACAATATCTAACTCTGTACCATAGTCCGTACTACCTTCATCCGAACTAAAGTCGTGATATACACCGACCAGTTTCATGCCCGCTATTTTTGTTACTGCCTTCACATAGACATCATTTAAGCCATTAGCTGGTGTAGCCAAAAACTTATCAGCCCAGCCGTTAAAGGCATGTTTTGTTGCTAGTGGCGTTTGAAATCCATATGCGCCTTCATCACTACCCAGGCTCTCATAACCAATAAATACTTTTGTGTTATCCAATTTGTAACCAGCTTCTGCAAACAAATATGTCGCACTTATATCTGCAGGGTTATCAGCTGCATCAGACTGTTGTGCAAATTCTGCTGTATACAGTATTGAATCATTACTTCCCTTTACTCGAACACCCAGTGTATTGGTATCTGCTGTTGATGTGTCGTTATCTAACATGTATGCATACGCAGTTACTTTACCAACCGGTGTTTTATCAAAGCCTATATTTAGCAAGGTATGTGACGTATCGACCTCTCCACTCGTAATAGTATTAATTTGTGTAATTTGAGCCAACGTTATCGCCACATCTTCAAAACTTTTATTCGTTATCTTAAAGCCATCGAATGTTTGCTCATTCTGACGCCAGCCAACATTACCAACAAATCGAGCATTATCTAAAATAATTCTCTGACGACCGATTTTTAATTCTGTGTTACTAAGACCTGCATACGATAAAAACAACTGATTTAGTTCTTCACTCTTTGGATCAACTACCTTCGCATAATCAGCAGCGCCATTAGATCCTGAATTAAAATCTCCACCCGTATTGATTAGTTCAAAGTCTGCGTGAGCTTTAAAGTCTTTATATGATCCCGTCGTAAAACCCAATCGACTTCTTAGTGTATGCGCGCTTGCATCATCTGTAGATGCACTGCCATCATCTACCCCTTCGTATCTGTAACGCATATTTAAGCTTGCTTTACCTTCAGAAAAAGCACTTGCTAGTGATCCTGCTGCAAAAGTTGCCTGGGGAGCAGTGATACTAGCTACGGCAAAGGTGAAACTGGCAATTGATTTTTGTATTTTTAATATGGACATTTTGGCTCTCGTTTATATATTTAATTCTCTGATGAGAAAACTGAAAAATAAATTTCTTAGGCCTCTTTGCCAAACAATATCGCCACTGATACTTGTATATAGAAATGTTAAATATTAATAAAGCAGAAAGCGTGCCAACAATTATCTTATTGATTTTAAAGTATTTTATGCTGATTTATTTACTGGCAAGTGCACCAATTTAGATAGCTGCACAATAATGGGGATTTAAAATAATGACTTCTAGCTATTAGATTTTTCTGCTGGGATGTAGTTTATTGCAGTCTTATTCTTTAATTTTATTTGCGGAACAGACCACAATTATTATGACTGTCCGCAAATATTACTTTAATAATTATTACTTTTTTATACTTTATTCAATTGATTGCTTGATGTATTTATTTACCGGTAATTCCATTTCCTGACCCAATAAACCCATCATGTCTTTTAGTACGGATTTAATCGTTTGTTCAGGTTGCGCTATAAGCGCATTTACTTTTGCCTCCTCTAATAGGTTCTCTAGTTGTGCCAATACATTCACCGCGGGACCAGGGCCATTATTCATTTTTTTAAACTTAATATCCTGAGGCTCTACTGTCTGATTAATTTTCTCTGTACGTTGATAGGTTTGCACGACTTCTAATGAACTACTTTGCTTAAAATCTAATGCAAAGCTTTTTAACTCATTACTGTCAAAGCCCAGCTCCATGGCTGCATTAAATGCTGACTGAACATCACCATTAAAAAACTGCTGAGCTAAATCGCCTACTTTGTTTAACAATTTATTGATGGCTTGCTGTTCACCCGTATCAATATCACCCTGTACATTAAATTCAAATGAAGCAGTGGATGCTGATGTTTGCTCGGAGCTTGCGGAATACCCCTGTTGCTGTTGTGTATAGCTTTGATTTGATGCAGCCTGTATAAAGGCCGAATAACTCACTTCCACCTTATCGCCATCTTGAGTGATAATTTCTATTCCAGCTTGATTACTTTGCTTAAACTGGCTTGATTGTGATGCGCTTTCAGATATCAGCTTCCCAATTTTCTGTTGTTGTGCAGTATCTTTTGGTGTTGAATAAAGATCATCTAAGCCTTTAAAGATTAACTCTTCTGTTTCATTTATTTGCCGATTAGTCTCGTTGTTCATTTGTGGCATTACACTTAATATTTCTCTCGCCTCAGCAAAGCCCTGCACTATGCCTTCTCTTGCCTGTTGCAACATACTCTGCGCTTCTAGGTCACTATTCGATCTTTGATTGATGCTTGATTCAACAAATCCTAGAATACGATCCGCAACGGACTGTGGGGCAAAATCTGTAGCATCCAGTTGAGCTATTGGAGTAAAGCCTGGCATTCCTTTTACCAGCTCTTTTTCTAGTAGTTGTATCGTGTTCTGGATTGATTCATTAATTGAATTTTTACCACTGTAACTACCTGCTTGATTTAAATCATGTAAGTTTTTGCCAGTTATCAGTGAGCTAGCTGGCGTGCTAAATTGAATATTCATGGGATATTCCTTCTGACTATTTTACGTCAGATCTGAAGACAATTTGTGCAGCGAAGAGGGGTTTGTTTAATCATTTAAAAAAACTTTTTGTACATTCACTATATCGGCAATTTTCTTTATGTCTGAAGCCTCGATATATGCATTTATGACGAATTGAAAAAACAATTAATTTTCAATAAGTAAGCAAGATAGAGTTTAGCGTTATATGAATATGAAACTTGAAGTGATGGTTTGCAAGCAGGTACTACAAACCCATTTTGACTATTTTTATTAAGATATTACCTGGCAACTTTTGAGGCAAAACTAATGCTGTCTCTCAATGCCTGATTACCATAGTGTTCTCTATTTTTTACTTTTTTCACAGAACTATTTCTATCAACTGTTTCAACAATAGAATCAGCAACTTCATTCAGATCCTGTTTAATATCCGTGGCATAAACACTTTGCTTTGCCTTTAGTTCAAGTGTTACAGCGCTCTTACCTACAAGGTGTAGGATATTATCCAATTCCATTATCGCTTCGTTGGTTACCTGCCCCATCCCAATAGATTGCATTAATGCTTGCGTTGTATCAAAAGGATACTGGCCATACTCATCAACATAATCATTTATTTGTTGGTTTAAAAACTCTGCATTGGAATCACGATCAATACGCAATCGATTATCTCTATAGAACAACATTAACTCAGATAACAATTGATTTATCTGATCCTGTGGCAAAGCATTAATTTGTAAGAGCTCATTTATCTGCGAGACAATATCTACGGGATAATTTTTAAACCGCTTAAAAAAGGTCTGATGAAAACCCTCTAATGTAGTTCCGATTTCCTGCCTGGTAAAATCCGTATTTTCCACATAATCGATCAACGCCAGAGCATGCTCTTCTAATACCTGCTTTTTTCTTGCTCTATCATCATGCTGGTATTTAAGTCGCTGCGTCTTATCTTGTTGTTGTGGTTGCTCTGTTTTATGTGATCTAGGTCTTGAACCACTCAATACAGGACTGGACATTGATTGTTTTAATTCTTTTTTAGGATCGACTGATATTTGTTTATACCAGTTCTCACTTAAGCTTTGATCTTCAGCATGCTGTTTTATTAATGACAGCAAACTCTTGCCCAGGCGATCAAAACACAAACTGGCAATAGACTCAGGCCGGTAAACTCGCACAGGCACTTGTGAACAAATAGCCGATGAAACAATTGGGTCTTTACCTACATAACCCAGGTAAGCTGGCTGGTAACCGATATATTTAGCAACCGCTCCTGAGAAACGTTTGAATACTTTTCTTGCGCCTAACTCAGATTCAGCTGAGTTAACCACTACATTGATGCGTTTACGGTATTTACGCTTACGTAGCATTCGCAAAAGAGAAAATGAATCGGTGAGTGAAGTTGGTTCGGGTGTAACCACGACAATGGTTTGATGCGCCGCTTGAATAAAATCTAATACATTGTCATGTATGCCGGCAGATGTATCGACCAATATGACATCATATTGTCTTTCAAGCTCACCCAGTGCCTTTAATAATCGCTTTTGAGCAATATCATCTAGCTCGTTAAAGTCTGTAACACCCGATGCACCAGGCACAAGACTAATACCATTTGAGCGAACCACAATATCAGATATTGATTTCTCGCCGTCCAGTACATGTTGCAAGGTATACAGAGGCGTTTCGCGCAACATAATATTAATGTTGGCTAAATTTGTATCAGCATCAAATAAACAGACATTTTTACCCTGCCGCGACATTGCTATGCCTAAATTCACCGATAAGGTGGTTTTTCCTACCCCACCCTTACCGCTACTAACAGCAATAACCTCTGTTTTCATTTGAATTATCTGTACCCAATACAATTAAGATTCGATTTTACGATTTTGTATGCCTTCCCGGCAATCATTTAAACGGGGGATATGAGCAATATTTAATAAAATATAAGTTTATTTATCACAAAAAATATTTTTCTATGTAACATTTGTCACATAAGGCATCCCGATAGAGTAACTTAAAAACACAAAAAAACTATATAAATCAGAACGTTATTTTTAAATATAACTTCTTCAGAACTACCCTATATAGGCCTAAAGGTCTGAAAAAAAAAAGAAATAACCAATTAAAACTTAACCTTTCGTCAATTTTTACTCAAAAGTAGCTATTTTATTTGAATTCAAATGGATCAACACAATTGACAATAGCTATTTTTGTAATAAAATTAGTAAGATGCGTGATAAAGCAAATATATTACTTGAAGATATCGAAGCAAATAAGCTTCCATCGCTTCCGCACGTGCTGGTAAAACTACTCCAGGCCTGCCGAGACGAGAACACCTGTTTTGAGACTTTATCAAACATCATTAGCCATGATGCAGCACTCAGTAGTAAAGTTATAAAAGCGGCTAACTCTCCAGTGTATGGTCGTGCACAGCACTTAAACTCGCTTAAACATACCTTAATGTTCCTTGGTTTAGACACCATTAAGTCAATTGCTATTACTGCCAGTATTAAGCAATTTTTTTCTGAATACAGTAATCAGAAAACCAGTTTCCTAAAAGATTTTTGGCTCCATTCATTAAGCTGCGCGACTATCGCCCGCTCTTTAGCTGAACTCACTTCTTACCCTTTTACAGAAGAAGCCTATATTTCAGGCATGCTGCATGATATTGGCAAATTGATGATTGAGCCTAAAATGGATGCCCAATATAGAGCTTACGATCACGGCAGTTACCC
>Ga0316209_1003282_pt1 | contig 11284 bp, 7 predicted proteins | sample 6monopyrite_MG_FD_204945 | JGI IMG/M metagenome (GOLD analysis project Ga0316209, IMG submission 204945) | Microbial mat bacterial communities from mineral coupon in-situ incubated in ocean water Damariscotta River, Maine, United States -... | ecosystem: Environmental > Aquatic > Marine > Coastal...
TACGTTTCCGAGAACTTTGACAAATCGGTTAATTATCCAAAGGCCAACGACTAGGACAATTAATGCCAGAACTACTTTGGGTGCGTATTGCATGATTAGAGCAATCGCTTGGTCGGAATAGTTATTCAAGGTTTCAGTATTCATCTGTTTTAGTCTTTACGTACGTGAACGTCCATTTGTGGATAAGGAATGTTCAATCCGTGCTTTTCAAATTCTTTATAAACCCGTTCGTTAAGGTCGAAATAAACGCCCCAATAATCTGCGGCTTCTACCCAACCCTTTAATCCAAAGTTTACGGAGCTATCTGCCAATTCGGCAAGAACGATAACCGGAGCAGGATCTTGCAATACGCGTTTGTCATCGTTCAACATTCCAAGCAAAACTTCTTTGGCTTTATCAGCATCATCTCCATAGCCAATGCCAATTGTCCAATCCACTCGTCTTCGAGCTTCGGTGGAGTAGTTTACCATGCTTCCAGTAGATAATCCTCCATTAGGAATAATGATGGTTTTGTTGTCTGGAGTTTTAAGGATAGTGTTGAAAATCTGAATATCAGCAACTCCTCCAGTATATCCTTGTGCCTCTATAATGTCTCCAACCTTGAACGGTTTGAAAATGAGAATCATTACGCCACCAGCAAAGTTTTGAAGCGTACCACTTAACGCCATACCAATGGCCAAACTGGCAGCACCGAGAATGGCTACAAAAGATGTCATTTCAATTCCAAGGGTTCCCAACGCAGTAATTACAACAAGCACTTTAAGAACAATGCTGACCATACTGCCAAGGAAGCCTTGAAGCGTAGCATCAAAACCACGAGCGGCCATCAATTTTTTAGCGGCCTTCGTAACTATTCCAGCCATCCAAAGTCCGATAACGAGAATGAGCAAACCAACCGCTAGTTTTTGGCCGTATTCCATAAGCATTGGTGTGTAATCTGTTCCCCCGTCTCCAAATAAATCTTTCATAAATGTTGTGTTAGAATTTGGCGCAAAGAAACTAAAACCAACCGAAATTGCTTTCTGTATTTTTCTTAGAACATCATTAGCTTCGCGGCCAATGCAAGAAGGTTTTATTAAGTACGACAACCCAGAAAAACAGCTACGGTACGACCGTGCGTATCTGCGTATGGCGCTAGAATGGGCCAAATTATCCCATTGCAACCGTAGGCAGGTTGGAGCCATTATCGTAAAAGAAGGACAAATAATTGCCGATGGTTACAATGGCACACCTTCGGGATTTGACAATTGTTGTGAGAATGATAATGGAGAAACGCATTGGTACGTACTTCATGCCGAGACCAATGCCATTATGAAAGTGGCGCGCTCAATGAACAGTGCGAGAGACTCTACGTTATACTTGACCCTTTCTCCTTGCAAGGATTGCAGCAAGTTGGTGCATCAAGCAGGAATCAAACGATTGGTTTTTATAAATGGCTACAAGGATCAGAGCGGAGTGGAGTTTTTAAAAGAAGCTGGCGTTGAAGTAGTGCAGCTAGAGAATGTGAAAATAAATGAGTGATAATCGCCTAAGACTATTTATCTACTACCCAATTGTGCTGGCCGTTGTGTTGGCTGCAGGTATTTATTTGGGTTCCATTCTTGGCGTTGGTTTTCTTCCAAGCACAGTTGCGGAGTCTTCTTCTGTTAACTCAAAGAAAATCACAAACCTGCTTAATTACGTGCAAGAAGAATATGTGGATACCGTGAATCTTGATGGAATTACGGAATCCACCATTATCAATGTTTTGGAGCAATTGGATCCCCATTCGTCTTACATCCCAGCACGAGAACTGGAAGCTACCAACGAACAACTCAACGGTAATTTTGATGGGATTGGAGTTGAATTCAATATTATTAATGACACGATTGTGGTTGTTGCCCCAATCAATGGTGGTCCTTCAGAAAAGCTGGGTATCCGTTCTGGTGACCGAATTGTGACAATTGAGGACAGTTTGATTGCAGGAACCGGCATTAAAAACAAGGACGTGATTTCTATGCTGCGTGGAGAACGAGGCACAATAGTAAAGGTGGAAATTGTAAGACGTGGCGTGAAAAAACTGATCCCTTTCAATATTAAGCGCGACAAAATTCCTATCTACAGTGTAGATGCTGGCTACATGATTGATAACCAAATTGGCTACATAAAAATTAGCCGGTTTGGCGCCACTACCTATGATGAATTTGCCAAAAAACTGGAGCTGCTAAAAGAAGATGGAATGCAATCGTTGATTCTCGATCTCAGAGGTAACCCAGGAGGATATCTGAATTCCGCTATTAACATCTGTGATGAGTTTTTGTCTGACGGAAAATTGATTGTTTACACTGAGGGTCGCTCGCGACCGAAAGACAGTGCTTATGCTACACGAAAAGGTGAGTTTGAAAAGGGCAAACTTGTAATTTTGGTGGATGAAGGCTCGGCTTCTGCTTCGGAAATTGTTTCGGGTGCTGTGCAAGATAATGATCGTGGGACTATTTTGGGACGAAGAACTTTTGGCAAGGGGCTAGTGCAGGAACAAGTTCAATTAGCAGATGGATCTGCTGTTAGGCTCACTATCGCCAGATATTATACACCAACAGGGCGTTGTATTCAGCGACCTTACGGAAAGGATGAAGATTATTATGGAGATTTCTATGACCGTATTAAAAGCGGAGAACTTTACGAAGCTGATAGCATTTCGGTAGATGAAAAAGATCGTTTTGTAACACCCGGTGGAAAAGTGGTTTATGGTGGTGGTGGCATCATTCCCGATGTGTTTGTTCCGCTCGACACAACCAGTTACACCGAATTTCACAGTCAACTCATAAGGACAGGAGTGCTACGCGAGTTTGCCTTGACCTATTCTACACAGAACAGAAACACAATTGAGAAATTCAAAACTGCAACTGACTTCAGAGACAGTTTTACCTTTGCTAAAGGAGATTATCAAAGTCTTCTTGAATTTGCCAAAACCAAAGATATTTCGACACAAGATTCTGAAAAAGGGAAGGTGGATGTTCTAAATAATCTGAAAGCACTGGTCGCACGCAGCAAATGGAATGGGAATGGTTTTTACCCAATCATCAACAAAAATGATAAAACAATTGAGGCTGCTTTGAACGTATTTAAAGAGAAAGTCGAATAACCACTCCAACATGGATTCGTCAAAAACACTCTTTACTTCAAAGACGAATTTCTCCAAACTTGCTGTTGCCTTTTATTTATTGACCGTGGCTTGTATTGCCATTGCTTCTTACATGCTCAACGGTCCTGAGTTTTCAGCTTGGTACGGTTCTGACCAAGCTGTGCATGTGCTAATGGCCAACGATTTTAGCTGGCCCCGCGATTTATACTATTGGAGGCAGGACCGTTTAGGCAGTATCGTTCCCTTTTTTGGCTACTGCTTTCATTTGCTGGGCATATCTACCATTACTGCTACGGGTATTGCTAAATACGGATTTTTATTTCTGGGCTATTTTGTTGCAGCAGGGTTTCTGAAAACACGCTTGGCAAAGCTCGTTTTAGCATTCGCTTGGTTTTACAGTTTAGCAAGCTTTTCTACTTGGACCAGCTTGGGGCATCCGTATGCTGAGAACACAGCATTGGTACTTTGCACATTCGCCTTGGTTGAGCGATTTTTCCAACAGAACAACCAAAACTCCGTCTCGGCACATGTAATCATTGTAGCAGCAACAATTTGTTGGATGCTGGCTATTTGGGTTTCTGATTTGACGTTGGCTTTGGTTCCTGCGCTTGGTCTTCAGTTACTTTTCCATTTCTACCAGTCATCTCGAAAACACCAAACATCTTTTGTAGCAGAGATTTCTAGCAGACTGCGTTCTAAGGTTTCAATCAGTTTCTTCATTGCGTTGCTGACCGGACTGTGGTTTGTAGTCAACGCAAAACATCATGCGTATTCCATCAAAGAGTATTCAACCCTTATTGCTTCGCCAGAAAGCATTTTGGGAATGATGGAACACATGGTAAAACAAACGTGGAGTTTTTTAGCTTTTCATCGCGGAAATCCACCTCAGTCAATTGCCGCTTGGGGCATTATTGTATGCATTACACTTCTCATACTCGGGAGTTTTACAAACAAAAGGCCGATAAGTATAAACATCATACCAAACGTATTTCTTATTGCTGCTCTAAGTGTTTTTGGAGCGGTCATGATTGCATACTGGTCAAACAATCCGTTTCCTGTGCTTCACCACTACACATCGGTTTTTCCTTTTGCATGGTTAGCAGGGTTGCTCTGGTTTGAACGATTGTCAACACGATGGATTTCATTTTTAGGAATTCCAATCGTGATAACAGCTTTCATGACCGTGGCTTCAGGCTATTGGCACAAAGAAAAACACGCTAATGGACCATCCCCATTTGAAACCGCAAAACAAATTAGAACACTTGGGAAAGCCAGTATTATCGGGGATTATTGGTTCTCGTACATCTATGCTTCAGCCAGCCCAGACTCGGTTATTGCAACCGCCTATCAAGGCCATACAGTGAGAAGGAGTACTCAGGCTCACCAACTTGTTAAAGAGCCTTTTGTTTATCTAGCCAAGGATAATTGGTTCGATAAATTTCCAGATTCCATCCAACAATTCAATGCTTTACTTATTAAGGATGGAGAACCTTTCCAATTGGCAAACGCAACATTTTGCCGCTACAGAAGCGGTCTACTGCCAGAGTAACTCAATTCAACTTATAAACCTTGCCAGGAAGGTTACTCACAATTCCTTCAAACTCCAGTTCTAATAGAAGAGACGCCACCTTGCTCATGGGATAGCCCGAAAGCACGGTCAACCTGTCAATCGTGTGTGCTTTTTCCCTAAGCACCGAAACAATTTTCTCCTGCCCTTCGCTTAGGTCAATCAATAATTTGGTCTGAGGCTGAGTTTTTCTTTTTTCAGCAGATTCATCCCAACCTAGGGCTTTCAGAACATCATCACCAGAGGTAATGAGTGCCGCTTTATTACTCTGAATTATACGGTTACAGCCTACAGAATACTCATCAGCAATTCGGCCAGGCACGGCAAACACATCTCTATCATAATCAAACGCCAGATTGGCCGTAATAAGAGCTCCTCCCTTTATCCCCGCTTCTACAACTATGGTTGCATCTGCCATTCCTGCCACAATTCGGTTTCTCTTAGGAAAGTTTTCTCTATCGGGGTTTGTACCAATCGGAAAGTCGGTTATCAATGCGCCCTTTTCCAACATTTCTGTTGCGGTGTTTGAATGCACCTTTGGGTAAACTCTATCCAACCCATGCGCCAAACAGCCAATTGTCGGTACGTCAAACTTCAAACAAGCCCTATGTGCGGCCACATCTATTCCGTAAGCCAATCCGCTAATAATGGTAACATCGGCCTTAGCCAATTCTTCAACAATCGACTCCGTAATCTCCTTTCCTTTACGCGTAGCGTTTCGCGTTCCAACAATACTTATTGCTCTACTTGGATTGATGTTTCCTTTCCCCTTTGCATAGAGAACAATTGGCGAATCTGCGCAATGCTTTAACCGTTGCGGATAATCATCATCTAAAAACGAAATGGCGCGTACGTTATTCTTGTGGGCAAATGCCAACTCATCTTCGGCCTGCTTCAGAACATCACTAGAACTGACCGCATTTGCAATGGCATTCCCAATGTTCGGAATTTTATTCAGGAATGTTCTCGATTTAGAAAAAACCTCCTTCGCCCCACCACAATACGCCACTAATTTTTTAACCCGTGTATCCCCTACGCCCTCAACTTTGGTAAGTGCTATCAAATACAGTGTCTTTTCTTGTCTATCCAACTATTCAAATATTGATATATTCGTCCCGTTCTAAAATTAGCCCCAAACCGCTGAATTATCCCACATGAAAAAAATTTTTACCACCTCAATTCTATCCCTTTTAGTTTTATTCTCAGTCGCTCAGGATACCGGAACAGTAAAAGGAACTGTTAAGGATAAGGAATCTGGCGAGACAATTATAGGTGCCAGTGTTGTTTGGGAAGCAGATAAAGGTCGGGGTGCAGCCACCGATTTTGACGGAAACTTCTCACTTATCCTCCCTGTGGGAGAGCAAAAGATTATCATTACTTCTATTGGTTACGAGCCTCAAACCTTGCCCGTATCAGTAAAAGCAGGTGAGACAACCAGCATTAACGTTGACTTAGGCGTAGGCGCTATTCAACAGGAAATGGTTGTTGTATCAGCTGGTAAATTTGAGCAGAAGGTCGAAGACCTTACGGTTTCTGTTGTAGTAATCAAACCAGACATCATCGAAAGCAGAGGCTCCACCAGTGCCGAAGATGCCATTGAGCAAACACCTGGGCTTACCATTATGGATGGTGAGGCTCAAATGCGCGGTGGAAGCGGTTACAGTTTTGGTGCTGGCTCGCGCGTAATGCTATTGGTAGATGATTTGCCTTTGCTTTCTGGTGATGCCGGAAGACCTAGCTGGGGGTTCATACCAACAGAAAATCTTTCGCAAATTGAGGTTATTAAGGGCGCCTCGTCTGTTCTTTATGGTTCTTCAGCTCTTAACGGAATCATAAACATTAGAACAGCGTACCCAACAGATAAGCCTAAAACCAAAATCAATCTTTATACGGGTTTTTATAGTGCTCCAGAGGCAGAGGTGTCTCGCTGGTGGGACCAAGACGATTTGCCTATTTATGGCGGCATGAATTTCTTCCACTCTAGAAAAGTTGGAACCTGGGATATCGTAGCAGGAGGAAACTTCTTGATTGACAACGGATTTATAGGACCAGAGCCAGGAAACATCATCATCAATGATGAAGCGTACATTCGAACTATAAACGACATTTTAGACCAAAACGGAGCCGTAATTGGCAAAGACACCGTTGATAGAAAACCAACAAAAGAGTTCTCTAATAGGTTTCGATTCAACTTGAACATCAGAAAACGCTCTAAGAGCATTCCGGGACTGGCATTTGGCATTAACACCAATGCGATGTACTCCAAAAGTACGAGCACACTTCTTTGGCTAAACAACACTAACGGGCTATATCGTCCGTATGATGGAAGTATAACGAGAACAACTCAAACCTCTTATAACGTGGATCCATTTATCTCTTATTCTGGTTCAGAAGGCTCGAAACACAGTTTGAGAACTCGTGTGTTCTATCAAAACAACGACAACGATAACAATCAAGGAAACCTCAGCTATATGTTCTTCGGTGAATACCAGTTCGCCCATCGCTTTTCTCAAATTAAGGACTTTACAATTACTGTTGGAACAATGGGACAGTTCAGTCTCTCGGAAGCCGAACTATATATCGGAAATGAAAACGGAGATGGCAAGAGCAATGCGACCAATGCCGCAGTTTACGTACAGCTTGACAAGAAATTTTGGAATCGCTTAAACGTAAACGCAGGTGGTCGGTTTGAGTACTTCTCGGTTAACAGTATCGACACCATTATACGACCAGTATTCAGGGTTGGGGCCAGCTCAAGACTATGGAAAGAAGGTTATCTCCGTGCTTCATTCGGAGAAGGATTCCGATTCCCAAGTATTGCTGAACGTTATATTTTTACCACTGTAGGTGGCCTTCCTATTGTACCTAATCCAGCCATTCAACCAGAAAGAAGTTATGCTGCCGAGGTTGGATTAATGCAGGGCATCAAAATTGGTAAGTTCTTGGGGTACCTTGACATTGCTGGGTTTTACCAATATTACATCAACTTCGTAGAATTTACCGCAGGAAACTTTGCCCCTCCTACCGCCACTTTGCCTTTGGCGTTTAAATCGTTGAACACAGGAGATGCCCGTGTTTATGGGGCAGATGTGTCCTTAATCGGAAACGGACAATTCACCAGCTGGTTTGGCATGAATATCCTTGCGGGCTACACTTATGCAAGACCTGAATCGGTTGATCCGGATTACGTTTACGGTGTTGACAATAACGGCAACCCACTCTCGCAACGAACTACCAGCTCAATTACTCCAGACGCGCCATCTAGTACTGCACCACAAGAAGAAATTGATGCCTACAATGCAGCGGTTGCAGAATTTGATAAATTCCCAGTTCTTAAGTATCGGTTTGAGCATTTGGTTAATGCTGATATTGAATTTGTATTCACCATCATGAAAAAGTATAAACTCTCTGTTGGAGGTACGTACAGATATTATAGCTACATGAAAAGTGTTGATAAAATCTTCTATCAGGTTGACCCACTTTTTGGTTGGGGTGCTATTGAATTCAGGGAGAATAACAATAAGGGCGATCATGTGTTCGACCTACGAGGAGCTGTTGATCTTTCTGAGCAGGTAAAACTTGGTATTTCGGTTAAAAACCTTTTGAACCGTACCTATGCGCTTCGCCCACTAAAGGTTAATTCGCCACGTACTACTCAAATTCAATTAACTGTAACTTTTTAACCTTCGGTTAATAAGTTCGTATCTACGTATTCGGAATATTTCTAACCTTTGCCCTATTACCAAAATCAAAGGGAATAATGGCAAAAACACGGAAAAGAACAGTTGAAAAACTGAGAGAAAAAAGGGAGCACAGCTTCTTTGGCGATGTACTGAAATACTTCGACCATGCTGTACAATTTCTAGAGCACGATGAATCACTTTTAGAACAAATAAAATACTGTAATAGTGTTTACCGAATGCGTTTCCCCGTAAAGAATGAGGAAGGGAAAATTGAAACGATAGAGGCCTACCGGGTTGAGCATAGTCATCACCGTCAACCGACAAAAGGCGGTATCCGCTTCAGCTTTCATGTAAATCAGGATGAGGTTATGGCATTGGCCGCTCTAATGACCTACAAATGTGCATTGGTTGATGTACCATTTGGAGGAGCTAAAGGAGGAATTAAGGTTAGCCCAAGACTTACCTCCCCCGCAATGCTTGAGCGCATTACAAGAAGGTACACAACAGAGCTGATTAAGAAGAACTTCATCGGCCCTGGAATAGATGTTCCAGCACCAGACTACGGAAGTGGTGCACGCGAAATGGCTTGGATGGCAGATACCTATTCGACCTTCTACCCCACAGACCTAAATTCGATTGCGTGCGTTACTGGTAAGCCAATTACGCATGGCGGAATTGCTGGCCGTACAGAAGCAACTGGGCTAGGTGTTTACTACGGTGTACGTCATGCCTGTTCGTACAAAGAGGACATGGATAAACTCGATTTGGAAGTTGGATTGGAAGGGAAAACCGTTGCCATTCAAGGAATGGGAAATGTGGGCTATTGGGCCGCTAAGTTTTTTCATGACGGGGGAGCAAAAATCATTGCCGTTTCTGAGTGGGACGGCTCCATTTACAATGAAGATGGAATTGACCCAGACGCCTTACTTGAATATAAAAAAGTAAGTAATGGTATTCTTGGTTTTCCGGGCGCCAAAGATCTTGGAAAACCAGGGGCGGCATTAGAAGTAGAATGCGATATCCTTATCCCTGCCGCGCTTGAAAACCAAGTGAACAGCGATAACGTTCAGAACATCAAGTGCAAAATCTTGGCAGAGGCGGCCAATGGCCCTGTTACTCCAGAAGCAGAACAGGTGCTGCTCAAGAAAGGTGTAATACTAATTCCAGATATTTTCATCAATGCAGGCGGTGTAAGCGTATCCTACTTTGAGTGGTTGAAAAACCTCTCGCACGTACGATTTGGACGAATGGAGAAGCGCTATCGTGCCACCATGAACAACAACATTCTTGATGCTATTGAAGGAGCGAGTGGAACAAAGGTTTCCAATAAGTCCGCGAACCTCATCAGCCGCGGAGCGGATGAAAAAGACCTCGTTTATTCAGGGTTGGAAGAAACCATGATTACTGCATACGATAACATCCGCAACCGAATGGTGAATACCAAAGGAATAAACGACCTGCGAACTGCTGCGTTTGTGGAAGCAATTGACAAAGTGGCTGTTAGCTATGCAAACTTGGGGATTTGGCCGTAGCCAAACCAATCATCACTACAAAGGAGGGCTTTTTGTCCTCCTTTTTTGTTTCCCTTATGACGGCTCGATACCGTATTATACCAATTATACTTCAGTTCGATGTAACAGGCGATGGTCAGTTTGAGTGATTTTGCACCGCAAAATTGTATCGAAAACAGTTTGAAACCGGCCAAAAAGTTCATTCTCGATACAAAATTTCCCTGAAATTTCACGCGAACTGACATTTTTCGACCTACAAATCCTTAGGCCGAACTCAGGTTATTAGCATACCGCATTGCAACCAAGAGAAAGAGAATAAGAAGAATAAGTCGCGAGATTATGCCGCTTACAGTGGAATATTTCCGTGCTTTTTCCTCGGTAATGTTGCCGCCTTATTCTTCAACATTTCAAAAGCGCGCATCAATTTCTTGCGTGTTTCTGATGGCAGAATCACTTCATCAACATATCCTTTTTCGGCTGCGCGATAAGGATTGGCAAAATGCTCTACGTAATCGTCTTCCTTCTCCTTTAGTTTAGCTTCGGGATTATCAGCCGCTTTGATTTCGTTTTTGAAAATAATTTCTGCGGCACCCTTAGCGCCCATCACGGCAATTTCTGCTGATGGCCAAGCGTAATTCATATCTGCACCAATGTGCTTGCTGTTCATTACGTCATACGCTCCACCGTATGCCTTTCGGGTAATTACAGTGATTCTTGGTACGGTAGCCTCGCTAAAGGCATAAAGCAACTTTGCTCCGTTAGAAATGATGCCATTCCATTCTTGATCCGTTCCTGGAAGGAAACCCGGAACGTCTTCAAACACAAGCAAAGGAATATTAAAACAGTCGCAGAAACGTACAAATCGGGCTCCTTTTGTTGATGCATCAATATCAAGAACTCCCGCTAAAACTGCAGGTTGATTAGCCACAATTCCGATGCTTTTTCCTCCCAATCGGGCAAAGCCAACAACCATGTTCTCAGCAAAATCCTTGTGCACCTCGAAGAATGAATCTGAATCTACAACCTGATTGATTACCTCCTTGATATCATAAGGCTGATTCGGGTTTTCAGGTATAATATCATCTAAAGCACCACGCGTTTCATCCGATACTTGATAGGGAATAGCTGGTGCTTCTTCTTCGCAATTCTGCGGAACGTAGCTCAGCAGTTTTTTGAGATTCTCAATGCACTCTAAGTCGTTTGCGTACGCAAAATGTGTTATGCCAGATTTGGTTGAGTGTGTGCTTGCACCACCGAGCTCTTCAGAAGTAACCTCTTCATGCGTTACCGTTTTTACCACGTTAGGCCCAGTCACAAACATGTAGCTCGAATCCTGAACCATCATTACAAAATCGGTTAGCGCGGGCGAATAAACCGCACCACCAGCGCAGGGTCCCAT
>Ga0316209_1003286_pt1 | contig 11279 bp, 7 predicted proteins | sample 6monopyrite_MG_FD_204945 | JGI IMG/M metagenome (GOLD analysis project Ga0316209, IMG submission 204945) | Microbial mat bacterial communities from mineral coupon in-situ incubated in ocean water Damariscotta River, Maine, United States -... | ecosystem: Environmental > Aquatic > Marine > Coastal...
CCGCTCAGACCGTCGTTGATTCGGTCGGCGACCCAGGCATTGAACATTCGTGACTGGACGGCGGAGAGCGTGAACCGCATCCCGTCACGACTAAGTCGTCGGACGCGTTCGCCTCGCAACATTCGAAAGCCGAGATCATCAGTCGTTCCGGCGTTGCCAAATCTTTGCTCACCGAAGTAGTTCGGGAACCCGGAAGTCTGGACCTCCGTCACCAGCTGCTGAGCAAGTTGATCTGCGTTGGCTACGGTTTCGCGAACGACAAGCCGGAATTTGTTTCCGCGAAGATGACCGGTCTTCAGCTTGTTGGTGTGTCGCGTGGCGCTGAGCACTTTGATCTGATCCGAGCCAATCTTCTCGACCAGATCGTTCACCGAAACCGGAACGGACACGTACTGCCTCGTGACGGCCTGAGCGTCTTTGCGGCCAGCGCATCCAACGTCAGCCTGCTTGAGCGAGAGGACGTGCTCGATGTGCCGAAGCAGGTCCGGTGTCGGGATCCCTCGCTTCTCGATGTGGAGGAAGAGGAACTCGCCTTCGCCGCAAGCTTCGTACGCGGGGATCTCGTCGACGACGAAGTCTTCCGGAGATTGCTTGAGGAGTCCGCCGATTCCGGGGCCACCTGTCAGGAACGGAAGCGCGTCAACGCTCTCGGCAGGTTGGTCATCCGAGACACGATCTGAATCCGTCATTTAAGGCGATCATCCTGTCAGTCGTCGCCAATCAGGCGAACGTCGCTTTCGCTACCGAGTCCTGCAACGGCTTCGTCGTCGAAACTGTCATCATTGAACTGACCGGCTTCCGGGAATGAAGTCATCATCTCGGTGCGATCAGGGCGTCGTTCCGGTTCCGGCTCGTCGGGTCCGAGATAGACGCGGAATCGAGCGTTGGCAAACGCGAGTTCGTCGCCGGGAAGCAGGGCTCCACGAGTGACTCGTTGCCCGTTGACTTTGGTGCCGTTGGTGCTGCCAAGGTCACGAATAAAAAGCAGGCCGTCCGTCTTCACGATCACGCAGTGAAGTTTCGACACGCTGGACCGGTCGATGTACACATCGCAGACGCCACGTTTGCGCCCCACGACTGTGACATCTTTCGTGAGGACGATCGGTCGATCGCCATCAATCGAGATGAGCTTTGCGAGCATCGCAATGCCTCAACCGGCGGAAGCTGTTTGATTCGAGCGAAGGTCAGTATCGGAAAAGGTATGCACCGCGACCCGACGTAACTCTCGATCACTCAGCAGGAAAAGCCAACACATGATTGTCCAGCACGGAACCAGGAAGTCAAGGTGCGTCCTGCAACCCAAAACCATACTTGTGCCGCACCAGTCGCGGTAATCCGTAGTTCTGGGACAGTCGCAACCTCGGTCACTCGATCACTGTTCGCGCTTTCGTGATTGTCGAACTAATCATTATTTCCATCATGAGTCGAGCAACGTTGCGCGAGCGGCATCATTCATCGATCGCGTTCGGGCGGATACGATCCGAGTTTCACACCGATTCACCCCCAGGAGGCTGCCGTGGCACGGAACGACGATCACGTCCTCAATAACACGTTTGTTCTCGCACCGGAAGAAACGCCAGACATCGAGACGCAGTATCGGCGGATTTGTACGCCGCTTCCAACTCCTGAGACGATTCCAGATCTCCAACGAGCCGCTTCGCTTTTCCCACAAGTGAACTGCTACCAGCCTCCGGTGATCTGGGATTCGGCCGAAGGCTTTACGGTCAGGGACCGGGCCGGCAATCGATGGATCGACTTCACGTCGACGGCCGTCTTAACGAACACGGGGCACGGGCATCCGGCCATCCGCAACGCGGTGGAGAAGCACGTTGCCAGTGGCGGTCTGATGGCACAATTCAGTTTCGCCTCAGACATTCGGATCGAACTCGCAGAACGGCTCGTCGGCATCGCTCCGGATCATTGCGACAAAGTTTACTTCTGGACCGTCGGCTCCGAGGCGATCGAATGTGCGTTGCGTCTGGCCCGTGAAGCCGGGCTGAATCGAAGTCCCGAGAAGTACCAGGTATTGACCCACGAGGCTGACTATCACGGTTGGACATTGGGGGCTCATCAGATGTCAGGCACGTCTGCGAGCAAACCCTGGCTGGCAACTCCGGACTCGGCCATTCACCACATTCCGTTCCCGACAGTTGGCAACAGCTCGGCAGAAGATGTCGACTGGTCGGTGTTTCTGCAGAATAGTCTGGCAGCGATGGCCGAGCAGGGGATCACTCCCAACAAAGTCTGCGCGGTGTTCATCGAGACGATGCAGGGATGGGGAGCCGTGCCTCTACCGAAAGGCTACGTGCAGACGCTGCGAACATGGGCAGACGCGAACGATGTTCTGCTGGTCTTTGACGAAGTGCAGACTGGGTTCGCACGCACCGGGAAAATGTTTGCCCACGAGCACTACGACGTTCGCGCGGACTTGATTTGTGTTGGCAAAGGTATGACCTCGTCGTTGCCACTCGCAGCCGTGCTGGGACCAGCGGAGATCCTCGATCTTCTTCCGCCAGCAGAGATCACGACGACTCACGCTGCTCATCCAGTGTCGTGTGCCGCCGCGTTGGCAAATCTTGATGTAATTCAGAATGAAAATCTGATCGCCGAAGCAGTTCGTAAAGGCGACATCGCAGAGTCAGCTTTGCGAAAATTACAGACACGATTTCCAACGGTCGTAAAGGACGTTGCTGGTCTCGGGCTTCTGCGCGGCATTCACGTTGCCGATCCGAAAACCGGTGAGCTGAGCAGAGAGTTAGCTCGCGACTGGACGTGGGCAGCCGTCAAGCATGGAGTGATGCTGTTCCAGGTGAACCGTCCGTCAATCAAGGTGTGCCCGCCATTGGTGATCGATGATGACGCCATCGTGGAAGGCATTGAGGCTCTTGGTGACGCTCTTGCAACCATCCTTGAATAGTTCAAGTCCTGACTCTGCGTAGCCTGAGAATCTGTCCAACTCGGATTCTGGAAACCATGCGAAACAAAAAGGCCCGATTGAATCAGGGTGTTCAACCGGGCCTTTTTGAACTTGTGAGTCGCTTTCAGCCTGTCGAATTATCAACCGACTGCGACTTCCGAAGCAACTACTTAACCGTGATCGTCAACCAGCCTGCGTTTGGTCGGACACTGGTAATTGCCAGGTCAACCGGTCCGCCAGTCTTGCGTTTCAGAGTGATCATCCGATCGACTCGGCGAGTCGGAAGAGCTTTCTGAATCTTTGCTTTGACGATGCCTGCTCGCGGAATCTGCTTGAGCGGGCTGACAGCTGCAACAGCGGAGACGCTGACCGCACCCGCTTCGATCACGATGTCCGTTCCCTCGATCGAGAACATCAGTGGGACAGTAATTTCTTGAGTTGGGATCAGATCGTCGCCTTCCGGCTGCAGAGCCATTCGCAGGACAAGGGTCAACACACCGCTCTGAGCTTTAATCCGAATCGCATCCTGATCAGGGAAGATAAATCGAGTTTTATCTTCTTTTTCAGGTTCAGCGCTTTCGTCTCCTTCTTTGTCGCCGCCGGGCAGTTTGAAGTCATCGCCGAGCAACGTTTGCAATGCGAGTTCAATCTGCTCGCCAAGTTCTTTCTCAGTGAATGAGCCACCAGCAATCGGAAGCTTGTCCAGCGAGTTGTTGAGCAGAGTTTCGTGAAGATGGATCGCCGCGCTGCCATCAACTCGCGTCGAGAATGACGGAGCGTCACCACCCAGATTGTAGTCATCCATCTGGCGAGTGCCGATCCACATGGCGTCGCCTGTTGATCGGTAAGTACGTGCCGACGGAAACAGCCCGTTCTCTTTCAGCTTCGGAATGACCTCTTCTTCCATCAGCTTGCTCGACTTATTGAATTCAGCGTCGACTTCCTGGTTGAATTCCGGAATCAGTCGATTTCGCAGTTTGCCAGCGGCGATCGCCTCTGACTGACCTTTCTTGTCACGAGCAACGCCGACCGCATAAGAGTCTGCAATGCTACCAAACAATGGCAAGCCGCTGATTCCTGTCCGAGCACCTGTCGTGGTGTTGTTCGCGTTGACCCACATCGTTGCCGGGAAAGTTTTGAAGCGGTCGCCGTCGAAGTGGATCGTCTTCCGGGCTTCAAATGTGTGGTAGCCCGAAGTGAAGATCGTTGCCTGGTCAGTGACTCCCTGAGTGTTTGTTTGAGTCACGCCGGCGAACGTCATGTCAAATTCGATGACTGAGTTGTTTGGCTTCAGATCGATGCCGACTTTGCCAGCCGTCGACTGATGACCATCGACTTTGGCTCCAAGAACAAAGTCGTTCACCGCGCCGGAATCGGTGTGTTTGTAACCGGCGACTTTGTTGAGGAACGATTCCGTCGCGACAACTCGCAGGTTGTAATTGAAGTAGTGACCGGCCAGGACGTCTGCGATGTGATTGCCACCGTCTACTGCCAGATCGCGAACGTCGCCGTATGCGTCACGAGCGGCGGTTGCTGAAGTGAGGCTTCGTGTTTCTTCGTAGGCTTCGAGAGAAGTAACGAGTTTCGTCAGGGCGCTTCGCAATTCAGCCTGATCGTTCTTTGCCGGGGATTCTGCAGAAGCGAGTTCCAGATACTGTCCCAACGTCTGCTTGACGGTGAGGAACTGCGCCCGCTGCACGAATTTTCGTTGAGCGTCGTTCTGCATCTTCTCCGAGTCGGACAGCCGAGTGAATACTGCGCTGACGACTTCTGAGGACTCCGCAGTCTTAACAGCTGAGCGAAGCTCTTCCGCGCGGATGTACTTCAGCCATGCGTCGCCGTTCTTAATCTTCGAGAGATACTTGCCCAATGACTCGACTGACTGAGCGACTTCCGCGCCGGCGGCGTCGACTCTCGCTTTGTGAGCAGACTCCGGATTCATCTCCAGCGTGTCGAGTACTGCCGTCGCGACCGAAACTCGGCGAGACAGTCGACCGTTGATCGTTGCAAGTGGTTCAAAGATAGGAGCGTAAGCTTTATTGCCAAGCGCCTTCTCCATTGTGCGGACACGTTTTTCGAGCTTGGCCAGTGCAGCCCGTTGGCCCGCAACGTCGAGGTCTTCCTGCTCGTAAAGCGCGGCGACGTCGGCAGCAGCGTCGGTGCTCCAACTCGTCCACGAATCGCCGAGCGTCAGGAAGTCGTCTTCCAGAAGTCCGAGGGGTACGAACTCGGGAAGAATTCCCCGCAGTCCTTGAGGCGGCTTTTCTGCATCATCAGCCAGCGATAGATGCCCGTGAGAGGCGCATACAAGAGTAATCGCGGCAGCGAGCAGGGAAAGCAGCATCCCATGCTTCGTCCGAAGCCAGGTCACTGAACTCATTTTGGCAACTCCATTTCCCGAAATGTGAGGCTCTGGCTGGCCGTCATTCGATAGGCCGGAAAGTCTCAACCGAGAGCCTCTGTTTGCCGGATTCGGAAGCGACGTCTGCATCCCGAAATCGTGCGGCATCCTGTTTTAGATTGGTCGTCAACGCACTCCATAGATCCGGGTGCAAACTGTGGGCGAGCTGGAACATTTCGTAAAACCGGTGCAACCAATCCTTACGGTTTCACACGACCTGCCAGCAGCGTCGACAGAATTCCCCAGCCCTGCGTACGCGACTCAGTCTAGTCCTGCCTCGTAACCGCTGCAATCGGCTTTGTTTACGTAAATGTCCAAACTGTAATATTGCGACACGATGGCGGACTCGGCTGTTTACGTTGCTGGATCGCCGTCTTCCAATGGCGCGTCGTAAAGCTCTGTTTGGAAATAGTTTACGGCTTCCCGAGCGTTCAAGGGATGAGTTTCTGCTCGACGACTCGGCACTACCGCTGACCGGACAGCCGCCGATCGCCGCGGCGCTCAGAGTCGAAACTATGGAAATTCCGTCCCCCAGAATTTCGTGGAATACCAGACTGGTGTCCTCGCGAGGCGATTGGGGATGCTAGAGTTCGACCGTCGGATACCGGCGTTGCGGACTGCAATGCGCGCTTTTCCTGACACGGGCAGGTCGGCTGACGGCTGACCGACGCAAGAACTGTACTCACTGGCTGAGGACGAAACTGTGACCAACTACCTGGTAACCGGCGGCGCGGGATTCATCGGATCGCATATCGTGACGCGACTGGTCAATGAAGGTCACGATGTGCGAGTCCTGGACAATCTGTGTACCGGTTCGCTGGAGAATCTCGCACACATTGAAGGTCACTTCGAATTCATCCATGGAGACGCCGCCGACCCGATCGCCTGCACGCGAGCGGTCGACGGAGTGGAAGTCGCTTTTCATCAGGCAGCTTTGGCATCGGTGCCGTTGAGCATCGAACGTCCGCAGGACTGCCACCGCGCCTGCGTCACCGCGACGGTCAATCTGCTCGACGCCTGTGTTAAAGCAAAAGTGCGTCGCGTCGTCTATGCCGGCTCAAGCAGCGCGTACGGCAACGATCCCGATATGCCGAAGCGAGAGAGCCAGCTTCCGCAGGTGCTGTCTCCTTATGCCGCCGCAAAATTAGCCTCAGAACTTTACTGCGAAGCCTTCGCATCTTCTTACGACATCGAAACTGTCCGACTTCGATACTTCAACATCTTCGGCCCGCGTCAGGATCCGGCGAGTCCGTACTCAGCGGTCATTCCGCTTTTCGTCTCGGCTTTGGTCAACGGCACGCAGCCGACGATCTTCGGCGACGGGACCCAGTCGCGAGACTTCACGTTTGTTGAAAATGTCGTCGAAGCCAATGTTCGAGCATCGTTGGCGGAAGGTGCATCCGGCAAGGTCTTCAACGTTGGCTGTGGCGAGTCGCTCAGCCTGATCGATCTGCTTCAGGAAATCTGCAAGCGGCTGGACGTCGAGTATGCACCCAACTTTGCTGAAGCTCGACAGGGCGACGTGAAGCATTCCTGGGCAGACATTTCCGCGACGCAACAGGTACTTGGATACGAACCGAAAGTTGGCTGGCGAGAAGGTCTCAAGCCGACGATCGACTACTACGCCGAGCTGGCCCGCGACGCGGCCGGATGCTCAGCGGGCTAACACGCGGTTCGTTCAAAGATGTCAATTCAAACATCAGGCGGCCAGGAGAGCCGCTCATCGTCGGATGGAGCCCCTCGCCTTCAGAGGGCAAGCATGAGCATTCGCAACGACCAGAACGAACAACCGTTCGACATCACAAAACTCCCAGCCGGTCATCTTCCGTATCGTGATCCCGGCTCCAGTGACTCCAGCGCGATTGCTCCGCCTCAGTCGTCGATTCGGGACACTCGAAACCTGAACCAGGTTGTCTGGTCAGGCGGCACGATCGACTACGTCGGACTCGCCAGGCGTTACGCCCTGTGGCTGGTTTGCGGGATGATCTCAGGGCTTCTACTTGGACACATGATTTTCCAGGCTTACGGTCCTGAGTACACAGCAACCGCGAAGGTGCTCGTGTCGAAGCGGATTTCCGGGCCAATCAGCGAAAACAGTGAAGCCGAAACCTGGGGCGACCGCGCTGAGCACATCGCACTGATCATGAGCCCGTTGATTGTCGAAAAAGCGGTCGAGCTGCACGAACTCGACAAGTTGCCGTCGATGGCCCTGTCGAAGGATCCAGCCGAGGACGTTCTCGATTCGATCAAAGTTCAACGCAGCGCGGGCGAAGACCGTTCGTTCCTCAACGTCCTCGACGTGACCTGCACGAACGCCAATCGGGAAGATGCAAAGAAGATCTGCCACTCGGTCATCGACGCCTACCATGTCTACCTTCGTGAGAATCACGAAGAAAACACAGGCGAGTTATTGAAACTCGTCAACCGCGCGACCGGCGACCTCAAGCAACAGATCGACGCCACGGAAGCGGCGTATGACAAGTTCAGACTGACCGCTCCGATCCACATGAAGACGACCACTCGGGGCGCTGGTGGCGAGAGAACGGCTTCCGCCACGAACGTGCATCAGGAAAATCTGGCGGCACTCGAAGTTGAGCAACAACGATTGCTCGTTCAGAAAGCCGAAGTTCAATCGAAGATTCAGTCGCTCGAAAATGCTTTGCGAGGTGGGCAGTCTCGCGAAGAACTCGCCACAACGATTCAGCTCTTTGCGGCTCCTCAGAGCAAGTCCGGTCAGAACCCGTCGCTGCTGACGGTGGGCGGCGGAGCCAATTCGTTTGACGGTCAGATGCTGCCACTCATCCTGCGCGAGAAGCAACTGCTGCTGGAATTCGGAGACGACTGGCCGGAGGTTCAAACCGTGCGAGCTCAGATTGCGACGCTCCGTCAGTACTACGTTTCAAGAGGCGTCCCCGCCGCGGCAGGAAGTCAGGCCATCAATCCGCAAACCGGTTTGCCGACGGCCAGTGGACAACCTGGCCAACCGATTCCGCCACAATCGCTGGCAAAGACGTCCAACGGCCTGGACCTGGTCGATGTCTATCTGGCATCGCTCAACCAGAACCTTGATGCGTTGAATCTTCGCGAGACAGAGATCGAGCGGATCTACAAGAACGAATTCGACCGGGCTCGCGAGCTGTCCGGTTATCTGGAACAGAATCGCCAGTTCAACGACGACCTCGATCGACTGCACGGTCTTTGGGCATCGATCAAAGTCCAGGCTTCCAAAGTGAACATCGAGAAGGAGAATCTTGGTTACTCACTGAAGACGATTGCTCCCGCAAAAGAACAGCTCTCACTCAAGCGAGTCATCAAGCTGTACGGTGCCGGCATCGTCGCGGTGATGGGTCTGGTTTGCGGGCTGATCTTCCTTCGCGAATGGTCGGACACGACTCTCAAATCAGTTGACGAAATCCGAGCAAGCATTCCACTGCCGATCCTGGGTTCCGTGCCGTCGTTCGATGCGAAGGCGCTGGGAATTTCCGGCAGCCCGTTGCAAACGGCATTGTGCTACTTCCACCGTCCGGGCTCACCCGAAGCGGAAGCTTACCGGTCACTCCGAACATCGTTCCTCGTCACTTTGAGCGAAGGTCAGCGGATCATTCAGGTGACGAGTCCGGAACCGGGCGACGGCAAGAGCACGCTTACCGCCAACCTGGCGATCGCGATGGCTCAGTCGGGCAAGCGAGTTCTGCTGATCGACAGCGACCTGCGTCGTCCGACAATTCACACGCTCTTCGGAATGCGGCGAGACATCGGCGTTACGGAAGTCCTGACTGGCGAGATCGACCTGCTAACCGCCGCTCAGCAAACCGTCGTCGATGGTCTCTCGGTTTTGACATGCGGAAGCCTTCCGTCGAACCCGGCAGAGATGCTCGCATCAGACAGCTACGCAAAGATGCTGAAAGATGCGGAGCACGAATTCGACATCGTCCTGGTCGATACTCCGCCGCTGCTGGCCGTGAGCGATCCGTGCATCGTCGCCCCGAACACCGACGGCCTGGTCCTCGTTCTGAGAATGGGCAAGAACAAACGCAACTCAGCCAGGCGAGCAACCGAGCTGATCGACACCAACAACATCCGAGTGATCGGAGTCGTCTGCAACGGAACCAGCGCCGCCGCGGAAGGGTACAGCTACAAAGAAACGTACGGAGACTATTTCTCGGATTCATCCTCGAAGTCTGCACCCACCGTGATCAAAACAGCCGCTACCTCAACAGCAAATGCCGAGGCAGATCGAGCACCGGTGACGGTTTAAGCGGGGCGGTTGCTCAGTTGGCCGAACTCTGATCGTCAGGCTTATTCTTCGGACGCGGGCGGAAGAACCGCATCGACTGCAGGACGACCATTTTCCGTCGTGCCAGGCGAACGCTGAGTGAGAGCACCAGGTTCAGGAATCCGGGGACGACATACTGCCGGCCTTTGTCAAGACCTCGGATCGATTTCCTGACAACGTAGGCGGAAGTGTGCGATCGCTGCTTTTTGAGCCAGCCTGACGCGCCGGCGACGTCGAAGAATTCAGTCGCCGTGGTACCGGGACAAAGTCCCTGGATGATGACATTGCGGTCGCGACATTCGGCCCACAACGCTTCGCTGAAATGCAGCACGAACGCTTTACTGGCCGAATAAACCGGCATGTAAGCAACCGGCTGAAACGCAGCGACCGAGGCAACGTTAATGATGCCGCCATGCCGGCGTTCGAGCATTGCCGGCAGGAAGAGATAGGTCAGCTCGGTCAGTGCGCCAATGTTGAGCCGAGTCATCTCCATCATTCGCTGAGGCTCGGCGTCGTCGACCGTACCGACATACCCGAACCCGGCATTATTGATGAGCAGTTCAACTTCGATCTTTCGGCTGGCAACTTCGTCGAACAGCCGTCGTGATTCTTCAGGAACAGACAGGTCCGCGACGATGACTTCGCAGCGCGACCCGTGCCGGGTGTCGAGTTCCTCGGCCAGTTCCTTGAGTCGGTCTTCGCGGCGGGCAACCAGAACCAGGTGCATGCCTCGTGCGGCGAGTTGTCGCGCAAACTCAGCCCCGATCCCGGACGACGCTCCGGTAACCAAAGCCCAGCGATCTGCGTAACCCTCAACCACTCCGGAGACTCCTGCGAACCCACTCCGACGCCAGCCCTCAACACAAACAACGAACACAAGGGAAAATGACTTCAGGCTGATCGAGCCCTCGGTACCGCCGACGCGTTCAACCATGCCACTTACCAAGGGTGACATGCTGACGAAGCATCGTAGCAGACGACTTCCGAAAGGAAAGCAATCAAACAACGGCTCACGACGTCGAAGTCGTTTCAGCATAACGACCTGCGGACAGTCTCCGCCGAGCAATCGACGCGTGGATGATCAGTTTCCGGAACGATAATCCACGGTCACGTTTGTCCGAATTCCGCCTCGGGGTGTGAACTCGGCTCGAATCTTCATCCATCGCGGATCAGTCGCGGCCACCAGGTCGTCAAGGATTAGATTCGTGACGTTCTCGTAAAAAGCACCGTGATTCCGAAACTGCTGCAGGTACAGCTTCAACGACTTCAGCTCGAAGCACTTCTGATCGGCAACATAAGTGATCGTGAGCGTTCCAAAATCCGGCTGCCCGGTCTTCGGGCACATCGACGTGAACTCGGGACAGACTGTCTCGATCTCGTAGTCCCGTTGCGGATAGGGATTCTCAAAGGTCTCGATAACGTCACGTGAAATTTCGCTCATGGATTTATCCGTGCGGCTTTGCTGAAGGCACATCGTCATTCCCGCGAAGGCGGGAATCCAGAACTAAACGAGCGTCAAAACTGGATGCCCGCCCTGTCGTTTATACATAAGTCCGCCGTTTTTGAGTTTCTGACTTGTGTGAAGGCCCTCCCCCTCGCCAGGGCTCGACCCCTCCCGCAAGCGGGAGAGGTGGATTTCCTTCAAAACCCGCCTCAACAACCCCTCGCCGCTTGCGGGAGGGGTC
>Ga0316209_1003287_pt1 | contig 11277 bp, 16 predicted proteins | sample 6monopyrite_MG_FD_204945 | JGI IMG/M metagenome (GOLD analysis project Ga0316209, IMG submission 204945) | Microbial mat bacterial communities from mineral coupon in-situ incubated in ocean water Damariscotta River, Maine, United States -... | ecosystem: Environmental > Aquatic > Marine >...
CCTCAATTTTTGATGATTTTAAAAATGGATTACTGATACTTTTTATTTATGAGTCGCTTAAAGGAGCACGGCTTGCTTCTCATTGTTCGATTCATAAAAAATATTGAGTTTTCACACAGTCTGGACCCAGATTGGACGTTCGTCTAAGGTCAACTACTCCATGATTCAGCAATGAAATCAACAAAAGCTCGTACCTTTGTAGAAACGAGCTTGCTGTATGGATATACAGCATATAGCCCTGTAGTCACCGGCGTGTATTGATCCAGGACGGTTTCCAATCTGCCTTCTTCTAAGGCACTGGCTATCATAAACGTTGGCGCTATGAATATACCATTACCGTTCAGCGTTGAGTTCATCAGTATATTCCCCGCCTCGTGTGGCGGTTAATCAATGAGACACCCCGACTTCCGGATGAAACAACAGCAGGTGAGGCTTTTATAGCTAAAGCGATGCACTGGGGACTTTACGCCCTGATGTTTGCACAGCCGCTATCTGGAGTCATGATGAGCCAGGCGGCGGGTTTCCCAGTGAGCTTCTTTGGCTTCTTCGAATTCCCTGTTTTCCTGGGTAAGGATCCAGAGCTAGCGAAAACATTTCTCAGCATTCATGGCACCGTGTGGATATTACTTGTAATCTCAGTCATCGGTCACGCAGGTGCTGCAATGCATCACCGTTTTATTAAGAAAGACAACGTATTGAAGCAAATGACTACTGGAGCGTGATCACCAAAGTCGAACATTTAATTAACCTGGAGGATAAAAAAATGAAACGATTATTCATACAATCATTTATGCGATCATTTATACAATCGGTATTTGTCGCTGGCTTATTGCTTTCGTCAATAGCAACGGCCGCAAACTTTCCAACAGAGGAACCGATGGGGGGAGAACCGTTCGGCCACAGTGTAAAAAGCATGGGTGATGGTTTGTACGTGTTCCGCTGGTGGGTGTATCGAAATATCTTTATGGTCACTGATGAGGGGGTTATCGTTACCGACCCGATGAATCCAAAAGCAGCTAATCTGTTGCTCGGTGAAATTCGCAAGATCACTGACAAGCCAGTTAAGTATGTTGTTTATAGCCACAATCATCATGACCATATTTCTGGCGGTAAGGTATTCAAGGATCAGGGAGCGACATTCATCGCTCACAAAAACGTGCTGAAGGAATTAGCTGATCATCCCAGTCCTGTTACACCTCTACCAGGCATCACATTTGAGGATGAATATACAGTACAGTTAGGTGGCAGGACACTGGAACTAAAATACTTCGGCCCGAACCATGGTGAAAGCCTGGTCGTTATGCGACTGCCAAAAGAGAAGATACTGTTTATTGTGGATATCGTTACACCACGAAGAGTCGCATTCAGATCCATGCCAGACTTCTGGCCAGATGAATGGGTCAGATCGCTGAAAGAAATTGAACAGATGGATTTTGACTATGTTGTCTCAGGACACGGCCCAACTAATCAACCGGCCATCGATCCAGCTACGGTAGTTGCGGAACAGCGCATCTATCTCGAAGATCTAATGACTGCCGTAAAAGCAGAATTTGACAGGGGAACGCATAGCCCAGACAAGTTGCGCCAGATCGTAAAACTGCCTAAATACAAAGACTGGCAGTTTTACGATGAATGGCTGCCAATGAATATTGAACGGATCTGGGCTTATTACCATATGGGTTGGTAATAACTCACCTGGCGGGGCAAGATGTTGATTCGTTCAGCATCTCGCCCATCATTAACTGGTTTTATTGAACGCCCGTATATGGCCGTTTCTACACCACCTTCTGAGCCTATTGAAGCCATCAAATTTTTGATGGAACAAAAAGCGCTTACACGTAAGGATCTTGAGCCATACCTGGGTACAAGGGCGCGTGTTTCTGAGGTGCTTAACAAAAAGCGTAACCTGACTTTACCAATGATTAAAAAATTACACGAAGGACTAAACATTCCATATAACTGCTTAATTGCATAAATTAAGTTCGTGTAACAACACACCACGAACATCTAACTGGTAAGGAAACTGGCATAGGTATGTCTCGCCTACTCAGCACAGTTTCACTATGTTCTCTCAAAATTATAGTGATATCATACCCGCTCCTTTATCCCTATTTAAAAGATCATGAGCCAGCAACAAATTAATAACCCTTTACATGGCTTAACACTTGAGACTATCGTAAATCGTCTGGTCGATCAGCTGGGATGGGATGAGCTGGCTTATAGAATCGATATCCGCTGTTTTAAAAATGAGCCATCAGTTAAATCCAGCCTGACGTTTTTAAGGAAGACACCGTGGGCAAGAAAGGCGGTCGAAGATCTGTATTTATCAACAATTGATGTTGACCGGGAAAGTAAGGAGTAATGATGCTCGCGTGGATTGTTTCAGCTAAACTTTATTAATACACGCACCCGAACACTTCTATAACTTAAAATCTACCAGGTAACCAGATAATTAAAATGATCAGCATCGGACAAACTTACGAATTAGAAGTGATAAGAGCCGTTGAGTTTGGATTTTACCTGGATGCGAAAAATCTGGGTGAAATTTTATTACCGGTAAAATATTCGCCTGCTGATCTGGCTGAGGGTGACTCTATCGAGGTATTTCTCTATCTGGATTCAGAAGACAGACCGATAGCAACCACTCAGAAACCTAAGGCTGAAGCAGGTGAATTTGCTTATCTGAAGGTAGTGGATAACACCAGTGTTGGTGCGTTTCTAGATTGGGGGCTGGATAAAGATATATTAGTACCCTTTGCTGAGCAACACGTGCCTATGGAAGTTGGTCACTCTTATCTGGTAAATATCTATGTCGGCGACCTCGATGGTCGAATTACCGCATCATCTAAAATTGATCGATTCCTCGATGATGAAAAACCGCATAACTTCAAACCCAGGCAGGTGGTAGACCTGATAATCGCCAATACTACTGAGTTGGGTTTCAAAGCGATCATCAATCACAGTCATTGGGGCGTATTGTATGAAAATGAAGTATTTCAACGTCTGAGTTTTGGTCAGACTATAAAAGGATTTATTAAAACTATCCGTCCAGATGGCAAGATTGATTTAACCCTGCAGGGTGGTCAGGAAACCCGGGATAAAAATACCAATATTATTCTGCGTTATCTAAAAAAGAAAAATGGTTTTGCAGCAGTGCATGACAAGTCAGACCCCGAGCTGATCGCTGATTTATTTGGTATGAGTAAAGGCGCGTTCAAAAAAGCTATTGGCGGCCTGTATAAACAGAGAATAATCCGCATCGAAAAAGACGGTATCCATCTGGTAGACAATTAATTCACAACGTAGTTATAAATTAATTGATCAACTTGTACCAGTTGAGTCAGATGACCCCAGCTTGATAACCTGGAGCAAAACCATTATGTACACATGAACGATATGGCTCCATCCCCGTAACCTGGGATCGTGACACTAAAACCAATACGCTCTTCAGCATTGTCAAACATAGTCCGCACGTTATCTGGTGCATCATCCAGGGATTTGTATACGGTATCTAGTTTGAGGTGAGGGCTACTGTTATTCATGAAAATACGTGAACAGATATTCATGATCTCATTTAAATTTGACAGCATCATCTCAGAGAAGTCCCCTGTCTCAGCAGCATCCTCTGCACCACCGACAGGAATTCTTGTGAGTGACGAACTTGCAAATGCCACAAAGTTGTAATTACAAACACAAGCCGTTGAAGGTTTACCTTCATCATTAATATAAACAGCAAACATACTGCTGCCATTTGCTACAGGGACAGGTTCACCAGTATCAAGCACTAACTCATCACCGTAAAGCATAGACAACATTTTATGAACCTCATTTTCTTTGGGTAAAGGGTACAATCCAGGCATAATCAAACCTCATATTATTAATCTTTTTGTTCGTACTATATATTTTACAACTGCTAACGCTATGTACTACATGTTCACGTTTATTTAAAGCAGACAAACTTGGCTAACATTGGCCGTGCTTCTTGCTGTATTAATACTAGTTCATTAGTTTATATATTGATCCAGTTTTAGTTTAAATGATGCTGGCGTAAACGGTTTAGCAATCAGAAAATCAGCTCCCATCTCACTCGCTTTAGTTAACATCTCGGTGGTTGCTTCTGTTGTTACAAAGCCAAATGATGGCTTTATGCCGTCATCAGTCAATACTTGAAGCAGCTCTAGACCAGTCATATTTGGCATATTCCAGTCGCATAATATTAAATCAGGCGCGTTTTCTTTGATTTTCTCAAGCGCTTTGACACCATCTTCAGCCTGCTCAATATCATGACCATCATAGCCAGCTTCTCGCAGTGTTTTCATTACGATCAGTCGCATTGCTAAACTGTCATCAACTACTAATATATTCATCTTTTTCTCCCCACATGTTATTAAAAATAAGTCAAAAATTATTTCTCATTTAATAAAATTTGTTATGTTCGATACCGATCCGCTGTTAGCTTACTAGTTAGTAGTGCGCCAGCGATCATATTTAGCGGTAGCACCCTATCTGTCGCAGCGAGCTTGACTGCCGAGCCCGGCATACCCCATACCACGCTGCTGTCTTTATCCTGTGCAATCGTCATCGCACCGGCATCATGCAATTCTTTCAGGCCCCGGGCGCCATCATCGCCCATACCTGTTAACAAGACACCAACGGCGTTAGCACTGGCGCATTGTGCGACGGATCGAAAAAGCACATCCACAGCGGGCTTATGGCGATTGACCTTCGGACCATCGTTCAATTTACAGTGGTAACGCGCACCGTCTCGTGTAACTAGCAAGTGTCTGCCACCCGGTGCGATATAAACGTGGCCGGGCAATATATGCTGGCCATCCTTTGCTTCGCATACTTTCATAGCGCAAACTCTATCCAGGCGCAAAGCAAACTGCGCACTAAATGCCGCAGGAATATGCTGCGTAATAACCATGCCTGGCGCACTGGCAGGCATTGCCATCAGTATTTCTTTTATCGCCTCGGTACCGCCGGCAGAAGCACCCATTGCAATGATTGAACCTGTGGTCATAAATTGTCCAGTACCATTCAGCTTGTCTACAACCGCATCGGCATTCAATTTTTTAACCGCTTGACGATAAATGTTTGATAACGGCTTTACTTCTGTAGCGGCAGCAAGCTTCAGTTTACTGATTATCTCCTCACCGTACTGATCCAGACTATGCGCGATATCGATTTTCGGTTTTGATACATAATCAATGGCACCCAGCTCCAGTGCCCGCAAAATAACATCGGCGCCTTTCACCGTCAGGCTGGAAACCATTAACACCGGCATCGGATGGAGGCGCATCAGGTTCGATAAAAAAGTAATGCCGTCCATTTTTGGCATTTCAACATCCAGCGTCAGAACATCCGGTTTTAGTTGTTTTATTTTTTCTCGAGCAACATAAGGATCCGATGCAGTTCCCACGACTACAATGTCTGGATCCATCTTCAACATCTCCGTAAGCATCTTTCGCACCAGGGCGGAATCATCGACGATCAATACACGTATTGGTTTACTCATTACACAGTTCCTGAATAACTAAGGGAGCACTATTGAAAGCGAACATGACTTTTATCTGCACCCTCTTTATTTTTTTTTAAACAGGTCAATTTCACCCGCTATTATCGGCGTGTGCTCTAATTTATTCTGGTATTGTAATTCGCGCTGGCCGACTTTCTCATCCTGTGACAATAGCAGCTTGCGCATAAGAACCCGGCCAGTACCTGGAAAATAAAGCACCTTACGTGGATGCAATCCACCAAGGTCCTCAGACGTCACCAACAATGATTCCATGTGAAGGTAGTCACGAACAAACTGTATGTTTCGGCTACCTATATCGGTCATGGCTTGTAATACCTTACCGCCGCCAAACAACTTGATTTCCAGACGTTCACGTTTTCCACCATGATTGAGGATTATGTTAATCATTTGCTCCATAGCATAAGTACCGTAACGAGCCGAGGTACTAAGGCAGGCGCCACTAGTTGGACTAGTTTCATCCCCAGGCAGCATGAAATGATTCATACCACCAACACCTGCTTCGACGTCACGTATACAGGCTGAAATGCATGAACCCAGCACCGTTGTGATAATTTCATTAGCTGTAGACACGAAAAACTCACCGGGCATAATGTGCGCTGCATAGACCTGATGTTTGTCATCCCAATAGTGTTTGATATGCTCAAACCCAGGCAGAGTCGGTGGACACTGCGGTCGGTCGCCAGATGTTTTTGTCTGCAACATCGCGCACATCAGCACATTCTCCGGTAAATCGTTTTGCCAGTTAACTGAAATCGTTCGCTGACATTGCTCAGCGTTTCCGAATGCCCGATAAACAGGTTACTTTCCGGCTGCATTATGTTTGCAAAGCGTTCGAACAAAACACGTTGTGTCGTTTTGTCAAAATAAATCACCACATTACGGCAGAAGATCACATCAAAAAGACCCTGCATAGGCCAGTTTTGCATCAGGTTTAGTTGACGGAATGTGATCATTTTCTGCAGCGACGGCACGACTTTAACTTTGCCAGCCTGACTGCTGCCTTTGCCGCGTTGAAACCAACGTTGGCAACGATGAGTATCCAGTCCTTCGATTCGTTCTTCCTGATAGATTCCACTGGCAGCAGTTTTTACAGCATTGGTATCAAGGTCAGTAGCCAGGATGCGAATATCCCGGTTTTCGATATCGGGTATTGCTTCATGTAGTGTTATCGCCAGCGAATAGGGCTCTTCGCCGGTTGAACAGCCTGCTGACCAGATCCGCAAGCGACGTGTTTTATCATAACGCTCCAGTAGTACTGGAACAACCTGTTGTGCCAGGTATTCAAAATGATAATTTTCGCGGAAAAAAGATGTCATATTGGTAGTGATAGCGTTTGAAAAATGTTCGAGTTCATCATCAGGATTATTTTTTAACAATTCACAGTATTCACCGAAACATGTTAAACCGAGCGCGCGGAGACGCTTGGATAGTCGGCCATAGACCAACTCACTTTTATTCTCAGATAAGCTGATACCAGTATGGGTACTAACCAGCTGACGTAGAGAATTAAAATCTGAATCAGATAATTTAAACATCTGATCCTGCTCAGTCATTAATGATTTACTGTTGTTCATCGTGCAATTCATAAAGTCCACTCAAAACAATTCAGGGATTTTTCTAATTTCTAATGCTGGATCAATCTGGTTGCTGGCTTTATTATCCGGCAAGCTATTGAGTAAAGTTTGCTGCATGTGCTGCTGGTCAGGCGCCTTGATTACACTACTAACGACATGTACAGCAGCGCTGAATAGTTCTGAAGTTCTGTGTTTGTTTCCATCATGCTTCATTGCGTAAACCTTCTATATAGTTATGAAATAAGATATTCATTATTCCATTGTCTGCGGTAGCAAAAGTGCTTTCTCAACACCGATTTGTCTGGCTGAATTAAACAATACCGGTGAAGGTGATTGCCAATCGACAGTATTACCGCTGCTCTGAACCTGTTGAACAAAAGACAACAATAATTGCAGTGTGGCCGCATCAATACTTTCTACCTTTTTTGCAATCATGGTTACATTTACCTGTTTCGCAGCACATTTCTTCAATCTGCCATACAGGTTATTGATGACGGCAATATCCTGATGCGTCCCCAGCGTTATTCTGCTCGCCTTTTTGCCAGTAGATTTAGCTATGCGTTTACTTTTATTATTTGTTTTCATCTATTTGCCTCACTACTATCGTTTCTTCACTTGTTATCGTTTGTCAGTAATAGCCGTCATTTCACTACGCCGGTTACCTATTTCTTTATTTCTCTTACTATCTATAACGGTTGAACTAATTATTTCTTTAATTAGCTATAAGAACATTCACCAGCTTCGAGCCTTCATCCACCTTGAGTACGCTGTCCTTAATTAAATTTTTGATTTCATGTGCGGCTGTTGCGCTGCGACCGGCCAGGTTACGTACTTCACTGGCGACTACGGCAAATCCGCGACCCTGCTCACCTGCTCTTGCTGCTTCGACAGCAGCATTAAGAGCAAGCAAATTGGTCTGAAAAGCGATTTCATCAATTACCCCGATGATGTCGGGAATGTGTGCCTGTGTTGCACCCATATTTTCTCCTTTCTATGCAACCACTTTCAGTGATATTTTGTTATTGCATTCTTTTGTATGACGTTGGACCAGTCCGGCTACATCTACAATCAGGGCGACGGTACCGTCACCCAGAATGGTGCCGCCGGAAATTCCCTGTACCTGGCGGAAATTAGTTTCCAGACTTTTGATAACTACTTGCTGCTGGCCGAGTAGTTCATCAACGAACAACCCAACCAACTGGTTGTCTGCTTCAACGACCATTAGCAGACCGTCTTTCAGGTCTGACTTACCGGTTTTCATACCGAACAGTTCGTTAACCCGGATGATGGGTATGTACTCGTCACGTAAACGATAGAGTTCGGCATGGCCGGCAATGCTGCTAATGTGTTGCGGTTTCATTTGTAATGATTCGACAATTGAAACTAGAGAAACAATGTATGTTTCATCACCGATACTTGCCAGTTGGCCATTGAGGATGGCTAGTGTCAGTGGCAGGCGAATCGTTACCGTACTGCCAGCACCATCGTTCGATGCGATACTGACATTACCGCCGAGGTCGCGTACGTTACGACGAACAACGTCCAGACCGACACCACGTCCTGAAACATCGCTGATCTGTTCAGCTGTGGAAAAACCTGGGGCGAAAATCAGGTTGTAAATACGTTCATCTGAGATCTCGTCATGTTCACTGAGTAGGCCTTTTTCGATGCCTTTTTTCAAAATTTGATCGCGGTTTAATCCAGCGCCATCATCAATTACCTTGATAATAATATTGCCGCCTTCATGGTAGGCACACAGTTCAAGCGTGCCGGTCTCGGGCTTTCCAGCGGCCTTCCTGATTTCCGGAGTCTCAATACCATGATCCAGTGAGTTGCGCACCAGGTGTACCAGCGGGTCGCCAATTTTTTCCAGCACTGTCTTGTCGACCTCGGTCTGTTCTCCGGTCATTTTTAATTCAATCTGTTTACCCATTTTGCTACTCATGTCTCGCACCAGGCGCGGAAAACGACTAAATGAAAAACTAATCGGTAGCATACGAATTTGTAACACACTTTCCTGTAATTCACGGGTATTACGTTCCAGTTGTGACAGACCATCACGCAGTTTGTCGAGATGACTGGCTTCAAGGCTGTTTAGATCATCGCCGGTCTGGCTTAACATGGATTGAGTAATCACCAGTTCTCCGAGCAGATTTATAAGCTCGTCCACTTTGTCTATGGCGACTCGAATAGAGCCCGAGTCCTTACCGGTCTTTGATATTTTCTGACTATTCTGCTGGGGTTCGCTGGTTGCGGTCTTTACTTCGTTAGCAGATACTTGATCCGCTTCAACAGGTAACGCTTCTTCTATCTGTTTATCTTCTGTTGAATCCCTGGTTTGCTCATTCTGATCCAGCTTATTTAGAATCGTCTCACTCTGTGAGATGATTTCCAGACCACTCTCATCGACAACCCAGCTAAATAACTCATCAATTTCTTCTCTATTCACTTCACTGGTGAGATTGAGATCCCAGCCCAGGTAGCAAAGTTTAGGATCTATTTCTTCAAGACAGGGGATGCTGGAAATATCGGTTTTCAGCTGAAGCTCGCCTAACTGCTGAAGTTCACGAAAGATTCGACCAGGCTCGTTACCACTCTTTAAAATCTCGGCATGCGGACGAAAATGAATTACCCAGTCGGTAATACTGTTATCGTTATGTGCTGAACCTGTGGTTTCACAAGCCACGGCTGTATCATTATTTTTTTCGCTGCTGCTAACCGTCGATGTTTCGACGGTTGTTTCTGTGGTTGTGCCGGCTAACATGGCTTCCAGCTTCAACTTGATATCATCTACACTGGCCTGGTCATTGTCTGTTTCATCACGGGCTGCATTTACCATGCCGCGCAATATATCGACTGAGTTGAGCAGCAGATCAACGCCATCACGTTTTACTTCCCGTCGCCCGTCGCGCATTTCATCCAGCAGCGTTTCCATGATGTGGGTAAAGTCAGAAACCTCCATAAAACCAAATGACGCACCACCGCCTTTAATGGAGTGTGCAGCACGAAAGATAGTATTGATTTCCTCGATATCAGTACCGTTGTCCAGATTCAGTAATCCAGATTCCATCACAGCGAGTCCTTCGAAGCACTCTTCGAAAAAAACGTCGTGAAATTCAGAGAGGTCCATTGTCATTGATATTCTCTGGCAATATGCGAATTAGTCCAGCACTCTACGCAAGGTACTGAGAAGCTTATCAAGATCAAAGGGTTTGACTATCCATCCGGTTGCTCCTGCTTCTTTACCCTGCATTTTTTTCGCCACTGGATTCAGTTGTGAGCACCAGGTTAACGCTGGCATTCTCTGCGATGGTTAATGCTTCCTGGCCATCTTTGGCAATGACAACCTCATGACCAGCAGACTCCAGCGTATAGGTAACCATTTGACGCATAGACGGTGAATCATCAACAGTCAGTATGCTTGTCATTTAAGTTTCTCCATAATTTTAGTTTTCAATACTCCGCATATATTCAGCGAGAAGATTATTCATTCTGATACACACATCGGCGGCAACATAAAAACCTTAAATGAAAGGCAATATTTAAATAAGCCAGATGAAAACCCCATAAACTCATAGCAATAGGGGACGCCTACAAGAATGGAGTCGGTTGAATCATGCCGGGGACAGAAACCAATGACAAGGCATGGTGTCGATGTTGAGAAGGTCAGGGTGAGTGTGTTATAGGCCAGTCACCTGGCAGGCTAAGCAGCTCTGGCAATAGAGCACCCACAATGCGGGCAACAATCTGGACGACTAGTAGAAGAAATGTCTCTGGCACTACTCTCCTGTTTCAATAGATGATTCGCCTCTTCATCTTCTATTCCCATATCCAGTGAATAGTCCTGCAAAATTTTACGCTCCGAATTATCCAGCTCGCCATCAGTAAGTGCATCACGAAGCATACTACGATAGGTATCGCGCCGCCTGTTCACTTCCCGGGTAAAACCAGAAGCAATAATACCTGCTGGCAACGCAGCCATACCAACGCCAAGAATCGTTATTACTACCCCGAGAACTTTACCAGCGACAGTGATGGGTATAACGTCACCATAACCAACCGTAGTCAAGGTAATAGTCGCCCACCACATCGCACGTGGAATGGTGCCAAAAACATCTGGCTGCACAGCACGCTCAACCAGAAACATTCCCGCTGATGCCAGTA
>Ga0316209_1003289_pt1 | contig 11272 bp, 5 predicted proteins | sample 6monopyrite_MG_FD_204945 | JGI IMG/M metagenome (GOLD analysis project Ga0316209, IMG submission 204945) | Microbial mat bacterial communities from mineral coupon in-situ incubated in ocean water Damariscotta River, Maine, United States -... | ecosystem: Environmental > Aquatic > Marine > Coastal...
ACCTACGCGTTTGTCGCTGCAGCCGTCGCCGTGCTTCTATCGGTTCGAACCATCGCCCGCGCGCTGAAGCATGAGGCAATCGCCGTAAACGTGTTCCTCGCTGTGTTCGCCGCGTGGGTCGTGCTCGTGGCGTCGATCGCTGGTGTCGCTTCAAGCACAGGCCTCTTGGACCGCATACCGCTGTCGGTGGCCGTCCTGTTCAGCGGGCTGTTATTCATCCCGCTGGCCGCACCCGCCGCAGCCCCCATGGCTCTGCGAGCACAACGGCACCAGTAAGCAGAAGCACTCCGATTACAAGCGGAGAACCAACTGCTCCAACGACAGCTCTGCGCGAAAACACCATCCCCCATTTTGGGGCGGACATCGTCGACATCATGCCAATGGGCAGTCCCCCCGGATATGCTGATCGTCTGGGCGAATCAGTAAGGGCATGTGATATGTTTCGAACAGCGTTACTTTTGCTGACCTGCGTGGCGACCGGCGCAGCCGATGACCAACTGCGACCGACGAATGACGACCAGAAGCTGAAGCGTTGGCTTCAGAACATGGTCTGGCGTCACCGCTACACTGCCGAGGAGGTTCGGCAGGTCACGGGGCTATCGGCGAACGAATTACAGCTGAAACTCAGTCAGTTTGGAATCACTGACAACAATCGCCCGAAGCGACCCGCCAACCGTTTGCTGGTTCTTCCGTATCCCGGCGGGCGTCATCCGCGAATCGGGTTCCTCGATGGAGCGATTCAACCACAACGGGAAACAAAGCTCAGCGTTTTCTGTCCGTGGGATGATCGCAGCTATGTTGTTCTCGATGTGCCCGAGGCAATCTGGTCCAACCTGGGGCTGACGTATCTCGCTCACACCCACATCGACACCGTCTGGACGAAACAGGGCATCAAGCTGCCCAAGCTGGAGTGGCAGCAGGCCGCCAACGGCAGCTTTGTGATGCAGCGCCGACTACCGAACGGAATTGAGTTCGGCACCCGCGCGACGCCGCAACGCGACCATGTTGCGATGGAGATGTGGCTGAAGAACGGAACCGACCAGCCGCTTTCCGACCTGCGCGTTCAAAACTGTGCGATGCTGAAGGCAGCGGAAGGGTTCAGGCAGCAGACGAACGAGAACAAGCTATTTGACCGCGGCTATGCCATCGCTCACTCCGAAGACAAACGTCGCTGGATTATCACCGCATGGGATCCCATCCACCGCCCGTGGGCCAACGAACGCTGCCCGTGCCTGCACTCAGATCCGAAGTTCCCGGACTGCGATCCGGGGGAAACAAAGCGACTGCGCGGCTGGTTTTCTTTCTACGACGGCGACGACATCAAAGCTGAGATCAGTCGAATCGAAGCCACCGGTTGGCGAGATTCAGCACATGGAAAAGCGAACGTCAAGGGTCGCGTCACAGACGCAGAGACGGGAAAGCTCATTCCCGCCAGACTCTACGTTCGCAACACAGACACCAACGGATGGTTCTTCGCGACCTCCGACGGTTCAGCCGTGAAGTACGACAAGCAATTTGGACGCACTGCCAGCATCGAGAAGCACACGACGCTGTCGGGTCACTCGTTCCGCCTGCATCTACCGCCGGGCACCTACGAACTGGAAGCTCTCCACGGCAAGGACTTCCTTCCAGCCAGAACCGAACTTCGAATCACCGATCCTGCAAAGTCCGTCGATGTCCAGCTCCGAATGCGACGGTTCGCCAACATGGCTGCGCGCGGCTGGTACTCGGGCGACACTCACGTGCATCGTTCACTCGAAGAGCTACCAAACATCATTGTTGCGGAAGACCTGAACGTTGCTCTGCCGCTCACTCAGTGGGTAAGGGACAGCACTCAGATCCCCGCAGCCAAAGGTCCGGAACACAAACCAGAACCAACGTACGTCGATAGGACCCACGTGATCTATCCCGTGAACACGGAGTACGAAATCTTCTCGATCAATCGAAAGCGGCACACACAAGGTGCCGTGTTTGTGCTGAACCACAACTCGCCACTCAAACTTGCGGCGCCGCCATCGCTTCCCATCGCCGAGGAAGCCAGGCGTCAGGGGGGGATCCTCGATCTCGATAAACACTCGTGGAACTGGTCGCTCATGATCGTGCCCACCATGAACGTCGACCTGTTCGAACTCACCAACAACCACCACTGGCGCACGCAATTCGGCTTCACAAAATGGACGCTCGAGAACGCACCAGACTGGCCCGAGATCGAGCGTAACGAAGCCGGATTCACTGAACGCGGCTGGACTGACTTTGGCCTCGAGACCTACTACAGCCTGCTGAACTGCGGGTTTCGCATGCGCGTCAGCGGTGGAACAGCCAGCGGCGTACATCCTGTTCCTCTGGGACACGGTCGCGTCTATGTGCACTGCGGCAAGACGTTTGACTATTCAACGTGGATCAGAAACCTCAACGCCGGACGCAGCTTCGTCACACAGGGACCACTGCTCGACGTGCGTTTCAATGGTCAGTTCCCTGGTGGAACCTCGCAATCACGGTCTTACGAACACGCGGTCACGGTGGCGGGCACAATAGACAGCATACGGCCGCTGAAGGCTGTCGAGCTAATCTGCAACGGCGAAGTGGTTGCCCGGATTCAATCCCAGCCGGAAAAAACCGACGCGGGGAGCTTCCGTACCCATGTCCGGATTCTGCACAAAGTCGAGGGTTCGAGCTGGCTCGCACTGCGTTGCTTCGAAGGCCTCCCCGACAACAAGGTCTCGTTCGCTCATACCAACCCATATTTCATCGACGTGGAAGGCCATCCGCTCCGCCCGCGCCGGTCGCGAGTGCGATACTTCGTCGAGCGAATGGAAGCTGAGATCGTTCGAAACAAGAACATCCTCAGTGCTGAAGCCGTCGCTGAGTTCCGCAAAGCGCGTGACGTCTACAAACGCCTGCTCCGGACGGCGCGTTAGAACCCTATTCAACAGCGAGCACGCGGGAACTAAGCAAACAGCGCCGAATAATCGGCTGAAGATGATGGTGACGTCTTTGAAGACTGAGATAATGTCAGGAACGCATCTCGAACGATTTCAAAAACATCACCCAAACGGGAGCCGCATGAAATTGAGACTCACACTAATCGGCTTGCTGCTTCTGCCAACGCTCGTCCAGGCACAACGTCGCCCGCAGATTCGCGGCTTTGGTGAGAACCGGTCGTCGCTGTTCTCGCGGGGTGCTGCGAGCAGTTCGGTCGGCGATTCGGCTCGCGCTGCGACGCAGGGACAGCGGTTTTCCCGGGGGAGCCGCGGACGGAATGCGTTCGTCGGCTCAGATCGAAGCGATGTGACAACGTTCGTCGGCAGCGAGCAGGCACGAACACAGGGCACCGTGACGCCGTCAGTTTCCGGGCTGCGAGAACAGACACAGCTCCGCGTGAACCAGGCTCGACGCGCAGCAAGCAAGACTGGGCGCTACCAGGCGCGGCTTAGTCTCGATCCCGGCCTGTCGCCTGGTACTGCCCCCACACCTCAGCCCGACGCGCTTTCGCCTCAGCGGCGTCTTGCGCGATTTTTTTCTGCACAGAAACGTGGGGCGATCGTTGTTTCCGGCTCGAACCACGTCGCGACTCTAAGCGGTCAGGTCGAATCTGTTCGCGAGAGGAGAATCGCCGGTTTGATCGCGAGCTTCGAACCGGGAGTGTCCGCGGTCCGAAACGACTTGAAGCTCGCACCTGCGAAGCCTCAGCGGCGGCGTCAGATTCCGATCCCACCGGCACCAAAATCGGAGACGTTTCGAAGTCGGCAACCGTGAGCGATTTGCGATCCGTCACGCCGGCACCGACGACGGATGTCTCAGCCTGTGAACCGCGAGCAAGATGAAGTGGCAGGTCGATTGTCGTTGGTTCACGTCGCGATGACGGTTCCTCAAGCGGGGTGAGTTCCTCAAAGCCCAGTTGTTGAATCGGTTGTTGGCGTGAATATGTGCCCAATCTTTGGGGTTCGAGATCGGTCGCGGTCGGTCGTACAGTATCCGGCAAAGGATCTTTCTGTTTCGATCCCATTTGTCCCGGCAACACGACGTTCGCTGCGTTCGATGTGACCTCACCGCCAGCGACACTCACAAATCGCGTCACCAGGGTAATGTGTTTCGTTTCTCCGCCGACGGCATCCCACGGCAACCAGAAGCTATACGAATGCCCGATCTTCGAGGGGCTGTAGTGCTTCGCCATGGTGTCGGCTTTGAACATGTATTTGCGATCGGGTGCCTCCTGGCCCCGGCCGGCTGTGTCGTCCCACGCATAGACGATCACTGCGCCATCAATTTCGATTGGGGTATCTTCTTTGGAACCGTAGAAGATGACACGACCACCGAACCCACGTACGGTTTTCCCGCCGCGATGCAGAACGGTGTCCGTCCAGACGGGAATGACCCGCGTCGGCACTTCTGCTTTCTTCTCTTTCACAAGAGGCAAGTCGGTCACACCCAGCGATTCCAAACCTGTCGACGTACAACCCGTCGCGAAGAGTAGCCCCAATGTCAGCAACAATCTGCTCACTCGCTGTGCCCTCCACGAGAGAAAGGCCAGCTTGGGCGTCGTGACGTTGCAGAAGGCTTCTTTTTCACAGTCCCCGGCAGCGAACCAAGCCAGTCCACACCCTTCGCTTTGGAATCAAACCTCGAAACGGGTGCCGACGGCTCCAACGGTGGTTCTTCATTTGCAGGAACCCACTCCAAACCGGGTGTCTCATCGGGGTAGATGATGGGGACACCGGAGTCGTCGATGGCTCCGGATTCTACGTTGCTCGCTCCATCCCGTGTCCAATCAAACGCATCACTGGATGACCACGAGACGCGTGCCATCTCAAGCTGCTTGATGTGCTCTGCCTCGGCGCGATTACGAATCACCCGTGGCGTGAGGATGATGAGCAGCTCTTTGCGGCGGTTGTCTGTGCCGTCGTACTTGAATAGCTCGCCCAACACGGGAATGTCGGCCAGGTACGGCACTCGCCGCGTGATCGCCTGGTCCGATTTCGTGATCAAGCCGCCAATCACAATCGTCTGCCCGCTGGCAGCACTGACCGTGGTCTGAGCCCGTGTTACGTTCACTCGCGGCGAACGGATCACACCGCCGTCTGCTGAAATCGAAACCGGGATGCCATCGTCCAGCCGCCCGATCGCAGATTTTTCCGCATCCACCTCCATCACAACCATGCCGTCAGGGCTGATCCGTGGCGTCACACCCAGAATCAGACCCACATCTTCGAGTTCGATCGAATTCACCTGGCCGATCTGATTGATGTTAGTACCGATGACTCGTGGAACTCGCTGCCCAACGAGGATTGATGCGGGCTGGTTATCGAGCGTCATGATCTGCGGACGCGACAGGACCTCGAACCGTCCCGACTGATTCAACGCGCGAATCAGAATGCTGACATTCTCGCTGCTCGCTGAAAGAACCAGGCCACCGTAACCAAGATCGCTGTTCACTCGGCCAAGACCAAAGTACGACAAAGCCTGCCCAGCCACGCTGCCAGCAGTCGCCAGCGATTGTGTGCTGCCGCTGTTACCCAGCAGGCTGTTGTTGAAATCAAACCCGGGCGTGATCGACGCAGCCTGGATCAACTCGGCTGTTTCAGTCACGACACCAGCCGGAGTCGATGTCGCAGTGGACGCTGTCGTCGTAAGCAAGTCGCCCAGCAGGCTGCGGTCGAACAGCAGTGAATCCTGCAGTCCCAGTTCGACCCCGAATTCGTGCTGATTGTTCAGCTCTACTTCGGCCAACACGACCTGAATCAGCACCTGAGGCGGTTGTTCGTCAAGCTCCTGAACCAACTCAACAATTTCATCGTAAAACCTCGGCGTCGCGCTGATGATCAGTGAGTTACCAACCGGTTCGGGAACAACAACGACTTCCGATTCAATCTGCTGGAACGCGTTCTGCCGACCCGGTGCCGCTTGCTGCACGATGCGTTCGCTACGCAAGAACTCGTTGACAGCCTGCGCGACGTCGAGAGCTGGAGCGTTCTTCAACCGGAAGACTTTGTTCATCCGATCCTGCGCGCCATCCTGATCGAGCCGCCGGATGAGTGCTTCGACGACTTCGAGATCGCCCACCGAGCCGGTGGCAATAATCGTGTTTGTTCTCGCATCCACGGAGAACCGCACAGGCACCAGGGACGATTCGCCTGCAACCGTTGCCAACTGGGGAACGGTCGAACCGGTTGTTGCAGTCGGGAACAGCGTGCGCAGAACCAGAACCATCTCGCCGGCGTCGCTGTTCTCAACGGGAAACACTTTCAGCTGTGCTGTGCTGGCTGGGTTCCGATCGAGCGACGTAATCATCTCTTCAACCAGCTTGACACTCTCGGCGGGGCCCGACAGGAAGATTGTGTTCGTGCGAGCATCCGCAGTGGCTCGCACGTCATCCAACAGTCCGGATTTCAGAACGCGATCACCGTCCGGACCATCCAACAGCATTTCCAATACCGCCGATCTCGCGCCGCCTACTCCACCTCTGGCGGCCGTGATGGCTGCCTGCACTGTCGCGGAAATGTCAGTGGCGAGTGAGTTCTTCAGTTTGATGATCCGGCCTCGATTCACTGAGGCACTATCGATCGTATCCAGTTTGCGAACCAGTTCCTGTACTTCCTTCAGTTCGCTTGGCGAGGCGTTGACGATAAGTGAGTTTGTCCGAGCGTCGGACGTGATCACCGGCTCTGGCCCCAACCCACCTCGGTTCTGAAGGAACTGCTGAATTGTGGTCTGTACCTGGCTCGCCGGAGCGTACTTGAGTGGAAACGCCTGCAGTTGCGTTTCCGCCGTGACCGGCTGGTCCAGCGTCGCAATCAACCGCTTCACCGAGGTCACGGCTTCGCCCCATCCGATCAGCAACAGTGCGTTGGGCTTCACCAGTGGTGTCACTGTCACGCGCCCCTGCAGCGTTCCGGTCAGATTCTCAAGCACCTGATCGATCAGCGTGTCTACCGCAGTCCCGCGGACGTGTTTCAGGCGGTATAGCTGAATTTCGGGCGCTGTGGTTTCAGCGATGCGCTCGATTTCCTGGATGATCCGGGTCAGTTCTTCGACATCCGGATCGCGACCACGCAGGACAATCACGTCCAGGTCCGGCAGCGCTTCAATTTCCAGATCAGAGGCCGGACGCCTCAGTTGCTGGGGCTTCTCGTCCAACTGAGCCGCCTGCGGCTGGTAGGTCACCAGCTGAATGACGGCTTTCTGAACCACGTTGCTCTGCGGTTCCTGATCCAGTTCCGTGGTCGGGGCTCTCGCGGCCCGCAGCTGACGGACGACCTTCCTGACTACCGCTGGATTCGTATTTCGAGTTCGAATGAACCGCGTTCGAGATCGTTGATTCGACGTGTTCTGATCGAGTCTCCAGAGAAGGGCTTCGAACTGATCGACCAATGAAGCGGCACCAGTCAGGTGGCACCCTGACTTCCGCTCTTCAAACAGCATGCGTAGCGAACGACCGTCCTTCGTCTCGAAGATCAGGCTGCCAATCGAGTCGCGACTCAACCGATCACCCAGCAGGCGCGTCAACCGCTTCTGGATGGTGGCTGCATCGTAGACCCGCAACCGCACACGCACGGTCTTTACTTCTCGGTTGTCTGCCGTGGCCATATCAAGCCGCGCGGCGGAACCGGGCCGCGTGGGACCCACCGGCGGTCCGGGCGATGCCGCATCCACAGCTTGTTCTTCAACAGCCGGTTCTTCGATTGCCTCGCGAATCTGCGCCTGAACGCGTTTCTCCGCACGGACGATGACCGACATCGTTGCCGGCGATTCCGTAATCGTGATTCCCTTCCCAAACCGCGACCGTAGTCGGTCCGCCACCTTCGCAGGGTGCGCAACGCGGTACGATTCGATCTGCATCTGTGGTGGCGGTTTCGTCGCCGCAGGCTGCACAGGAGGAACGTCGATACGATCGAGCAGCTCGGACACCAACTTCCGTGTCTTTTTTGAGCAACTGACCAGCAGCTTCTTCTCGACACTGTCCGCCACCATGCGAACAGTCTTCGCCTCGTCTCCCAGCAGATCGCGCAGCATTCGGCGGGCTTCATCGGCTTCGATGTGCCCGAGCGGATAAACAGCAAACTCCGCAGTCTGCGTCTGCTGTAACGCCGCGCGGACCGTTAGCGTGATACCGGTAACGATAACCACGACAAGCGCAAGAACTGCCAGAGGTGAACGGCGTCGAAACAAGGAAGGGTGCCTGGGCCAGAGTTATGAGACCGACAAGCAGGGGAGAGAGTGCGGCAGGCTATGCGCTTCCCGCGCAAACGGTCAATTCGAGTCTCGTGACGAGGCGCGTAGGGATGCGGCCCACCCGCACAACCCGGCAGAGATTGCCGGTGCTTAGGTGTTAGCAAAGCAGGACCTGCCGCCTTTGCTCCCGCAATCCGGCACAGCTGCCTACGGCTGCGGACCGCCAGCTGCGACAGCCGTCGCTTCCTGCGCATCCGCGATCGAATCGCCGAGTGCAACGACAAGCTGGCGTGAACCAGATTCAAGGGTGACGTCCTCGTTCGTCGCGGCGACAACCTTCGCCCGGAACGTGCCGATCACCAGCTCTTCCTGCAGACCCACCTTCAGCACGATGTTCGACAACTCGTCGCTGATCCAAACCAACGGCTTACCGTTCTTCCATGTGATCGCTGTTAAGCTGGCACTCGCAAGCGGGTCGCGATAGCCAATGCCGAACAGGTTTTCGCGGCTGATGACTGCGTAGCTTTCGATCGAATCTGAAGACAGTACCCCACCTCCGGTTGTGGCAAGACGATCCATGCGTTTTGTCCCGGAAACGATCAACGCCTCGATACTGAAGGAAATATCGAACACGCCGTTCGCCGACGGCGTGAGGCTGATGTCCTTCACCCGATGAAGATGCCCCGCATCGGTCACGCAGAACATTAGCTTGGTGAACTGGTCGAGAGTGCCTCGCCCGCGGACACTAAACGGCAACGACGTATACAGGCCACGCCGCACCGACGGACTCCCGGAATCGACAATCGCGCTCGTCAAACCACACTCGGTGACATGGCCATGCAGCCACGACCGATATCGCGATCGCGCCACTTCCGAATTCGCGGGTAGCGATCGTTTCTTCCAATCAGCGATCTTCCTGCCAGCCTCACGCGTCTTTTTCAACAACACCTGGCGTTTCTCGATGCCTTTCTGAAGCGCCTCGCCGCGATCCCGACGGTCCTGAAGCGGTCCCTGGATCGCGGTGTTCAGAACCCAGTCACCGACATTCAGTAGCCCGACGATGGCCAGCCCGCCCAGCAGAAGTCGCTGCCGACTCATGGCGACGCCTCCCCGGAAGTGCGCCGATATTCCTCGGGCGGTCGCGGGCGAACCTTCATGGTCGTTTGAAAAGACCAACCCTGCTGTCGCCCGGGACGATCGCGCAGGCCTGGTGTTCGCGGAGCATGGTTCACGTCACGCAGAGCGCGCTCCATCTGATCGACAGCATCGGGTTGCTTCGCGACACCGTTGAAGGATACTGTCGCTGTTCGCGATCCCCCCGAGATCGATAGCCGGTTGATGGTCATGTCCGAACGCGGCGGCATCGTTTCCGTCAGGTATCGCAGTTCGTCCAGCCAGCTGAAGCGGCCAGCTTCCCACGCTTCGATCGCTTTGGCCTGTGCGCGTTTTTGTTGGGTGTCTTTGACCAGTTTGTTCAGCTCACGGACCTGCTGTTCGCGGCGGGCGTTTTCCTGATCGAGTTCGGCGAACTGACTCCAAACATACCAGCTGCCGACTCCCACGATCGCCAGCAGGCATGTGGCAGCGATAAGGGCCAGCTTCGCCCGACTGGTTTGCGCCGGAGCCCGCCGAGGGTTCAGGAAGTCGACCGGCGGAGCGAACTGCGGTGAAAGTGCGCCGACCAAGGCTGCCAGCGAGCCGGAATCTTCGACAGCGATCCCCTTTGCGTTTTCCAGCGGGTCTCGCAGAGACGCTTCAGTTCCGAAGTCAGCCGTCAAAGCAGTTGCCAGTTCGGTCGCAAGCTTGCCTTCACCCAGAACGAGCAGTTCAAGTGGAGCCGCATCGGCGGCCGGTTCTTCCAGCGTCGCGAACATTGTTCGGTTCAATTCACCGGCACAATGGCGCCCCAACTGCTCAGGCGAGCCATCCGGGGGAATCCGCAATGACCGGACGGCGACGACTCGGTCTTCGGAGACGATCAGCATGTCACAGAGCCCGCGCGCAACCGAAACCGCAATCCGAAGCCCCGACCCTTTCGTCAGGAACGCAGCCAGCGCGTGCGGTCTGAGCAGTACTTTCTCTGCGGTCGCACCACACGATTCCAGTGCGTCGCGAATCGGACTCAGGTTCTCCTCACGCAACAGCATAGCCGTGACGGATCGAGTCCCGTCGTCTGCTGGTTCGTCAGCCAGAAAATCCAGCGCCGGTTCTTCCTCCGCAAACGTCATCTGCTGGCGACACAGGTTCTGCACAAGCGTTGGCAGTTCGGCATCGCTTGCCGGCGGGACGGAGATGGTTGCCGTTTCAATGGAACCGACGCCCAATGCCACAACGACGTTCGCCTTCGCACCCGCAGTGACTTCTTTCAACGCCGCTTGCAACTGCTCGCGCGGTGTCAGGTTCGGGTCAAAGGCAACCCGCCCGGCATCCACAACCTGCGCGGACCGACCGGTTCGAGTCGGCTTGGCTTTCACGTATCGCAGTTCGTGATGATCCCAGTCAATTGCAAACATGATGCGTTACTCAACCAGCAACTCTGAAAGCGGGTCGTCCGACTCGAAATTGATTCGCGAAACCTGGTTCCATGAGAATCCGCGGCCACGCGATCGCAGGTCCACCCATTCTAGTCGCCGTGGTTTCGCGCTCGCTGCATCGAAAACGACGTGAACTCGTCGAATCGGACCACGCGACCCGCGAAATGCGAACAACTGGCACGCGAAGACATTGCCACCCGCTGTCAGCCATGGCTGAACCTGAGCGAACGTGTCGCGGCTGAGCACGTTTTCGGTCAGAAGCCACGCAACCGACGCCAGCGTCTGGTCATCGAGCATGTCCCGCTGAGAGACAATTTGTTGCACAGTGTCATCTGAAAGAAACGGCACCGCCTTCAACACTGCCTCGGGTGCGCTGTTGACGTTCAGCTGACCTGCGAGCACCAAAGCCGGATTGGTCGTGGTTTCCGACAACAGCAGCGGCAGCAGCTCATGGAGCTCGGCTGAATCCGTTCGAAGCGGCGATCGAATCGTCGTTGGGGAGTCCGCCGCAATCCGGATGCGCGCATCGACCAACTCGGCAACCGAGTTCAGCTTGAACTGCCAGGGCT
>Ga0316209_1003290_pt1 | contig 11270 bp, 7 predicted proteins | sample 6monopyrite_MG_FD_204945 | JGI IMG/M metagenome (GOLD analysis project Ga0316209, IMG submission 204945) | Microbial mat bacterial communities from mineral coupon in-situ incubated in ocean water Damariscotta River, Maine, United States -... | ecosystem: Environmental > Aquatic > Marine > Coastal...
TAATTTTCTTTATATCCGTTTAGTACATTGTCTCCACCTTTTGCTGCTGGAGTAGAAAATACAATTTCGCTCTGAAACTGCTCCACTGGTGTAATTATCATTGCAAATGGATCAGAATTTGAATTGTTCGCATCATCTTGTGCACTAGGATTGAAGTAAGTTATTGAAATAGGTTTATCTGCAGAATATAAAGCAATTTTTGGCTTATCGCCATTATCCACTCGTGGCCAAACACGATTTTCAAGCCATCCATCATTCAACTGTCCACCTTTACCAGTGGCAATATAACCAAATGATTGTCCATTTTTATATATACTTGTGGCATCTTCTTTGGCAAATATTCTTAACAATCCAGAGTGGTCTCTATTCTGAATTTTCGGAACAAAATAATGTTTTCCCCAAGTGTGCATTGGTAAATCTAATTCAACGTTATAGTCACATGCTCGAATATCTGTAGGAATATCTGCACAAAAATGCCCAGAAATCAAAACAAAGGGTTTCGTTCCTTTGAAATAGGAACCAGCTATTGTTTGATTCTGTTTAGTTGCGATTGTAGGGATAACAAGTACATCTCCTTTATTCTTTAAATTAAATTGTATCTCATCGTCATCTCCTGCCCAATACTCACCCTTACCTTGTACCTTGATGGAAGTACCAGCCGTACCTCCTAGCTTCATAGTAACTTTAGTTTTGTCATAGGCAGCAACAAGAGTCACCATATTTGGTAATGAGTTTATCCCTTTGAATGGACGAGAAGTATAAGGAGCAGCAATATATTCTGTTCCTATTCCAGAAGTTGGAATTGCTAAATATCCATCGCTTGTATATCGAATCCTCACCACAGCATACACTGTGAATGCTTTATCTGCAAAGAGGTGCATTCCACGCCCTTTATAGATTTGAACTTCTGGTGTTTCTTCATTGCAACAAGTATAATTAAATGGTTGAGCTTGAGAAAAAGACACATCAAATACTATAACATCGTTGGGAAGTGTTTCTTTTTGCATAAAAAGTCCATTTGGGCTTTCCAGAGTTACCACTGTTTTCTGGGGTGAGGTGATGTAGAGTTTGAAGAAGTCACCTGGCGCATTCACCAAATATGGAGGAGGCAATGCAATCCAGAAATCGGTACCGTTGTTGTTAACACCAGCCAAACCTGGCAAGTGTTTTTTAATATCTTTTTCTTCGGTCATTCCACCAAAGAGTAAAGAATGAGATGCCATCAAAAGCAACAGAAGTATAAATGAACGTTTCATAACGAGCCTTTTAAAGTTTTAAATGTAGTTTTTAAAATTATCCGAAAGTTTTTGTCATTAAAATATTTAAACTGTCATCCCTATAATATAAAGCAACACAATTTTTCACAAAAGGTCACACTTCAAATTGAATTTTATTTAAAATTTATCTAAATATTTTTTATTAACTAAATAATAAAATTCACAAAAAGAATACAAAACTAATACAAACTAACAATTCCTTGTTCGTAATTTGGAATTATCTAAATTATAACATACTCTATTCTTGTTATATAAACAAATTAATTTTTTAAAATATAAATAATTTCACAAAAATACATAGTTACAAACGTAACAATATATAAATCGAAACGTAATACTATAGTTATTATTTGAATTATAATTTAAATTATTTGATTTAGCTAATCTCAATCTTCTTGTTCAAGACTTTTGAGAGCATGTCTTTTCTACTGTTTGCACTCCAAATTTCTGTAGACAAGAGATTGTTTTTGTCTTTTGAGATTAATTTAAAGTGGATTTTAGATTTCTCTACAAAAATATCAATGTCCACAACATTTGATTTTTGTTTGCGGTCAATTCCCTCTGCAATCCTAAGAATTCCACCCAAAATCCAAACCTGATATTGCTTTTCTTTGGAAAGCAAATCGAAGGAACTATGAGTTTTTTTGGGCATACTTTTTCTGTGGTATCGGGCAATTTGCGCAATTAGATCTGATTCATCCTTTGCAAACCCTGGCATTTCTGCATTGGCTATCAAATAATAAGAATGTTTGTGGTGAGCATCTTGTGAAATAAAAAACCCACAATCGTGAAGCAAGGATGCAGCTTTTAGGATTTCGAGTGAATCTTTTCCTAATTTATGCAAAGATTTCAGTCCGTGAAATAATTTTTCAGAAATATAAGAAATATGCTCTGCATGAGAAATATCAACCCTAAATTTTTGGGCAAGACTTAAAACTGTATCATTTCTGAGATTTTGAAGATTATCAATTGTCTGGGAAGCAGAATTTTTATTATTGATAATATTATAGAGAATCCCTTCTCTGAGAGCATAGGAAGAATATGTAATACTTTTAATTTTCAGTTCATTTATAATATTTTCTGCAATCAGAACTCCTGCCAAAATTATATCTTTGCGAGTGGGATCAAGACCGTTTAATTTCGATATTTCATCTGGATTCTTCTTTTTAATTATCTTTGAGATGGTTTTTAAAATGCTCTCTTTGTCGAACCTTTGACCGTTCAAACCAGACGAAGACTTGTAGTTCTTGTTTGAAATGCTCATTTGAATTAAATTATTAAAAGTTCCAGAACAAACAACAACTTCTTCGTAGGTTTCTTTTTTCAATCTGTCAAGAATAAGTGACCATTTGTTTGATATGAATTCACGAGCCTCGTTTATATCTTCTTCATTTATATTATCTTTATCGAAGAATTTCTTTGTGAGTCGGAGTGCACCTATTTTGGCAGATCTAGCAAAAATTGATTCTCCAGCTTGTGCTACAATAGTTTCGGTGCTTCCTCCACCAATATCAATTACAAGAATTCGTTTGCCAGAGAGTGGAAGCCCGTTGATTACACCTGTGTAAATTAATCTCGCTTCTTCCATTCCAGAAACAAGATGAATATCAATCCCAGTTTCTTGTTTCACTTTTGTCAAAAATTCAGAAGAATTATTTGCTTCTCGGACAGCCGATGTTGCCACGGCAATAATCTCAGCGTTAAAATTTTCGGCTAAAGAGGCAAAATGTCCAAGTGTGGAAATTGCTCTTTTTGTAGCAGATTCTTCGATCACTTTCATATCGGAGGCAGAATTTCCTAGACGGACAATTTCTTTTTCCTTTTCTACCAGCTTCACCCTACCATCACTGGAGACCTCAGAGATTATCATGTGAAATGAATTTGTGCCAATATCGATTGTAGCAATAGTTCTCATTGGAAATTAACCCTGTCTTAAAATAAATATAACTAAAACCAATAGCGGAAATAATATTGGAAATAATCAACTACAGAATAATGAATCTGCAAATAACTCAGCGGAAACATTGCAAAAGCAATCGAAATCCCAATGCCAAGGAATTTTACCTTCCATCCACTCACGTCAAATACCACAGATGTAGCTTTTAGTAAACGAAAGAAAAACCATAATAAAAAAGCAATAAATATAATAATAAATATTAGGTTAAACTGAGGTGTTCCTTGTATTAGTTTCCCGATAAGAAGAGCCATCGGCAATAAGAATATAAGTGGCATTCCACTCCAGGCAACTATTGTGAGAGTATCTTGGATAAATATTTTTGATCTTATCCAAAATGAAAACATTTTCAATAAAATTGATACAATAAAAATTAGTAACAAGACTATAGAAGTTATTAAAGTCATAAAAAATACTGGTTGCCAAATGAGTGAAAATACATTTGCAAGAATATCAATGTTCTGAATGCTAAAGACTAAAAATCTTTGAGATTCGATATTATCTCTGTTATAATAAAATAATTCAGCAATATAAATCCCTATTGTCAAAGATATGAACAAGGCTAGGATCAATGATTGGAAAACTGAGATGAGACGTTGATCTCTTATGTCAGAATAAAAATTATATGGTCTGAGCAAACATCGAATGAAATATTCTCTGAACCTACGTAACCTGTTAAGCAAGAATATTAATATTAGTATAATACTTATACCAATGACAGTAAAAACATAATTAATCCTGCTTTTTGAATTCCCAGAATTGAGAAGCGGCTCTTTGCTTGAATTAAAAATTGATTGTACTGTTTTAAATGCTAGATTGGTTTGTCTGTCTTTGGAAACAAGTCCTGAGCGGCTTGTGAACAAATCTTCAGCACCTCCAATCAGAAGTGGATATTGCAAGTTGTAATCATTAAAAGAATTTACAAAAACACCTGAATAATTCAAGGTTCTCGCTAAATAATATAAATTTCTGAAACGATGTGCACGGTAATCAATAGATAAAATATCAGAAAAACCATTGTTATTCTCAGAATCACCATGAGATGAGAAATCTAGAGTTAGCAAATTATTTGTATTAATTTTCTCCAGATTTTCTTTTATTTTTTCGATTGACATTAATTTATCATTAATCTCCACAATCAACATACCAGATTCAATATCCCAATCCTTTTCTCCAGATTCTAAGCCTTTTATGTCCAATATTCTGTAATAGTTTTCTCCCCCTGCAAGAGATTCAAAGGCTGTGTTTGGCCAATTACTCAGTCCCCAAGCGGCGAACGAGCTTGCATTTCCATAATAATCAAAATACATTTTTGAGAGATTTTCAAGTCTGACAGAAACTTCACTACCCAAATAAATTGACTCTGGCATCGATGGTGATGGGAAATCAATAAACATGAGCAAGCCATATTCGTCGCACAAATGAGCCATTTGAGGATGTGGAGGTGTGAATTTAAAACGAACTGCATTTGCACCAAGTCTTTTGATAAGTTTTATATCAGTTTCGATTCTTTTTTGCTTTTGAGATCTGTTCAAACCAGAACCATCATCGACATAATCTACCGCTTTGATGAATAAATCTTTGCCGTTTAATTTATATCCATTTTCAGATTCTACAAGTTTCTTGATTGCAAAACTTCTCTCATAAGAATCATGCTCAGAAGACAAAGTGTCTCTATTATTTCCAGAAAGTTTTAATTTTAATTTATACTCATTTGGGGATTTGGGTGACCAGAGTCTGGGGTTTAGTATATTTAGTGAAAATTTAATTTGTTTGTGATTTGCTGATATTTTCCCGATTTGTTTTCTTTTACTGAAAATTTGATTTTCTCCATCAAATACCATTAATTCAAGTGACAAATCACTGACTTCTTGAGATTTGTTACTCACTGCACTTGAAATATCTACTTTATAATCAATTTTAGCATTATTTTTTGAAATATTATAATCTGAATTGATATTGATTTTAGAAATCCAAGTCTTTTCAGTCCCAATGAAATAAGCAGAACGAAGCAATCCTGAATGGATTTTGGACGCACCAAGGGCAAATCCTCTAGCTCTTAGAGCTTGACCATTAATAGACTCAATCTTAAATTCAAATTCTACATTATCACCTTCGATGAATTTTTCTGGAATATTTACCCAAAGTGGAGCCATTCCAGCCAGCCATTTCCCCAGATATTGTCCATTTATATAAATTTCAATATTTTCGCTCACGCCTGCAAAAAACAAATGCCAAGATTTATTTTGGCTTAGTTTCTTATCAATTTTAATAGTTTTGGCAAACCACATCACTTGTGGTTTGCTATTGCCTGACGGAATATTTTTAACTTCCCAAGAATCATTTTCTCCTCTGTCGGAGGACTGTTTCCATGCCTCAGACAAATCGACAATTATTCTGTTTTCAAATTTTTCGCCAAAAAGAATTTTTTTATTATTTTCTTCTGCTTTTGTCACATTTGAATTAAAGAGACAAAGAATAATTATAAAAAATATTTTAAAGGGTGATTTCAATAGCTTTTCCCTCCGTAAGTGATTCTAATATTTTAAATGTGGTAAGAGTTGTGGCAAAAAGTTGCTCGAATGGAATTGGCATTTCTGTGCCATTTTTCATGCTTTCCACCGTTTCTTTTATTTCTTGTGAAATGCCTTTCTCACCACTGAAATTTTTCTGTTTGCTGTTTTGTGAATCAAATAAATTTAAAATTTTGAAATTATCCATTTGAGCAGATTTTCCTTCGCAAAAGACTTCGCAGAATTCCTTTGGCATTGATTTTCCACCCGAGGCAATATATTCAATATTGCAGATACTCCCACCGCTCATTTTCAAGCTGATACTAATATTATCACGATTAACCATCGAAGAGTCAGTCCCAGAAATAGTTTGTGCAAATACAGAGCGTGGCAATTCGTCTGTTAGAAAAATACAAGTGTCAATAAAATGGCAAACCTCGCCAATAATTCGTCCACCTTCTGAATCTTGTTGTACCCAATGTCCTTTGGGTATTTTGCCAGCATTAATCCTGTAAATAATCTGCATTGGCTCTTTTCTTGTGGCAAAATATTGTTTCATAGACTTAAATATGGGTGAGAATCTTCTGTTAAACCCGCACATCACACGGCCATTTTTATTTTCAATAAGACTTGTGATACTCCTCAATTCTGTAAGATTTACAGCCATTGGTTTTTCAACATAAACTGGTTTATTTGACTCAAGAGCAGTTTCAATGAGCTTGGCATGTGAGCTATGCCGAGAGGCAATAAAGACGAAATCTGTTTTTTCATCTTTTATTATAGATTCAGAATCACTTGTAGCAATTTCAAAATTATTCACACTTGATGCCGTTTTCGAAGATGCTGAACTTGAATTTGATACGGCATAAAAATCTAAATCTTCTTGTTTCAAAGCGGGAATGAGATAGTTCTGAGCAAATGATCCAAGTCCGATGAAAGATATTCTTCTGCCATCGCTTTTTTTATATTTTACATTTTTTATAAATTTATTCTCATGTTTTTTCTTTTCATCATAATTTATGATAATCCCGAGGAAAGGTTCTGCTCCTGATGAAATTAGTTCATAAGCCTTCGGTGCATCTTCAATTTTGAAATTGTGAGTGGTCATTGCAGAAACATTTAATGAGTCACTTGAAATCAAGTCAATTATTGATTCCATATTCCTATTTTCTGTCCAGCGAACAAATGCAAAAGGATAATCATTGCCAAATTCTTCGTAATCACTGTCATATCTGCCTGGACCATAAGAACAGGATATTTTTAAATTAATCTCTTTTCGATACCATGGATTTCGTTTCAGTTCAGTCCCAACAGCTCCAACGATTACAACTGTTCCTCTTTGGCGAGTGATTTCAATTGAAAGATCAAGTGGAGCAGAAGATGATGTTCCAGCCGTGATTATAACAGAATCAAAGCCCATCCCTCGGCTAAATGACATCAGAGAATTTATACTTTCAGAGCTTGATTTATAACACTCATCTACACCAAATTTCTTAGCTTGATTAAATAAATTCTCGTTAATATCAATCCCGACAACACGGCAGCCACTTGCTTTCAGGAGTTGAATTGTTATAATTCCCAGAAGTCCAAGCCCGATAACCGCAACAGATTCTCCCAATCGTGGGTCAGCCTGCCTTACGCCCTGCATTGCAATGGATGCGACGGTTGTATAACTCGCGTCATCAAAAGAAATGTCTTGCGGAATTTTCACAGCAAGTTTTTCTGGCACGCTCACAATTTCTGCGTGATTGGCATATCCAGCCCCACCAACGGCAACTCTGTCGCCCACTGAAAATGCGTCACAACGAGATTGAACAACAAGCCCTGCACCACTGTATCCTAAGACTTTGTATGAATCTAATTTATTTTTTACTCGTGAAATTGTTGATGATATTCCATGCTCTTTTACCGTATTGAGAACTAATTTAACTTGATCAGGTTGCTTTTTGGCACGGCTTATAAGTGAGCCTTTGGCATTGTCTACCGATGCTTTTTCGGTTCCAGCAGAAATTAATGAGCTGGATAATTGAACCAGAATTCCTCCATCCAGACAGATTGGCGGTGGCATTTCAACCGATAACATAACTCCCGATTTTTGGTGCTGAACAAGTTGTAACATATATTCTATGGATTTTTTTCTATTTTATTAAAAATTTCTAAGATGTGAGACACAATCCTAGGCAAAGATAAGAATAATAGAGAAATTCTATTAAAATTTTGAAAAGAATCCAGAAAATAAAATACTAAATGGTAATCTCTAAAAACCTAGCTGTCATACCCGCATAGGCGGGTATCTACCTGAGTAATATCAGTTTTCTGATGAGATTGCCAAATGAGAGTTTATTTTTTGCTTTTATTGAGTATATCTTTTATTGAGTCAAGACTTGATTTGTCGTCTTCTTTGTAACTTTGGTTCAATTTATCGGGTGAAGAAGGTTCACCAAATTGTGGCATTTCAAATCCACCATACGGGCTTTCCTTAGAATCACCATCGGATGGAGCAAGTTGCCCAAACACACTTTCGTCGTAATAACCAAGATTTGAACCCTCGGAAATATCCAAACCTTTTTGGATAAGGTCAAGTTTTTCTTTTCCGTAAAGATCAAGTAATTTTTCGTAAACAGTCGCCCTTGTAAATGGCTTGGAGATAAATCCAGCCGTTCCACTTTTTACCGCTCTGCCAAGGTTTTCGACATCGGAAAGGGCTGAGACCATAATCACGGGAATGTCTTTTACTGTTTTTAGAGCTTTTAGAACCTTGAGGGTGAGATGCCCTGAAAGCTCTGGCATCAAAATATCCAAAATAATTAAACTAGGTCTGAAATCTGCTGCCTTTGCAATGCCATCAAAACCATTTGAGGCTAAAATCGCTTTTTTAAATCCGTAAGATTGCAATGTCTTTGATAGAATTCTTTGCATCCACACATCGTCATCTATTATAAGGACTGAATATTCTGCCATGATTATGATTCCTTATTTGCTGAAAAATTAATTGCTGGAGCTTCGATATTATTTTTGGGAATATTTTCATTTATTTGAATTTGCCCCGAAGCAATCACAGATTTCAGTGCTTTTGTTTCAGTTTTTACTGCTTTTTGGTTTACTTCTACTATTTTATCATGAACTTCTTTCCTGTGTACGGAAATACTTTTTGGTGCGTCAATCCCCAAACGGACGATACCACGGTCGAAACTGAGTACAGTTACCTTGACCGAGTTTCCGATTGTGATTTGTTCACCTATTTTTCTTGAAAGTACAAGCATGATAATTATTGTATAAAAAAATACTTTCTATGGAAACACAAGATAATAAAATATAACAAAATATAATAAATAATATTATTTTATTTTTATCTCATAAGTGGGAGAATACTTGTCACTTGTCAAAATGATTTGTCGCCCTTTGTTCTGGGAAATATTCATTATGATAGGTGCTTTTAAGTTTGCCGTCATTATTTCACCCACTCCACCTAGGGTCACAACGCAAAAAACAACTTCTTTCTCTAAATCAATATCTTTCCCAGCTTTATAGCCCTCATCCAAAAAAAATGGATTCAACATCGGAAAACCAATGTCTGGATTATCGATTGAAATCAGCCATTTAAAAGGATCATAATCTTCGTGTGAAACAAGCACAAATTCCTTAAGATCTTCAAAACCTAACATCCCACCTTCAAAATCAAAAATATGAGAAGGCTCGACTTCCATGTCTCCAAAATGCAATGTATTCACTATTTTAATGTCTTCTGTCATAAGTTTTGATTCAAATATAGTTAATTCTTTTCAACCGAATCAGATTCTTTCAAAAAAGCATCAGAAATTGGTGTTTTCTCGTCTATTTCAGAGATAATAATTTCGACTCTTCTGTTGAGCCTCTTGTTTTCGTCTGTATCATTACGAACAATTGGCACTTTATCCCCAAAACCTCTTATCACAACCTTATGCCCCGAAAGACCAAAACCTATCATTGAATAAGCTACATTCAATGCTCTTTCCACCGACAAATGCCAATTTGACTCGAATTGAAAAGTTCTAATTGAATCAGAATCGGTATGACCATCAACACTCATCGTATTTGGCATTTCTTCCAAGAGATATGCAAGTGAATCTAAAATCAACAAACTCTTAGGGCTTAAATCAGCTTTTCCTTTTTGGAACAATAATTCCTCTGGTAACTCAAGAACAAGTTCATCGCCCCTCATTCTCAAATTCAAATCACCACTAGAAATAAGTCCAGCAAATGAAGTAGAAAGTTCTTCATGGATTTTCGACAAATTCCCCGTTCGTAATCCAACAAAAGCAGGATCTGGCAAAACACTCTTTGTGCCATCCAAAATCCCATCTCCACCTTCGATTAAGAGCTTTTGTCCTGAGCTAAATACTTCATCGAAAGCATTTTTCATCTCCTTGAACTTTGCTCCTGAGACCGAAGAGGAAGCATACAAAATAATAAAAAGCCCCAAAAGCAAGGTTATCAAATCGGCATAAGTCAATAGATAACGATCAAATGAAGGCTTTTTATTAATTTTCCTAATTCGTCTCAACTCTATGGCCTATTCAACTTTAATGAATTTTTCAGTTCCGATAACATTTCCATTCAAATGAAAGACAAGATTATAAGAACCACTCATTAGCTTATCGGTCTGAATGGAAAAAGGTTTAACATTATTTTTCCCAACATTGTCATCGAAAGGTACAGCAAGTTGTCTGCCCGTTAAATCAGTTAGAACAACTTTGAATTTACCAAAATATTCTCCACTATTAAAGCTAACATTGGCATTGTCACGTGCTGGATTTGGGAATATTTCTACATCTAAATCAGACAAATAATACTCTTTGCCAATACTAGTTGGATCTATATCCTTAGTTGTATTAAATCCAGCGATTTTATAGATACTGCCTGTTTGTCCTCCAAATTCACTTACCCAGAGATCTGTAGATGTGGGGTCGAGTGTGACTCCACGTGCGTTTATCAGACCTTGTGAATCTTCTAACTTCATTTTGTCAATAATTTTAGTGATGTCATCTTTATCGAGAACAAGAATATTTACGTCGGTTAATTGATTTCCAGGGAAAGATGTACACATGTGAAGCAAATTACCTTTTTCATCAATACCTAATCCACGTGGGCCACCTTCGTCTTGGCAAGGCGAATCGTAAATATTTAAAATACTCATATTTTTAGGATTAACCTCTAATATTTTATTATTGTTTCTTTCTCCCAAATATAATTTACCATCTTTGAATACTGTCCCAATCACATAAGCACTTGGAGCAAAAGGAGTTTCTTGGATTGGATGAGGAATATAATCGACAAATGAACCATCACTTGCACGAATTTCTATATTTCCATATCCCCCAGTTGCACCAGATGATTCAAGTCTTGAAATATAAATATTTCCATTCTCTGGGTTAATGCCAAGACCTGTGTAGAACTCATCATATGTTAGCTCATATTTACCCAATAGTTCCCAAGTGTTTGGATTAAATTTGAAAAGGAAGCCTGAGTAAAATGAAGATGTCCACA
>Ga0316209_1003291_pt1 | contig 11268 bp, 12 predicted proteins | sample 6monopyrite_MG_FD_204945 | JGI IMG/M metagenome (GOLD analysis project Ga0316209, IMG submission 204945) | Microbial mat bacterial communities from mineral coupon in-situ incubated in ocean water Damariscotta River, Maine, United States -... | ecosystem: Environmental > Aquatic > Marine >...
ATTTACAGCTTTATCTTAATGAGTTTTGTTATAAACTAAACCGCAGATACTTTACTAACAGGGTGTTTGATAGACTTACACTTGCCGTAGCAAAATCATACTGGTAATTAATGGGGGAATCAGTTAAAGTTATGATCTTCTATTTTTATTTGTTTTTTGTAGTGGCGTCTTCTGTTACTTTTAAGGTGTGTTAAAAATCCTACTTCATTTGTCCAATTTGCTTTAATTACATTGTTTTCAGGCAAGTCCATAGAGAAATATCCTTTTTCTTCAATTACCTTTTGAATTTTCATCTTTTTAAAGCCTCTCAGCATTGTTTTTTCTACTTTTCTTTTATCTTTTATTATTTCTAACTCATCTAAGAATAAATTTAACGCATTTCTCCACAAAGGGCTTTCTTCATTTATGTAGACTTGATTGCCAATTGATAATCCACATCCAACACTTAATACCTTAGATGTTAAATAAAAGGGTCTAGTTTTACGCTCTTTTTCAATTAATTGTGATATTTCAGAAATTGAAAAGATATCGTCTTTTTGTATTGACGTAGTTAAAAAGGTTGCAAGAATAATTTTATTATTTAAATCTCTAATTACTATATAATCAAACTCCCATTTATTTTCTTGTGCCTTTTCGTTTCCAAATACTTTTTCGTAAAGCAATAGTGTATCGTAATTATAAGCGCCTTCATTATAAAATAGCCCGTCCCAATTCTCTTTATTTATTTCTGATATACTATTAAAGTATTCAATTTTCAACTCTGATGAATTTAATAAATGGTTAACTTTTGAATCGATTTCAATTTCATAGGGATTTTTTAATTTGAAAGCTTTATATACATTTTGGATAGGATAGTTCTCTTCTTTCAGGATTTGAAAATAGTGCTTTTGTAAAACAGACAACATGCTATTAATTTGTTTAAAAGAGTGTAATCTTGTAATTGTAAATCTAATTCCTGTATTTTTAATTGGAACAGCTGGAAATATCCCAATATTCATATAAAACCCTGAATTTTTCATTCTTGAAACTAATTCATATCCAAGTTTTGGCACACTAATTCCAATAAAAAAAATTGGAGAATCGTTGATGGCTACAATTGGAAGTTTAAGTTTTTTAATAATCAAATTTGTGTACTTAATATTTTCATGCAATTCATTTTTAAACTCATTAATTTGTGCGGATAAATGTATTTTTGATGCCGCAATTGCAGCACCTAAAGAAGCTGGTTGCATAGGTCCTGATGTTATCATAGGTCCTCCACAACTTCTAACCATATCTGAGGTTTCGAAATCTGGAAATAGAATTGCTCCTCCGCCAGATGCAAAGGCTTTATTTAGTGAAATGGCAACTATCATTTGTTTGTGAATAGTGACTTCTGACAGTACATATCCAACTCCATTATCTCCATAACAGCTAGTCCCATGTGCATCATCAATATATAAATGAAAACAAGTGTATTTATTCATGAGTTCTGTTAGTCTTACCATGTCCGCTGAGTCTCCATACATAGAATATATTCCATCAGCCATGTACCACACTTTTGAATATTGAGATTGAAGCTTAATAATTCTATTTTCGAGCATGTCCATATTGTTATGACGAATCATTTCAATTTTAATTCCTCTTGCTTTTAAAAGTTGAACAGCAGTTTGAACTGAGGCATGAACTTGATGATCAAGAATTACAATATCGTCATCTCCAACTAATACAGGAATTGTCGAAATATGACCTAAAGTGGTTGTAGGTGTAACTACTACATTACATTTTGTCATTTTTTCAAGATTCTGCTCTAGTTGCTGATAGAGTTCACAAGACACATACGCTCTAGATGCTGAAAATTGAGTACCATAGTCATCAATTGCTTTTTTTGCACCATTTTTCAACCTTTCATCATATTCAAGCCCCAAATAACTACAAGATCCAAAATTAATCAACGTATTTTTATTGACTTGAATCTTACCTTTTTGAGGTGTTTTAGCATATAAATGTGCTATTTTTTTATCTTTTGCATTGTCTGCAATACTTTTCACAGACTCTAAAATACTTTTATAATTCCCCATAGTTATAACTTTTTTATAAAAGTATTTAGATAAAAGCTATAAGCGAACAGTATTTATACGGTGTAATATTGGTATGATTGCGTGTTTATACTAGTTAATAATTTTTAAGCATTAATTTATTGTATAAATATTTATTACTTTTGGAGAAAAGCTATTAAATATGAATCTTAATCAGGGTGTTGAAATTCTTGAAAATGATTTTATTCATCTAGAATTAAATGATGGGATTCTTATTGGAACCTATAAGTCAAGCATTATCACCCTAAATGACGCCATTCAGGTTGTTTTGTTAAGGAAAAAATTGACTAAAAACATAAAATACCCGGCCTTAATTAAGGACTATTCAGTAGTCAAAATAGAAAAAAAGGCGAGAGAATTTTTTGCTTCAGATGAGGGTAGTGAAGGATTTTCTTCTGTTGCAGTTTTAACGGACTCTATTTACAAATCTACTTTGATGAATTTTTTCATGAAAGTACTACCACCAAAAATGCCTGTTAAACTATTTAATACTGAAAAAGAAGCATTGATTTGGCTATCAGAATACAAAATTCAACAGCGTGAATAGCAAGAGGTTAACAAATATAAGTAGCCTTCTTGCTGATTATTCAAAGGGTAATTTTTCAAGACAAGTGGAAGTTTCTGAAAAGCTAGATGAAATTGATTCAATCATAATGGGGATCAATATGCTTGGTGAAGAACTTGAAGAAACTACCATTTCAAAAAACATTTTTGAAAACATCTTTAATTCTGTGAGTAACATCCTTTTTATAGTAAATAAAGATGGAATTATTATTGGTGTAAACAAGTATGGAAAAAAAATTCAATCAATTAAAATAGATAAAACTCCATTATCGAGTATAACTAATATTAGAGGAATAGATGATTCTTTTGCCTATTTAACTAATAATATAGGGGCTCGATTTCAAGCAGAATTAATAAACAAAAAAAATAAAATTGTTTATACAGAAATTTCAATTGTAAGTTTGTCAAGTCAAACAAAGGAAGATGATGATAGTTTTTTAGTAATTGCTGAAGATATTACCAATAAAAAAGAACATCATTTGCAAATTATAAAAACAATTATTAATACGCAAGAAGTTGAACGAAAGAGAGTAGCTGATGATTTACATGATTCTTTGGGTCAAGAACTATCGTCAGTTCGAATGATGTTTAGCGCCATAAATAAAGAAAACATATCTCAGTCAAACTTGAACATACTTAATACTTGTAATTCAATTTTAGAGAAGTCAATTTCTGAATTACGCGCAATTTGTTTTAATTTGATGCCTGCCTCTCTAGAATCCGCAGATTTAATAACGGCCATTAATGAATTGTTAGACAATACATTAATACAAACTAAATTTAGTTCTAATTCAAATTTTATTCTTTTAGAAAAAGAAGAAACTCTAGCCATTTATAGAGTTTTTCAAGAGTTTCTAAATAACAGCATTAAACATTCTGAAGCTGTATTAGTAACTATTAATTTTGTATTAAAAGATAGTAATCTTGAAATAAAATTATCTGATAATGGTAAAGGTTTTAATGTTAATTCTACTAAGTCAAATGGCAGAGGGTTAATGACAATGAAAAATAGAATTGGCTCTATTGGTGGACTATTTTCATTTGAAAGTAAAAAAGGAAAAGGGACTCATTTAAAAATTGTAATTAAATGCAAAAAATAATAAAGATATTAATTACTGACGATCATCAAATGATTAGGACAGGGGTAAAACTTATGCTTAATAGTCAAGATAAAATTTCTTTTGAAATATTTGAAGTTCCGGATGGCAATGAAGTCTTAAAGGTCTATAAAGCCGAGAGAATTGATGTTGTCTTAATGGATATAAATATGAAATTTGTCAACGGGATAGACGCTACAAAAGAAGTGATAAAGTACGATCCCTCAGCAAAAATAATTATGTTATCTATGAACAGTGAAATGCATATAATAGAAAGTTCTATTAATGCCGGAGCAAAGGGTTTTTTATTAAAAGATTCAGGAATGGAAGAGTTAATTAATGCCATTAAAACAGTTTATTTTGGGGAGCATTATTATAGTAATGACATAAGTTCAAAACTCTTAAACAAACAAAATTCTAAAAGAAAAGATTTCTTTAATCAAGACAAATCAAATTTAGTTAAAATTACATCTAGAGAGTTTGAAATTTTGAATTTGGTAACAAAAGAGTTTACAAATGATGAAATTGCAATCGAATTAGAAATAAGCAAACGTACAGTCGAGTCTCATAGAAAAAACATGATTTCCAAATTTGGGTTAAGAAATACGGCTGGATTAGTTCATTATGCTGTAAAAAATGGATTAGTAGATTAATCAATTCCACATCATAACAGATTATTACGAATTATTACAGATTAATTTGATGCAAAAAAGCGTAAATCGGAGTAAAAGGAGTCAAAAATGGTTAGATTGGGATAATTAGAAGTAGTTAAGAATAGTTAAATATGTAATTTTTAAGTGTTGATTACGTTATACTAACGTGGCTAAGCAATTTACAAATAGCATCTTTCAAGAAAGTATAAAGCATTATTATGATGTTTTAAAAAGTGGATATTTGTTAGAAATTGAAAAAGCGTCAGATAAAGAATATGCTAAGAAGCACTTTCAGTCCATATTATTTATTGATAATGAATTCATTCCAAGTCATTCAGTTCTCTTTGACGGTTTAAAATTGGCGTACGAACATTACACTAAATTAAATCCAGAGACAGCTTTTGATGAAACTTTTAAATTACTCCCTGATTACAAAAGAATTGCAAGTTGTACTATTAATGATGCTCTAGCTTCATTAGGTGGAAATGAAAGTATTGAAGTCTCAGGTCATTATTTATACTACATCAATTCAAATCAATTTAAATTAGAAGAATTAGTTCAAACAGAACAAAAGGTCTTAGCGGCAAGTGTAGAAAACTTAGTTGGAGCATTAGCAATTTATGTGGCAGGGCAACAATTGTATAAAGAATTTAAAGTAGAGAAGGTTAATGAACCTATAACTAAATCAAAATCTATTTATGGCCATTCCTTTACTCAAAAACAACAAGTACTCGCTTTATACTTTTTAATGCAAGCTTATGGTGTAAATTCTAAACTCGACTCTGACATGACTACTTTATCGGCTTTATATCATTTAATATTGGGTGTTCCTTTCAAAACTTTTGATAAACTAAAAAACACGAATATCTACAAAAACATAAGGTCTGTCCCAAACATCTTTTCAAGTGATTCTGCTTACTTGAAAAACCTCAAAATAATAAGACCATATTTCGTAAATACATCATTAATAAAAGTGGTTGAATTAATCGATATTCAGATTAATTATTGTGAAACAAAATAAGTCTTAATCATCTTCAAACTAGCTCTTCTAAAACATTTCGGGCTACCCGAACCATACCCACAACGGAGATTCTGTTGTATCTTTGGTATAGAATTTACTAATTAAAAAGAGGAGAGAGATGAGGAAGAAAAAGAAGAAAAAAGGTGGGTTAAACTCGTTTATTGAGGATTACAATAATCGAGAAACCAAAAACAATGTACAAAACACATTATTAAAAAGTGTAGTTGACATTGTAGGTATGGCAGCAGGAACTGGACTGGGAGCACTAACTGGTAAAAATTCAAAATTTGTAGGTCTAGCAGCTATTATAGGTGGTCACTATCTTGGAGATAGATCAAATGTTTTAAGAATTATTGGCGCAAGTACTATTGCTTACGGTGTTGCCAAAGCAAAAGAATTTGAAAATAATTCTGAATTGGAAACACCTCAAAATAGATTGTCTGATTTGAAAGATAATTGGCTTGAAGCGCTCTATATTAAAATGAATAAAGAAGAGAAAGAAACTGAAATTATTGATTCTGAAGTCGAAATAGAAGAATTAGTACCCGAACGAAAGCCTGAAAAACCAATCCAAGAAGAAAAAATAATTGAAGATAATGAATTGGATGGTTTGGACATTTTTGAGCAACAAATAATAGAATCTGCAAAAGCTTTTGAAGCTGAAAATGACAATTTAGATTTTGAACCAGAAGAAGAAATAAATTATGAAGAAGATGAATTAGATAATCCAGATTTTTCACTCATGTAAAAACTAAATTATGACACACAGATTAATATACAATTCAGAAAACATTGACATGATTTATAATTCATTATCCAATTTATCAAGTCAGGGCAAGCCAAAAGATTTTGAAATCAAAATAGATGGACTAACAGTTGTTCATAGAACAAATAGACTTAACAAATTTAGTTTGTATCGGAAGTCAATGTTTGAATCAACAAATGAAGTCACATTCATTATCTATAATGGCGCATCAAGAGTAAATGATAAGTACATTCTGTCAAGAAACCTATTAGCTAATACAAGTCAAATAGACATAGATGAAGAAGTAAGACGTATTGTTAAAGAAAAGCAACATGAATATGAATTTCAAAGACTGAAAGAAGCAGAAGTCAAACAGAAACATAAGATTCAAAAACTAAAGTCTAAAATTGAAGATTTAGAATCTCAAAAGTCGGGTGATTTGACGGAAGTTTTAGGTGCAATCAGTTTATTATTACCTACTAATGACACAACAAACAAAGAAGATGAATTAGATCTAGAAACAAAGAAAATGGTCAAATTAATCAAGTTTTATAAAAGTAAGTATGATAAAAAAGTGATTGATGAAGCTTTAGCGGTAGGACTAACATTAGTTGAAAGTCCAAAATTAATTAATGACGTCAAACAATTTATTAATAAAAAGAAAGAGGAGAGAGACAATGAAAAATCGTAAAAACAAAAGTAAAGAGTTATTGAGCAGAAAAGAAGCCGCTCAATTTTTATCAATATCATTAAGTACACTTAAAAACTGGACTTATTCACAGGTGATAACAGGTTATAAGTTAGGCGGCAAAGTCTATTACAAAAAACAAGAATTAATTAAATCATTAAAACCAATCACTTAAACTTAAACAACATATTATGAATTTAACAATGATAAAATTGGCTGTAGAAAAACTCTATAATGACGTAGAGAAATTAAAACTTAGAAATAAAGAATTAGAACTCAAATTAAAAGCTATTTCAGAAAGTTCTAAATCGACCTCAATAAATACCGTCCAGGTTAGCCAACAAGAGAAACCAGATGAATTAATGAATACTAAACAGGTGCAAAAGTATTTAGGCATTTGTTATAACACACTTCAAACTATTATTGACAAAGGTTTGATTAAGCCGATTAGAGTAAGTCAAAGACGTGTTCGTTTTACAAGGCGTTCTATTCAAACATATATCAATCTCACCTCCAATCTAAATCAACTGAATAGGAAAGTCTTCTGGGTTGGTTTCAGATAGTCGCTTGAGTTCTTTTACAAACAGAACGGTATTGTCCAAAAGGGAAATCTTATTGTAGCCAAATATAATATTCTTATCTCGTAAGGAATGACCTGTAATCTTAGTTAAAATAGTAATTGGAACATGATTAATCAAATTAGTAATGAAAGAACGTCTGCCAATATGTGAACTTACAAATTGGTAGAGTTTTTTTACTTCAAATTCTTTTTTACCCATTGAATTGGTGTAGGATAATGTTATTTCTTCATCTAAGCCCGCTAATTCAACTAAATCTTTAACATACTCATTAAATTTTGGAGCTGAAATTTTATACGGTGGTTCATTGTTGTTTACTCGATAAGCATCTTCTAACGGTTTTAGAATTGGAATAATGATTTCTGTACTTGTTTTAGTTGATATAAAATGTGTGTATTTAAAATTTGTCCCTTTTTTAGAATAAATAAAATTAGATTCAATTTTAAAAACATCAGAAAATCTACAGCCTGTAAATAATAAAGTTAGAAATATTAGTTTTGTGTTTTGAAGTCTCTCTGTTTTAGGCTGATAATCAATGATGATTTGTATTTGTTCATAATTGAGATAGATTTTATCATCATTCACAGCAGTTATTTTATCTGATGACGAAAGTTGTGTTGACGGTTTAAAAACTTTAATCTCATATTTTCTTCCTATTTCGTTCAGAACAGCTTTTAAAGTTTTATTTATCCCCCAAACAGTATTGATTCTATTGACTTGTTCACGAATATCATTGATGAACATAAGGTATAACTGTTCATCTAAACTGTCAGCATTCATTGTCACATTTTTTCGTGTTTCAAAGTCTTCAATTTTATTGGCAAGTTTTGTATATTGTTTTAAGGTATTTGGAGATCTTGTTGTGTCTGTTTTTAAAATAACCTCCCTAATATATTCAATTAGGTTAATGACCTTTTTTGTTTTAGAGGTACGATCCAGTTTTAAATCAAGTTCATATTTAAATCTGTCAGGTGTAATTTCTTCTTTATTTAAAGTGAGATATGAAAATATATCATTGGCAGCCTTGTCTATTGAGAGTATTTCCTTTAGTTTATTTTTATCAAGAGGTAATTTTTTTTCTTTGTCCCACAATAATTTGTTGACTTTTATTCCTGTGTAATATTTAAGAGGTTTGTAAATGGTTTTGTTTTTAAGAGCATCAAATTCTTTATACCCAAAATTCAGAATTAGAATTATCGGCTTCTCTTCAGTAGCTACCGTTTTTAAAATGAAGTTAGTTTTTAACTTAGACATAATTATTGTATTTAACGTTTATAGCCCAAGTATATTGAGTTTAGAATTAAAAATAGATACTAAAAAGGTTCAGAATATTGGAAAGTTTCAGCTGTTTTTGACCATTTTCAATAAATTTCATTAAAACGCTATTATCCTTATAACAGCAATAAAATCTAGAGTTACGGTATAGTATTGAAATTTATTGAAAAAAAGTAAAACTTCATGTGGGACCACAAAAGAGGGGTTTTTAGTATTATTTACTAAGACCCCTCTTTCTTTTTTACCCAAACCTATTGATATACTTGCGATTAAAGAGAAAAAAGAATTAATTCTAGTGGTTCGAGATTGGTCTAATTCTCGGTTATAGTAAATTCCCTCTGGAAACAGTAGATTCTGAAAAACCTTCTTTCCATCATGATTTGACTTTTCCCATAATAGCAATGGATTAGAGCATGTTTTTAAGGCAAAATCAAGTGTTTTTTTAAGGTTAGAGAAATTTATAGAGGTCTTATTCATTTCTGCTTCTATTTCAGTACTTTCTTTCTCAAATTTGAATTTAAACTTATCATGAATCTCTTTACTAATTTCTCCAACAGCAAATCTCTCTTCTATCTTATCTATCTTTTTATTTAGCTCTGTTAGATTTGATTTCATATTCTTTTTCTGTTGAATATTATTTTCAAAGAAATTATAAAACTGCTCTTCGATTTGAACTTTTATAATATCAAGTTCTTCTGGAGCAATTTTAAAAATACTAAGAGTCTGTTTAAACATTTCATGCATTGCTTTCGCACTTCTATTCACTTTACATCCTTTAGTGCTACACTTATAATAATATAAGCCCTTTTTCTTCACTAAGTATCCTATTAGTGATTCTTTACATTTATCACATTTGGTAAAAACTTTTAATGGTAACTCTTCATTATCGTTTTTAAAAGTGTAACTATGAACTCTCCGCTCCTCTCTAACATTATTAGCGGTAAGGAATAGTTCTTTTGAAACCATTGCTTCATGATGCCCCTCAACAATTTCTCCTGGAATCATCTTACTCGTTATTAGTCCACAATAAAAAGGGTTACTAAATAATTCGTTTAATCTTTTGTCTGGTAAGTTTACTCCCATCTTTTTTAGTTTTCTTGAAATTTCAACATTTGACATTTGTTTATATGCTTTCCATTCAAAAGCCTTTCGGAGCTTTTTTCCTATTTCACTTACTACAATTTGCCTCTCACTTGCTCTACCTTTGTTTAAATCACAATAGCCTCTAGGTAAACTCCACACCCAATATCCTTTTTGAAGCATTTCTTTCATTCCAGTAATTACTTTATCTTTTCTAAGCTCGTTATCCATTTGCCCAAAAAGAAATAAGATTTTTTGTTGAAAAGATCCAGCAGGTGTTCTTGGGTCAAGTTCTTGAGTTACTGCTAATGTAATAACACCATATTGTTTAATTAAATCATCTGCTATTTGAGCTCCATTCATTCCTGATCTTGAAAATCGTTCATAGGAATAAACTATCACATAACTTACATTTTTTGTTCTTTTTACATAGGTTAACATTTTGTTAAATTCTTTTCTGTCATCTGTCTTTGCTGATTCGTGAGTACCTCCAAAATACCCTATGATATTTAAACCTTTCTTATCAGCATAGTTCTCGCAATATCTTTTCTGAGAAGATAAACTGGTATTATCTTCTTGGTCTGCTGACGAAACTCTTGTATAGATTACTGCATTAGTACCTATACTTAATTGCTCTTTCTTTTGTGGAGCAAATTGCTGAAATATTGATAAATCTTTCATAATGATAATTTTATGTGCAAAAAAGGCTTGAATTAACTGTTAATTCAAGCCTTTTGATAGTTATTGTGTTATTATTAACTCGGTATATTGCTGTTGTTTAAAGCAATATAAGCCTGAAGTATTAAAATGGCGAAAATTTCAGCATTCTTTATTAACAGATCATACCCCTCCTGAGTAAGGTTTTTATATTTAGGTATTAATCTCAATTGAGCCAAAGTAATTCTATTCTTCACTCTTCTTGTTCCTCTTTGAATGCTATCTATTGTTGGCTTTTTCATTGTTGATAAATTTTATTATAACTAAACCCTAAAAAATCAAAACCGTGTTTGCTTCTTATCGGCAGTATAAATATTCATAAGTTGACTTAGCTGTAAGATTTTTGAATTCGTTCTGCTTAGGCTTTTAATAGGGTATATTAACTTGCTATTAATTCCCTGAACTGATATTAATTCTTGTTTCGCTAATTCAAATATCAGGAAGTTCTAGAGTCTTCATTTTCAAAAAGATGTGAATGAGGTTTAATTCGGGTGCTTTAGTGTGGAAAAGTGTGTTTTAAATAAACATACTTTAAGTATATAAATTGACAAACTAATTAAATATAGAAATAACGTAAAATAGAGACTTCAAATTCAAAAGGAATCCAATTTAAAATGAAGTTTCTTTATCTTAATTTTCCTTTGAATCCGATACCCGTCCAAAAAAGTGTGTCTATGATATAAAAAAGTTTCCAACAATTTAACAAGTTTGTAATAACTAAAATAATAAACTTTAAAAATTGTCAGAAACTTATGAATTTAACAAAGAAACA
>Ga0316209_1003295_pt1 | contig 11255 bp, 9 predicted proteins | sample 6monopyrite_MG_FD_204945 | JGI IMG/M metagenome (GOLD analysis project Ga0316209, IMG submission 204945) | Microbial mat bacterial communities from mineral coupon in-situ incubated in ocean water Damariscotta River, Maine, United States -... | ecosystem: Environmental > Aquatic > Marine > Coastal...
TATTGCGTGAAAAAGACGGCACGGTGTTACAACCAGCCCAAATCGGGATTTCCCATAGCGAAATTCTCAATGAGCTGAAGACCGGGGCGGCCGTCTGGATTGACGATGGTAAGATTGGTACGGTGATCGAGGCATTGACTGAACAAGGGGCCTTGCTGCGAGTCACCCACGCCCGAGCCAAAGGCACGCTGATTCTGTCCGACAAGGGCGTCAATTTTCCTGATACCGAACTCAAACTGCCTGCATTGACAGACAAGGATCTGCAAGATCTGAATTTTATTTGCCAACACGCCGACATAATTGGTTATTCGTTTGTGCAAAGCAAACAAGACATGAATCGTTTGATGGAGGAATTGCAAAAACGGAATGCGGCCCATTTACCTGTTATCGCCAAGATCGAAACCGCCAAAGCGGTGAAAAATCTACCGGAGATTATCCTGAGCGCCATTGGCCGCACCACCCTGGGGGTGATGATTGCACGTGGCGACTTGTCGGTGGAACTGGGAAGCGTGCGCATGGCCGAAATTCAGGAAGAGATTTTATGGCTGTGTGATGCAGCCCATGTGCCTGTGGTTTGGGCAACACAGGTGCTGGAAACCCTGGCCAAGGAAGGCATTCATTCGCGACCGGAAATTACCGATGCTGCAATGAGTGTGCGGGCCGAGTGTGTAATGCTCAACAAGGGAGCTTGCATCATGGATGCGGTGACTGTTCTGAATGATATTTTGCTGCGCATGCAGGAACACCAGTACAAAAAGTCCTCCCGTCTACGTGCCTTGCAGCAGTGGCCACTGCCTGTGAAGCCAACCAAAAACAGTTCTTCTGTTGCAACATCAGAGGATGAACGTGAACGGCTGGTTAGCTAGGGTCTCTTAATACTAATACATGACCATGCAGTTCCCTAAGAGCATTCAAAATAACCTGCGCTTCCTAACTATCGAGATTAATTCCCAGATAGCTAACCTAGAGAGTTTTTTCACCACCCCTTCAGTGGCAAGGGGACGGCGCATCCTCGATCGCAGTGGCTATGCATATAATTTAAAAATGCGCATCCACCGCAGCTGCCTCAACCAACTGGCCAGCGGCAAAGAAGCAAGCCTAGAGACGCTCAGCCTTCGCGGGGTGGAGTTTATCGCCACAAGTTTGGAACGCATTGCCGAGCTCTGCCGCGATTGCATCAAACAGATGGGCTATCTAAATGACATGAATAGCCTGGAGGTAGAGGCCTACAAGTCTATGCTGGAACGCATCAGACACGGCATCGAACTGGTGGAGCCCGCCATCCAGGAGAATGATTCCCGACTGGCGCTTAAGATTGGCGAAATCGAGGCCAAACTCGACCGTGACTACAAAAAACTGCATAAGCACTATATCGCTGCCCTCAAACAAAAAGACAACACCGAAGACCTCGCCTGCGCCCTGTTTGTGGCACACAGTATTGAACAGATGGGCGACGCCCTGCTCGATATTAGCGAGTCCATCCTCTCCGCCAATCTTGGTCAGCCGGTCAACTTTGAACGCTATCACTCGTTGCAGGCATCGGTTAAACATTTGGACGCTGACGAAGGCTTATCAGAAGTACAGATCGAAGCCATCGCCGAGACCCGTTCAGGCAGCGCCATTTCAGGTATCACTGCCGCAGACCGCAAGGGTGATGAGTATGTCGCTATTTTTAAAGATGGTGAGAAACGCAAGCTCAAAGAAGAGCGCAAGGGCGTCAATAGCTGGCACGAGATCTACCCCGGCCTGGCCCCCAGAATACTTTCATATAAAAAGCGCGGCCAATCCTCCGCCTTGCTAATCGAGCATCTGCCTGGTCTTACTTTTGAACAGGTTCTGTTAAACGAGTCGCCAAAACTATTGCACGAAACACTTAACCAGTTGAGTCGTACCCTGAGGTCCATCTGGCGCGAAACCTATACCGATAAACCTGTCTCCGCTAACTTCATGCAGCAAATGGAAAGACGTCTGGTGGATGTCTACAAGATCCACCCTGAATTCCAGAAGGGTAGCAGCCTGATCTGCGGCCAGCTCATCCCCCCGTTCGACTCACTGGTGAAACAGGCACACAATTACGAAGCCGGATTGCAGGCGCCCTTCTCTGTTTATATCCACGGCGATTTTAACGTCGACAACATCATCTACGACCCCATGGAGCAGCGCATCAATTTCATCGACCTGCACCGCTCACGTTACATGGACTATGTACAGGACATCTCGGTGTTCATGGTCTCAAACTACCGCCTGCAAATCCTCGATGCCCCGTTGCGCCGCCGCATCATGAAACTGGCAAAAGACTTCTACCGCCTTGCCCGACGCTATGCTGATAAAATGGGCGATGAGACCTTCGAGTTGCGCCTGGCACTGGGCCTGGCCCGTTCATTCGCCACCTCTACCCGTTTCATACTCGATAAATCACTGGCGCACAGCATGTTTCTGCGCGCCCGCTACCTGATCGAGCAGGTGCTCGCAGCCGACCCGAAAAAGCCGGCTGAATTTAAAATTCCCGTCAAGGAGATATTTGTTGGCTGAACTCAAAATTGCTGTTGTCGGCATCCCTGGCAAATGGTCTACCGAAGTCCTGGCCGATGCCATCGAGCAACGCAGCGGTTTCCGCCTGGTCATCGACATGGCCAAGGTGGAGCTGGATTTGAAACAAAACCGGCTGCTGTTTCAAGACCACGACCTGTGCCAGCTAGACGGAATAATCGTCAAAAAGATCAGCGCCGAGTACAGTCCAAATACGTTAGATCGACTGGAACTGTTGCGCGTTGCCGAGTGTAATGGCGTACGGGTATTCAACGGTGCGGAAAACATGCTGCGTCTTGTCGACCGCCTCAGCTGTACCGTGACTCTACGTAACGCAGATATCCCGATGCCGGAGACCTGTGTTACTGAAAATATGAACGCCGCCATGACAGCAGTCAAACGATTTGGCAGCGCGGTGTTCAAACCCTTGTTCTCGACCAAGGCACGGGGCATGTGCATCATCGACGCTGATCAAACAGAAGATAAAATCAAAGCTGCCATAAAAGCGTTTCAATGCGACAATCCGATGATGTATATCCAACGTAAGATCGAGCTACCAGGTCGTGACCTGGGCATGGTATTTCTTGGCGGCGCATACCTCGGCACCTATGCCCGCGTGCCTCAGGGCGATGCCTGGAACACCACTATTAACAGTGGCGGCCGCTACGAAAGCTACTCACCAGCAGACGAACTCATCGAACTGGCCCATCGGGCACAAGCACCCTTCGAGATGGATTTCACCACGGTTGATGTTGCCGAAACAACCGCTGGTCCCATCGTTTTCGAGGTCTCCGCCTTTGGTGGCTTTCGCGGCGCCCTGGAAGGCGCTGGTATTGATGCCGCAGCGGCCTACACTGATTACGCCCTGGCAAAACTGAGCAAATAAATGAGAACAGTAGATACAGAAAAACTCAATAAACTGACTCAAACCTTAATTGGTGACAGCCAATCAGGCGAGCTATCACGTAATCAGGCACTCTACCTGGCACTGGGCGAGTGCACACTCTGCATACGCTCCAACTCCAGCGAACTGATCAAACTGCTGGCCAACTATTTCTCCTACGTCATCACAGCTGCCAGCGAGCCGGACATAGAGGTCAGCACCATTGAGCGCGAGGCACTGTCGCCGCAGACACTGGCTGTCGAATTCACTGACTGGATACGGGAACCCGGTAAAACCAGCCGTAAAGACAGTTACTTTGATCTACCTGGCGCACGACTGCTGCGCAAAGTGCGCACCGGCATGGTATTCCTGCAGAGCGAAACACAGCGCATCGCCGCTGGCCCCTGCCTGAAAAACGACAATCAGGTGATCAACTTTATCAACGCCCAGTACATGAACTGGTTGCAGCAACGGGACTGGCTAATCTGTCACGCTGCCGCCCTGGTTCATCGCGGCCGGGCGCTGGCAATTGCCGCTTTTTCCGGCGGTGGCAAATCGACCCTGATGCTGCACATGCTGGAAACCCCTGAGACTCGCTTTCTCAGCAATGACCGGCTATTTATCAAGTCGGACGACAGCGGCACACAGGCGGCAGGCATTCCCAAACTGCCGCGCATCAATCCCGGCACCATTGCCCACAATCCGCGCTTAAAGCCGCTGCTGCCAGCGCAACGCCACGAAGCACTGCTGGCAATGCCAAAGGATGAGTTATGGCAGCTGGAAGAGAAGTTCGACGTCATGATCGAACAGCTTTATGGCCCCAATCGAATCACAGCTGTCGAAACACCACTGGCCGGGTTTCTGGTGCTCAACTGGCAACACGACAGCGACCAACCAATGCAGCTACAGCGGGTAAATCTGGCTGAGCGCCGCGACCTGTTGGCCGCCATAATGAAATCCCCCGGCCCCTTTTACCAACAAGCAGATGGCAGCTTTTTGCAGACCCCCCGCCTATTGGATGAACAACACTACCTGGATGCCCTGGCGGATACCCCGATCTTTGAGGCAAGCGGCAGGGTTGATTTCGACGCAGTGGTTCAGCGCCTTGATGAATTGATAGGCTGATCAGCAGATGGCCCGTGAACTGTTACTGCTTCGCCATGGAAAATCGGACTGGAGCGCCGGGACTGACGATTACCATCGGCCGCTAAAAAACCGCGGCAAACGCGGCGCTCAGCGCATCGGCGTTTGGCTGCAACAACAGGGCCTGATTCCAGACCGGATAATCAGCTCCCCGGCCGAACGTGCCCTGACCACGGCCCAGAAGTGCGGCAAGGTCATGGGCATCGGCGCCAAACATATTCACCACGACAAACGCATCTATCTGGCCAACCCCAAACAGCTATTAACAGTGCTTGCCGACTGCCCGACCAAGGAACGACGCATTATGCTAGTGGGACACAACCCGGGACTTAAACAGCTGCTCAGCTACCTATCCGCGGACTCAATCGAGATACCGACAGACGGAAAACTGATGCCCACCGCCACACTTGCACGCCTGACAATGCCCGATGACTGGCACAATCTGAAAGCCGGCAGCGCAAAACTCATGCAACTCATTCGAGCAGCTAATTTGCCGGAGAAATTCCCCTTCCCCGCTCCAGACAGCCTGGAATTGCGCGACCGCCCCGCCTACTACTACAGCCAGTCAGCGGTCATCCCCTACCGCATCAACAACGGACAGTTCAAAATTTTGATTATCAGCTCCAGCAAAAACAAGCATTGGGGCATCCCCAAGGGCATCGCCGACCCCGGCCACAGCCTGCAGGAGTCCGCCGCCAAAGAGGCCTGGGAAGAGGCTGGCGTAGAAGGCCAGGTGGCACAAACAGCCGTTGGCAGTTACAGCTACCCGAAGTGGGGCGCCACCTGTACCGTGACTGTCTACCCCATGGCCGTCAGCCACCAGCTGCCTGAAGACGAATGGCAGGAACGTCACCGCGGACGACAGTGGCTATCGGCCAAAGAGGCGATCAAGCTGCTCAAACAAGAGGCGCTCGGGCCGATGATTACAGCGCTTGAAAAACAAATAATGGGGTAATGCCATGGCAAGACTGATCGCAGCAATCATCCGTCACGCTGACTACCGACAACGGCCCGATACACCCAGCGCCCATCAACCCTTCCCGCTAACCGCCAAGGGTGAAGCCCAGGCAAGTCAGGCGGCTGGCACATTGCGGCAAACTATTAATCAACATGGTTGGACGCTAGACTCCGAGGTCGACAGTTCACAGCAACTCAGAGCCTGGCAAACGGCGCGGCTGATCAGTGACGAACTCGCTGATCTCTTCCCCAAGCCAGCACAACTAAACGGCTTCGATGCCCTGGCTGAACGTGGCGTAGGCAGCGCCGCCAATCTCAACATCAGCGAGATAGAAGCCATCATTCGGGAAGATCCTCGCTTCCCCGAGCTGCCCGACAATTGGAAATCAAACAGTCATTTCTGCCTGCCGCTGCAAGGGGCAGAGTCTCTAATTGATGCTGGCGCACGGGTGGCTAGCCATATGCAGCAGCAGATGGAGGCACTGGTAAAACAAGCCAACACCGACACACTGAAACTGTTTGTTGGCCACGGCGCCGCCTTTCGTCACGCCGCTCATCATCTGGGTTTACTGGCCTTTGAACAGATTGCCCAACTCAGTATGTATCACGCCCAGCCCATCTATCTGGAATATCTGGCGGATAAGCGCTGGCAACATATTGGTGGTGATTGGAAGCAACGCAACACACATAGCGAATTCAGCGATTAAGACTTTTTTCAATCGTTATTTGAAACTTTTCATCTAATTGAAATGAAGATGCAATATAAGGGTGATTCTTTGTAAACGCGGTCGCGACTATTATGTCAGCCAATAAAAGTACAGCACTACTGCCAAACTACCGTGGCCGACGCTGGATACGTGACGGCTTACCCATAGCAGAAGAGCCGTGGCAACTGGGCAAGCACCAATCTGCCGGCAAGGACCGCAGCAACCATCACGCCCTGACCGAAGTTGTGGAGCGTGCCGTATCTCACAGCCCCTGGAAATGGCCGAAGCAGCCGGTTTATTTTTTTGCAGACCCTCACGCCGATGCCGAGGCATTCACTGCCTCACTGGTTGCCTCTGGCGGCATAAAAAAAACCGGCCCTGAGGCGCTCGATATCAAGCTGACTGATGCCGGTGAAAAGGCCACCTTTGTGATTGGTGGTGACTGTCTCGACAAGGGCCCGAGCAATCTGGCACTGCTACGCAGTATCCGCAACCTGATGGACACGGATGCCAGAGTCAAACTACTCGCCGGCAATCACGACGTACGACTGCTGATGGGACTACGAGCGATGCAACTGAAACGCGACCCGACAACCGAGCACCTGTTTGTGCGCATGGGCCCCAAGGTATTACCGCTGCTGAAAGAGGTTCAGACAGAATATCTCAGCGGCAAAGATGCACTGCATGGCATCCCCAGCGAACGGGATTGCCGCCGCAAGCTTTACCCCTCCGCACACTGGTTCAACGAGTTCCCCAAGGAAGCCGCATGGCTGATGCCCGACCAGAGCATTGAACGCGAACTGATTCGCATGCGTAAAAAGGTCGACATCTTTGAAGACGCCTGTAGCGATGCCGGCCTGTCAATGCGTGACGTCTACGCTATCTCCAGCAAATGTCGTGAACTGTTTCTTGAGACCAAAGGCGAGTTCGCCTGGTTCTTTCGCGACATGCAACTGCTCTACCGGGAAGGCTCCTTTCTCTTCATCCACGCCGGTCTCGATGACCGCATCACCAGCGTAATAGAGGATGAAAGTATTGGTTTTCTCAACCGCCTGTTCCGCAAGCAGATCAAACACAATCTGTTTGAGTTCTACTACGGCCCTTTGGCCAACACCATGCGCACCAAATACCGTGACGTGGATATGCCCCTCAGCCATCACGGCGTAGAGCGCGCCTATCGTCAGGGCGTACACGCCATCGTCCATGGCCATCGTAACCGCACCAACGGCCAACGCATCATGCTGCGCCAGGGCATGATCCATATCGAAAGCGACATCACTATGGACAGAAACTCCCGCAGCAAGGAGGGGTTGGACGGTTACGGCGCAGGCGTCACCATCATTCGGCCTGAAGGCCGGGTGATCGGCATCAGCACCGACCATCCTTATGCCAAGGTCTTCGAACCTGAAACCTATATACAAAAATCGACAAAGAAATCACATGCGCCAAAGTAAGAACAGCTTTAGACATGAATCCCTGCAGGACACCAAGACCATACAGGAGATACTCAAGTCCATTAGCAAAGGCATTGCCAAAGGCAAACTATCATTCAGCGACGAAGATGGCGAGATTGTCATGGAACCCGAAGGACTGTTAAACCTGAAAGTGACCGCGACTCAGGACGAATTACAGCACCGCCTCAACATCCGCATCACCTGGCAAGTGGAGGAGACGGTTAAACAGAAATTGCCGCTGTCGGTGAATGAAACTGAGGACAAATAAAGATTGATCAAGCTTTCACGGCTATTCCTCTGCCGTTAATCACCAATGAACATTTTTAGTCGCTCTACATATATGCCGCTTCGGGTGAACTAGTCCCCTCGAATTGCCCAAGTATCCCCGCAAACATAGCCACTCACTTAATACTGTTCAAATGGCTGGCACTGACACTGGCAATCGCCCACTAAACCCCTTGGTTTTGTGTAACAAATCTGACATAACCTTGTCACATATGGGTGATATATTTCTTCCAGGAATAGATGGCAATGTTGGTGAGAATCACGTTGCCGTGAGTGTTGCTCTGACCAAGAGGATGTTTGCCATGAGTAATGATAGTGTAGTAGGCAGGGAAACCGATATTCATGACAGTGTGATTGAATCCATTGCTATGCAATATCATATGGAAGAGCAGCAGATTCGCACCATTTACGAGGGTGAACTGACAAAGCTCGTTCTAGGCAGCCGGATCAAATCTTTTTTGCCGGTGTTGTGTACCCGGCATGTCAAAGAAATTCTAATACTCAGAAGGCATTCAACTGATTCTGTGCCCGCCAAATGAGTTGAATATCAAGCACGTACTATAACCTGCTCTCAAAGTGAGCCTATTGTGGCACCTGCCGATAGCTCACAAGCGAGTACTAATGAAGTTGTCAGCTTGAGGCACTAGCCTTTAGCCAAAGAACGAGTAACAGGCACCATCAATTTCGAGCTTACCGGACAACTCGTAACGCATTCACTCGCGTGTCGCCAAGCCTGGACAACCTAACCCACCTCCTTACGCTGCACGTCTTGATTCTTCGACCGCTACAAGCCCGGAGCTCGGCATGGGCACCTCGATCCAATAACAACAATTGTCCACATTGATAGCCCCCCGAAATGAAAAAAGCCCAACAAGCTAGCCTGTTGGGCTTTGTGGTAAGACTTGACCTATCTTAGAAAATGAACAAGCTTAGTCAAATTGCTTTGCCAAAATGGCTGATGATTATTGGCTAGAACAGACCCTTCAAACGCAACAGCTGGGTTTCTCCATTGGAATCATCAACACCATCGTTATCATTGACCACCAGGGCATCACCATTCGCTGTCACAGCCAGGCCCTCGATCTTCTCCAGCACCAGACCACCTGTGGCCTGAAGCTCAGGCATCAGGTCATGTTCCAGCGTCTTGCTCACCACCGGAAAGGCTGGCGTGGCGTCATCTGCCACAGGCGTCAGGCCAGCAATCGAAAAACTGTAGAGACGTTTGATGGCGGCATCCGGCCCGCCCTGATTGTCCCGTTCAATGACGGCAAAACGCTCATCACCCAAGGCCACCAGATCAGACAAGCCTACCCAACCGCCATTGGCCGAGGCCGGTGTTTCGAGTGGATAATAAAAGAATGTCCACTCATCGGCGACGGTGTTGTATTGACCAATACGGGCGAAACCCGCTGTATCACCCGCCACTCCCCAGCTCCGCTGGAAGGCGACATAAACCATCTCGGCGCCCTCCTCCATCACCGAGGCCACACCTTCGAAACCAAAACGCAGCTGATTATCGTTGAGGCGTTGTGGCAAGGTCACCACCTGTTCAATCAACCCATCCTGAGCCACTTTCAACAACAAGTTGTTTGAAGTGATGGGCCGCGCGCTATCGCCGAGTGTGCCGGCACCTTCAGAGGCTATCCAGAAACTGCCATCTGCGCGGGTGGCAATGCCTTCCATATCCAGATTGACCGTGCCATCGCCATTGACCAGGCCTGGTGCCACAGCTGAAAGTTTGCCCACGTCGTCTTTCAGCACAGTCTCGGCATGGATGCGGGCGTGCTTCTTCCCAAGCTTCATGGTGTAGATACGGCTTTGATCATAGAAACTGTCATGAATGCTGTATGCCGTATCGTGATCGTTTTGGTCCAGCGCCAGTCCGGACAGTGCCCCCCAGGGAATGGGTGTGCCATCAGCACGGGGCTCTGACACTACGGCGGGATAGCTAGCGTCATGTTGCAGACGATAGATGCTCAGTGCCGAACGAATCTTGTCATCGCGGGCATCCTCTTCACCGGCCACCACGAACAGATTACGCTGCGGAATGGCGAGCAGACCTTCCGGCTTTACCGGGGTGGGCAGCAGTTGTACAAAGCCCGGTGACTTTTTTGAGTTGCCCTTTGTTTTGTAGACAAGCACCGCACTGGCACGCTCAGAACCAACAAACAGATAGTTATCACCTCTGTACCTTCCTGTTGCCACATTTTCTGGCTCGTTACCTTTGTTGTCAGAGCGTTTTTCAGGGTAGTGGCCATGCTGCACAATAAGGTGCTCGACACTATTGCCGCTGTCGTAGACCACCTTGCCGGTAGTGTCATAAATGGTAAAACCGCGGCCGCCGCCATACAAATCACCCTCATTGGCCGTCGCGAAACGCTTGCCTGTGATCCAGCTGACACCGTCCGGCTCACGCGCTACATTGGCCAGAGTCTCTTTCAGCTCAATCAAGCCGTTGTCATCGCTGTCGACCTTTTCCAGATTGACAATGCCAGCATCGAAATCGAGCAGAGCATCGCCGCTTTCCAGATCTACCAGCACGATGTGATTGTTTTCCTGCAAGGTAACGACGGCAATGTTCTTGTCATTGATGTCGACGTACTCTGGTTCCGGGTCAGTCGGAAACAGCGTCGGCAGGTCGTCAAAGCTGACAGAGCGCAGACCCCAGTCGGCTGGCTCACCGACCAGGTCGACAATCATCATGAAGCCGCCCGGGGCCTGTGGTGGTTCACCATCCCCCAGCTCTTCGTCACGTTCATTTTCGATCACTACTGCGGCATAACGACCATCCGGTGACACCGCCACCGAGTCGGGCTGACCAGCCAACGAATGTTCGGCGACGATGCCCCTGGTTGCCATGTCGATCACTACCAGCTTACCGCTGGGCGCGATAAAACTGGGCGAAGTATTTACCGCCGCCAGGGCATAGCCGCTGCTGACTGCTACTGAGGTGGGTTCGCCACCGACCGCAACCACACCGCCCGCCAGTGGCTGAGCAGGATTGCTGATATCGACAAAGCCGATATTGTCTGTTTTACCGTCGGTGTATACCAGGGTATTACCATCTGCACTGGTGGCCACGATCTCGGCGACGGTTTCTCTGTCGATATCAGTATTAAGATAAATAGGGAAGGTCGCTATGCGTCCAAAGCCCATTGGTTGTGCATTTTTTCCGGCATAGATAGCCGTCGGCTTTTTTAAATGTGTTGCTTGCGCGGCATGCATGGGCAGTAGCAGTCCTATTGCCATGACAACTGCACGCTGACTAAAGTTGGAACTATTCATAATCGTTTCCTG
>Ga0316209_1003298_pt1 | contig 11236 bp, 6 predicted proteins | sample 6monopyrite_MG_FD_204945 | JGI IMG/M metagenome (GOLD analysis project Ga0316209, IMG submission 204945) | Microbial mat bacterial communities from mineral coupon in-situ incubated in ocean water Damariscotta River, Maine, United States -... | ecosystem: Environmental > Aquatic > Marine > Coastal...
TCATAATCTTCGTTATTAAAATACTTAACCGTTTCATAATTTATTAAACCATCCACAGCACGTGAATTAGCCTCTGAATCATAGGCATTCATTTCGTGCCTAAAGTGCATACGCCATTCCGTTAGCAACATGGTATAAATTAAATAAATCATTACGGTACCAAAGGTAACCAGTGCAAACTTAACGTCATATTGACCAAATAGAATAACCGCGACTAGCACAAACTCTGTTAGCGTAGGGATAATATTGAAGGTTAGGTAATTAAGAATTGATGAAAGACTTCTGGCACCTCGTTCTAAATCTCGTGATATACCGCCAGTTTTTCGCTCAAGATGAAAATTTAATGATAAGTCATATAAGTGTGTCACTACTTTTGTCGAGATATCCCGCATTGCACGAAAACGTACACGACAAAAAATTGCATCCCTCAGTTCATTAAATAACACATTGGTTAAGCGCAACGCGCCGTAGCCTAGCAACAATAATAGCGGCAACTCTAAAGGAACCTTGTCTATTAGCTGCGAAGATACTTCCGATGTTTTTGACAGCGCAGCATTTAAAGACGTAGCATCTAAGGAATCGACGATTTCCTTAAGTACCAAAGGAACACTCACTGTCGCCATTTTTGCCACCATCAATGAGGCTAAAGCAATTAGCACACGCCCTTTATAGCTCCATAAAAATGGCAGCATGCGTTTTAAATTTATCAGGTCTTTACGTTCAGTGTGTGGTGCTTCGGTGGGACGGTTACTTGCATGTATCATAGAGGGTTACTGGTGCAGAAAAACAACATATTATCTACAATCTTAGGTACAATCCACTTAAATCAACAAGCAACGATACCCATATTAAATCTATGTTTTTAAAGCCTATTCATTCTAAAAATATACTTATCCTGGCTCTGCTTGCACTGAGTATCATGCTCAGTAGCTGTAGCGACTCTGACAAGAACAAAGCAAAGCGTAGCGCCCCTGTACAGCTTGTTGAGACAGCACTTGCCAGGCAGCAAAATACCGCGATTAGTCGCACTCTTTCCGGCACATTACAAGCAATCCGTGAAATACGCATCACCAACCAGACTCAGGGCATATTAACGGAGCTTGCCGTATATCCCGGTGACAAAGTTGAAATTGGCTCTACTCTGGCACAAATAGATGATGCTCTGACAGCCGCAGAAGTACAAAAGGCACAAGCCACCTTAAAGCAGGCAGAGCTTGATTTACGTCGTTTAAAGAATCTGGCATCTAGAAAGCTCGCATCAGATAGTGAAGTTGCCAGTGCAAAAACACAAAAAAATATAGCTGCGGCCGAATTACTATTAAAACAAACTGAACTCAGCTACACACATATAAAGTCACCTATTAATGGAATCGTGTCTGAGCGCTTGGCTGAATCAGGCGACGTACTATCATCGCACAGCCAGATTTTAAGTCTGGTGGATACATCCAGTTTAAAAGCAGAAATTTACCTTAGTGAATTATTATTGCCATTAATTCAAGAGAGTAATCCTGTATCAATAAAAATTGATGCACTGGGTAATCAGTCATTTGTAGGCGAAATTAAACGCATCTACCCCACCATCGATAAAACCACACGACGTGGAACGATTGAAATAGTTATGTCGCCAGTACCTGAAGGCGCTCGCCCTGGGCAATTATGTAGAGTCACTATTCAAACTCAAAACAAATCTCGCTTAATGATTCCCTATGATGCAATCCGCCATGACAAAGAAGGTACTTTTGTATTTTCACTAGTTAATGGCCAGGCAGAACGTGTAATGGTTAGAACGGGCATACAACAGGGTGATTTAATAGAAGTACTAGAAGGTATTACAGATCAACAACGCATTATTACTAAAGGCTTCTTTGGCCTTAAAAATAAAATGAAAGTACAAGATACAAGTAACAATAAAACACAAAGCAAATCTCAACCCATTAGTAACAATCAAAAATAATCCATGAGCTACTTAACTCGTACAGGCGGTCTTGCTAGTTGGTCAATTAAGCGCCCTATTGCCGTTATCATGTTGTCGCTTAGCGTATTAGTTGTCGGCTTATTTTCCTTAGATCGTTTAAATATTAATTTATTACCCGATATTATTTATCCCGATGTACGTATTCGTATTTTAGAGCCGGGTACACCAGCGCAAATAATGGAAGACAAGTTCACTCGGCAGTTAGAAGAACAACTGGCTATTACCGAGGGTGCCACACGCATTCAATCTGACACTTCTGTTGGCCGCAGCGCAGTTAACCTGAGTTTCCCTTACGGCACAGACATTGATCGAGCACTGCAAGATGCAAGTACACGCCTAGATAGAGCCAAACGCTTTTTGCCCACAACTGATGATGCGCCCATTATTTATAAACGCGACCCTTCGCAGATCCCAGTTATGGAACTGGTGGTAAGCTCGAACACACGCGACCCGATAGATCTACGTAGCTGGACAGATTACGAGTTATCAAAATGGTTTTTAAATATTAAGGGTGTAGCTTCTACTGAAGTGGGTGGTGGATTAGTCCGCGAAATACAGGTAATCATTGACCAGGAAAAACTTGCCGCGAGTGGTTTCACAATTACCGATATTAAAGCCTTACTACGGCAGGAAAATCAGGACACCTCTGGCGGCATCCTTTATATGAGCACACGTAAACTGAGTGCGCGTACAGAAGGACGCTTTAATTCTATTAAAGACATTGCTGAACTGCCCCTATATAAAGACAAGCAAAGCAATATCGACAAAACCATACTCCTTAAAGACGTAGCCGAAATTTTAGATACTCACCAGGATGAAGACCTGCGTATTCGCTTAAATAAACAACCCGGCGTAAAACTATCTATACAAAAACAACCCGAAGCAAATACTGTTGATGTTGCTGAACGTATACATCAACAACTAGACTGGTTTAAATCACAACAGCTATTACCATCTGATATCACAATTGCAACCGTTGATGACCAGTCTATCTATGTAAGCCGCGCACTCAATAATGCCAGTATCGCTGCTATAAGTGGTGCGATACTGGCAATGCTCATTGTGTATTTATTTTTACGTGATGTTCGCCGTACACTTATTATTTCTACTGCCATTCCCCTGGCTATTTTTATCACCTTTATCATTATGGGGCTGGGCGGAATTAGTTTAAATATAATGTCATTGGGTGGATTAGCGCTAGGCATTGGTTTACTCGTCGATAACACCATTGTGATGCTGGAAAATATTTCACGTCATCAAACAGAAGGTGAAGCACCAGATGTAGCTGCACACAATGCGGCAGCAGAAGTCACCAGCGCTATCACAGCTTCCACCACCACAAATTTAGTCGCAGTATTACCCTTTTTGTTTATTGGCGGCTTAATCGGTTTATTATTCAGCGAACTTATTATCACCCTAAGCGCAGCCATCATTGCATCTTTAATTGTCGCCTTAACTCTGGTACCCGCACTAGGTGCAAAAATTAAGCCACCTCAAGAACAAGCAACTAATAGTGCATTTACAAAGCTGCGCACTCACTATATTTCCATATTACATATCGCATTAAAAAACAAAGTATGGGTATTGGGTCTATTTTTGTTCATGCTTTTATTTAGCGCATATCAATTAAGTAGTGCCAAGAATCTATTTTTTCCCGTGATGGATGAAGGAAAAATATCGATTGGACTGTCCACCGAGCCAGGTACACGTCTGGAAGAGTTTGATATTAACTTATCAAAAATTGAAGACCTGATATTAGAACAGGAAGAAGTTCAATCTGCTTTTGTAACATCAGGTGGCTTTGTGTTTGGTCGTACACAAATTCAAAACAGCCACCGCGGTAGCATTTCTGTACAACTAAAGCCTTTATCTGAGCGCAATTCAATTAGTAGTAAAGACTGGATTAATAAGGTCAATAAAAAAATTAAAAAAATGCAATTGGTTGGCTATAAAATTCGCATGCGCGTAAAAGGTGTACGTGGTATTCGCACCAGTTTTGGCGATGATGATTTCAGCCTACGTATACAGGGCCCAGAAATAGATGTACTTACCGAGAGTGCCGAAAAAATCATTAAGGCCATAGAAGACATACCAGAGTTAAGAAATATAACCCACAGTTATGAAGACCAAAGCAATGAGCTCATTATTAAAATAAACCGTGAACGTGCAACTGATTTGGGCGTAAGCTCAGAAGAAATTGGCAATGCTATACGTCTTGCTCTTAATGGGGAAATCGCTACTGAATTTTTAGAGGGTGACAAGGAATATAATATTCGCTTGCAGATGTCACGTGACAAAATAAACCGCATTGAAGATTTAAAAAATATTATTATTACACTTAATCAGCAAAAGAGTATTCGCCTATTAGACGTTGCTGACATCAGCATGTCACCTGAACCCAGCATGATAAAACGTGACAATCAGTTACGTATGAATGAAATATCCGCATCTTTAGACCCAGACACTGATTACACAAAACTAGTACAGCAAGTATTTGAACGCATTGAAGGTCTGTCACTCCCTGATGGTTACAGCGTATACGATGGGGGCGCACTCGACACCTTACGCGAAAGTGAATCCATGGCATATATACTCTTGGGGCTGGCAATATTTTTAGTCTTTGTTGTTATGAGCATTCAATATGAATCTCTCACCAATCCTTTGGTCATCATATTAAGTGTTCCATTCTCATTAATAGGGGTGTATTTCGCGGTTGAGTTTTGGTTAGCTGGGCAACTAACAATGCCCGCCAAACTGGGCATTATTATGTTGGCTGGCATTGTAGTAAATAACGCCATTGTTTTAGTTGAGCAAATTGAAATCTGCCGTCAACAAGGCATGCAAATTTTCGAAGCGGTTACTCAGGCCTCAAGCTTACGCCTACGCCCAATTTTAATGACCAGTTTAACCAGCGTATTTGGCATGATGCCATTAGCCGCAGGCTTAAGTGAAGGCTCTGAAATGCTCCAGCCTTTAGCCAGTGTTATTGTATTGGGCCTGTCATTTTCTCTATTTGTGTCACTACTGCTTATTCCTATTATTTATACCTTGATCCATACCAGAGAGTCGACGTTTGAAAAATTGGCATAGTCAGGATTCCGAAAAAAAATTAGGCGATAATGAAATTCATATTTGGCTTAATTATTTAAATTTACATCAGGCAAGACTAAAGCATCTATACCCCCTCCTATCTGCTGCCGAAAAAGAACGTAGTGAACGCTTTAAACATTATAAGCCGCGCAAAAACTACATTGCTTCACACGGTTTTTTACATACCGTACTTAGCTATTATGTAAATACACCCGCCAATGAAATAACCTTCTCACTTGGTGAGCAGGGTAAACCATCCATTATTGATGAGCAGAACTCAGAAAACATTCAATTTAATTTAAGCCATTCTGGCAACCTGGCAATTCTCGCCGTCTGCAAAAATCATCAACTGGGTGTAGATATTGAGCACACCGATAGAAAAGCTGATTGGGGCGGTATAGCAAGACGTTTTTTTACTGAAGATGAACAGGGTAAATTTTTTCAGCTCAATGAAAACATGCAAGAAGATGCATTCTATAAGGTATGGACACGTAAAGAAGCCCACATGAAAGTAACTGGAAAAGGCTTATCTCTATCACCCACCCAATTTGAAATTAGCATTCCACCCGAACCTGCGGCATTTATACGTAACTTAAAAGCTGAAGATAATAATTTGTATAAGATGCAAGATATTGATTTACCCGATATATATAACGATTATCATGCAAGCTTATCTGCAACTTTTGATTTTCAGGAACTGAAATCGTTTATTCACTCTTAGGTAATAAAACAACTTAGTGACTTTTATAAGCTAATATTTTCTAGCTCCAATATTTAAGCTGAAAACTTACTAAGCTTTATAATTCAAATATTTTCGGTAAGTAAAAAATCACAAACAAGGTAATTAGCACGCTGCCAATAATATTCAACCATAAACCAGCACGTGCCATTTGCGGTATGCTCACTTGTCGGCTGCTGAAGACTATAGCATTAGGTGGTGTGGCAACCGGTAGCATAAATGCGAATGATGCGGCAAGGGCTACGGCGACCATTAGATTTAATGGGTGAACCTGTATAGCTAGTGCAAAAGCCCCCATAACCGGAAGTAATAGTGATGACGTTGCTGTGTTGGATGTGATTTCCGTTAAGAATATGACCAGTAAAACAATCATCAATACAATGACAATTAAATTCATACCTTGTAAAGCGATCAATTGACTAGCGATCCACTCGGTAAGCCCACTACTGGCAAAGCCTCCAGCTAATGCAAAGCCACCACCGAATAAAATCATAATATCCCAGGGAATATTTTTTGCCGTGTGCCAATCGAGCAGATATTCACCCTTTTTAAAATCTGCTGGAATAATAAATAACAACAGCGCGCCGGCTATGGCTATGCTGGAATCTTTAACTGACGCCAGCGCCTGAATATCAAGCAGGCCACGAATTAACCAACCCGCAGCAACCATAATAAATACAACTAATACTTTTATTTCTGCAGATGACATAGGACCGAGTTCATCTAGTTGGCGACGTATGCTTTGCTTACCGCCGGGCAACTCATCAAATTCAGACTGAAAAGCAAATCGTGTGAGATATAACCAGCACAGTCCAAGCATAATGAGCGAGAGTGGCACGCCAAAGCTCATCCATTGTGCAAAGCCTATGGTGTAACCGTAACTGGACTCAATCACGCCGGCAAGTATGGCATTCGGTGGTGTGCCGATAAGTGTGGCGATACCTCCAATGGATGCGGAATAAGCAATGCCCAGCATCAGCGCTGACGCAAAGGACGAATTATTTTTTTGCATATTGGTGCTGTGGGACTGCGCCTGTTTAATAACAGCAAGCCCGATGGTAACCATCATCATCGCAGTGGCGGTATTGCTTATCCACGCTGAGAGGAATGCAGTGGCCAGCATAAAGCCGAGAATGATTTGATTGGATGACACCCCAACAAGCAGAATAGTCCGCAGCGCTATGCGTTTATGCAGATGCCATTTCTCAATGGTTACGGCAATAAGAAAGCCACCCATAAAAAGAAAAATCAAATGATTGCCATAAGCCAGCGTGACTTTGGACGTATCCATAACGCCCAATATGGGGAATAGCACAATAGGCATAAGTGCAGTGGCAGGAATTGGAATGGCTTCGCTCATCCAGTAGGTGGCCATGAGTACAGCAACTGCTGCTACTTGCATACTGTTTGCGGGCATGTCAGCGGGTTGAGGTAACACCAGTAAAACAACAAAGAGTATAGGCCCCAATAAAAGCCCTATTTGTTGCCGCTGATTTAAGAATTTAATTTTAGAAAGCAATGGAGTATTCATTATTAAATAGTGTGATTAAAGTAAATCAAGGTAACATCAGACAGAAATTAGGTCTGTGTTTATATATTATATTCTTAATGTTATGTATCAATATTAACTAAGACAGCTGATATATTATCGACGCCACCATTATCATTTGCACTGGCAATTAATTCATCCACGCACATATCTAACGGTTCTACTGTTTGCAGTAAATTTTTAATCGACTCATCAGACAAACAATTTGTTAAGCCATCTGAACACAGTAGAAATTTTATATTTTCTTCTAATTTGACATGTTGAATTTTAATAATAGGATCTGATTTTAAACCCAATGCCTGACTAATCACATTATGCATAGGTAATGTTTCAAATTCTTTCTGACTAATCTTTCCAGCATTCAACATATCTTGAAGGTAGGTATGATCTTCTGTTAATTGCGTGAGTGTCTGCTCAGCATATTGATAGCAACGCGAATCACCCAAATAGCTGAGTACCATTTCATTTTCTTTAATTAACAGTGCAACTACAGTAGTTGACATATTATTAAATTCTATTTGGGAATTTTGTTGACGGATAATTGCTGAATTTGCATCGGCAACAGCCTGCTTCAAAGTAAGTTCTAACCACTTTTCCGCATAACCCCCACCGCTATGCGCTAGTAACAACGCCTTTTCTACACTCTCGCGCATCGTTTTAACCGCTAATTGACTAGCCTCAGCACCGCCAGCATAACCACCCACACCATCCGCCACTATTAATAAACTGACATCACTGTTATCAAAGCTACAGCACAAAAAGCTGTCTTCATTGCGCTCTCGCACTTTGCCTCTGTCGGAGCCACCCGCAAATATAACATTACCCATTACAAGCAAGCTCTTGTTTATTCAACCTGGCATTCCTCGTTCAATTGCACTGGCCATATCCGCACCATTTGCATAACGTTTCTCTGGATCTTTTTGTAACGCCTTATTTACAATACGCGTTGCACTGCCTGGTAAGTCTTTACGTAATTCTTTAATTGGTTTATGTTTTTCATTGGCAATTTTATAGGCCAAGTTGCCTAAGCTATCGGCATCAAAAGGTAACTTACCTGTGAGCAACTGGTAAAAACTAACGCCTAGTGCATAAATGTCTGCTCTACCATCCACATGTACGCCGGTCATTTGCTCTGGTGCCATATAAGATGGGCTACCCATAAAACTCCCTGTGCGAGTTTTTACAGAGTCGGTTATTCTTGCTATACCGAAATCTGTTATTTTTAACTGTTTGTTAGCAACGTCATACATAATGTTGCCCGGCTTAATATCTCGATGCACAATATTCTGGCTATGCGCATAATCTAAGGCCTTAGCAACAATAGCGACTATTTGGTATACCTCTGCTACTGGTAATAAGTTATCCGCGCGTACATAGTTAGACAAGGGTTCACCATTCACATAATCCATTGCGATAAAGGCAAAGCCTTCTTCTTCACCGACGTCGTATACTGTTACTATATTATTGTGACTCAACCTGCCTGCGGCTTCCGCTTCACGTAAAAACCGTGATTTTAGTGATTTTAATTCTGTACTTGGAAACTGCGTGTAATCCAATGTTTTAATGGCTACCTGCCTGTTTATTTTAGGGTCCTGGCCTAAGTAAACAACGCCCATTGCCCCCCTACCTAATTCTCTTTCTATTTTATATCGACCAAATTCTGGTAATTCCATTTCAGGAATAACCAGTGTTTTTTGTGCCTGCAGTGGTGTTGAAATCTGCGTATTTGAATCGGATAATCCGCTTATTGAATTGAGGCGTTTTTCGACATCTTTATAATTTTTATTGCGAATATTAATTTCTGAATAAATGTTTAATGCTCGATCATATTGACGTTTACGCTCAAAACTTAAACCTATCTCATATAAATCATCCAGCACCTCTTCATCAAACTGGTAACCACGCTGACATTTTAACAAACTTCCAATAGCCGTTTCGAAATCACCTTTGAGATACTGATAATGCCCAAGTTGAAACCATGCATTGTTTTCTTTTTGCAGCACACTATTGAGTATTTCTTTACCTGATAGAAAAGCATAGGCAGCCAACTGCCCAACCAGCATAAGCAGCAAGGTGTTAATTGTCGGCCACCAGATACTTTTAAGGATAAGCAAAACGGGCTGCGCTGAAATTATACCTAAAATTAAAAATGCACCTAAGAACAGGCCACTCTGTTTTGATAACAGAGGTAACAGACCTATTAGATATATAACAACGGCGAACAATATAAGAGGTGATATCCACCAGTTTTCTACCGGCGTATGATAAGTGGCTGCCAATTCCAGGCTACTCAGAGAATCAGCTAGTGCTTGCAGCTGTTGAGTATTCTGCCCTATTAAGATAATTCTATTTTTATAAAATGACTTTGATTTCTCCGCAGCCGACGTTAAAGACATCGGATTGATATCTGTATGTCGCCCCGTTAGCGAAGAGAAATAACTAAAAACTTGCGCAGATTTGCCTAGTTTGATTGTGGCTGAGTCTAGTTTTAGCCAACCAGATTCATCCCAGTCTATTTTTTCTAGCGATTGTGCCTGACTAAATATCGCTAAACTTAAGTCGGGTAAAGATGTTGAGTAATCTTCACTATACCAAATTAAGCTTTGTTTATTAGCCGAAGATGAATCAAACGGATAAATTCTATAAGGCCATTGTGCATTAGTTAGTTTAAATAATTTGGGTTCCGGTAAAAAAATGTCAGGGATATATTGCCGCCAACCGGTTTGATACTGAAGAAACTCCTGATAATCAATATCATCATTCTTTTGTGGAGAATTATTATATTGAGTAAGAAATACTTTTTGATTTTCTAGCATCCACGCTAGTTTATTTCGCTCACCTTTCGTGGGCTGCCATTTTTGCTCTTTTTCATCTGTACTTTCTTCAGTATCTTGAGTTTGATTCAGAGATTTTTTTGTCGCTGACTTCTCTGCAGTGTTTTCATCTTCCTCTAATGGCATATAGTCCATTTGCGGAAAACCGTCGCTGAGCCAAACTATCTCAGATGCCCTGGATTTTTTTAATTGACGTAATAGATAACGAAAATCGCGGATTCCTTGCGGTGTTTGTAAGCGCGCATCGTCTAGCTTAATCACTCTAAACTTATTTGTACTGGATTGTACGGGTAATAAATAACTGGAGAAATTAAACATCTGCGCATCTAACCAACGCACGGTGCTATTCTGTGGTGATAATAAGGCCAATAAAAAACAGCTAAATATAAAAACAGAAAAGTAGAGTCGACGGTGCTTATTCAATGCAGAACCTGTTTGTGTTGGTATATGCCTGTATTAATAAATATGAGGCAATGAATACATTTTGAGTAAGCTATATATAGCAGAATTTAGTCCTGAATATTAAAAAATTGACGCGCTAATAGTGACGTTTGTTGAGCGACCTCTACAGGATCTTCACCTATATAATGAGCCAGTACCTTACATACATGAGATAGAACCAGCGGCTCGTTACGCCGATCCTGTAGGCGCTGCTTAGTATCTGATGGCAAATCTCGAGGCAATAAATAAGGTGCATCTGTTTCAATCATCAGGCTTTGCAGAGGAATTTTTTGTACTGCTTGCTGCAATGACTTACCGCGTCGTTCATCACACAGCCAGCCTGTCACACCAATTTTTAAATCGATATCTATATATGCCTGAGCCTCATCAGGCGTGCCTGTAAAGCAGTGTGCTACTCCTCCGACCAGCTGATCCCGCCAACGATTAATAATCGCTAAAAAGTCATCGTGCGCATCTCGTTGATGTAAAAACACTGGTAACTGGGCATCTGCAGCCAGCTCAAGCTGAGCTTCAAAGCATTTACGTTGATCCTTTGGATCTGAAAAATTTCGATTGTAATCTAAACCACATTCACCAATGGCACGAAC
>Ga0316209_1003299_pt1 | contig 11235 bp, 11 predicted proteins | sample 6monopyrite_MG_FD_204945 | JGI IMG/M metagenome (GOLD analysis project Ga0316209, IMG submission 204945) | Microbial mat bacterial communities from mineral coupon in-situ incubated in ocean water Damariscotta River, Maine, United States -... | ecosystem: Environmental > Aquatic > Marine >...
CTTGAAAGTTGTGAAGATTATTCCAAGATTACCCTTTGTGTTGGGGATATAGGCCATGTTATATTGCTTGCTCCATTTAGGGTTTGGAAGACCCTTGATCAATCCCTGGATGAGCTTATCTGGAGAAAATTTTATACCTATCATCTTTTGGTTGTTGATCATCAGATGGTAAAGTGTTATGGATTTTAATACATACATATACAAGTTTAGTCATGTATTGGATTATAAACAGTATATTAAACACATAATATACGTTTGTAAATGAATGATAAAAAAAATTGCCCGGTATGTGGTTCTTTGGTAAAGGGAAGGTCAGATAAGAAATTTTGTTCAGCCAAATGTAAATCTATTAGCCAATATGAATATCGACAAGAAAAAGAGGCTTTTTATTTTCAGGTAGATAAGCAATTGAAAATTAATAGGAAAATTTTAAAAAGGTACAACAAGTCCGGTTTTACGACACTTCAAAAATCCGAACTGTTGGCTGAAGGTTTTGATCCCAATTTCTTCACCCATTACTGGAAAACAAGAAAAGGGGAGGTGTATCTTTTTTGTTATGACTATGGCTTTCTATCACTTGAAAGAGACCCCAAAAGTAAATTCCTAATCGTGCAGTGGCAAGATTACATGGCGAAATAATGCTTGTACCAGTAGGTCCTTTCAAAATTGGTGGAGGCCGGCCAAGAATTGATAGCCCTACTGTGATTATCCACGAGCCTATTAATATAATTGATCCAGTTTACGGTATTGACCCAGAAAAACTGTTATCTTAGAACACTTAATTCAATATGACTATCGGATTGTTTACATAAAATATGATTTTTAAAATTTTGTCAAAAAACACCTCCCTCTCCCGATAGCTATCGGGACTTCCTTTCTAGGAGGGATGGAATCGTTTCCCCTCTAGAAAGAGGACGACGCAGCGTTAGCTGGGGGCGAGCGGTAGTCTGGCAAGGGTGTGTAGGTCTAAATTTCGATCATAAACGGAACATTGGGGTCATGTCAAGATAACTTGGCTGTTGTACAAATTAAAAAACCAGTGGTTGTGCAACTAATCCGATAGTCATATAATTCAAAAAAGAAAAACGCTATGGCAAATCAATATATTGACTTGGATACCCTTAAATTTTTACTTTATGGGGTACACGATCTTCAAAGTGTTTTGGACCAAGCCCGTTATGCCGACTATGACCAAGCATCAGTAGAGCTTTTCTTGAACGCGGTCAAGGATTTTTCGGATAAGGAACTTTTCCCATTCTTCCGCGAGATGGATGCACAAGCTGCGCATTACAAGGAAGGTGAGATAATCGTACATCCCCAGGTTCGGAAATACATGAAAAAAGGTGGTGAAATGGGTTTGATTTCCGCCTTGTTCGACTATGACATAGGAGGGTTGCAAATGCCCAATATTGTGGTGACCGCCTCAACTTATATTCAAGAAACAGCCAATAACCAATTACCGGGCTATATTGGGCTGACCCTTGGGGCAGCAGAACTGATCGTGCATTTTGGCAATGCATCATTAAAAGACACCTATGTTCCTAAAATGATAACTGGCGATTGGGGAGGCACCATGTGCCTAACAGAACCACAGGCTGGAAGTTCCTTGTCCGATATTATAACAGCAGCGGTTCCTGATGGAGATGGTTATAAAATCTCAGGTCAAAAAATATTCATCTCTGGGGGCGATTATCAAGGGGCAGAAAATATTGTCCATTTGGTTCTGGCCCGCATCAAAGGGGCACCGGCAGGTACTAAAGGAATATCCCTTTTCGTAGTGCCTAAAAAAAGACCTACAGCAAATGGTGACCTTATCTCGAATGACGTGAATACCTTGGGCGATTTTCAAAAAATGGGTCAAAAGGGTTATTGTACCACCCACCTTTCCTTTGGCGACCAAAACAACTGCGAAGGTTGGCTCGTTGGCGAACCCAATAAAGGGTTAAAGTATATGTTTTTGATGATGAACGGCGCCCGTATCGGGGTTGGTCGTGGGGCGGCGGCAATCACTATGGCGGCGTATCAAGCCTCCTTGACCTATGCAGAAGAGAGGCCACAGGGCCGTGGTTTGACCAGCACAGGTAAAAAAGATGTTGCACAGGAACAGACCTTGATCATTAACCACCCAGACGTAAAACGAATGTTGTTGTTTCAAAAAGTAGTGGCCGAAGGCGCCTTGGGTTTGGTTTTATTGGCATCTAAATACCACGACCTTTCCATCACACATGCTGATCCCAAAGAGCGGGAGAAATACTTGCTTTTATTGGAAATGTTGACCCCGATTGTTAAGACCTATCCTTCTGAAATAGGGTCGATTTCAGTCAGTAATGGTCTTCAAGTACTTGGTGGCTACGGATATTGTAACGATTTTATCCTTCAACAATATTTCAGGGACATTCGCATTTTTCCAATTTATGAGGGGACAACGGGAATCCAATCCCTTGACCTTCTGGGACGCAAGATTCCTATGGGCAACGGAAAGGCGTTAGCATTATTATCAGCAGAAATCATGAGCGTTATTACAGAAGCTTCTAAATACAACGAGCTTGCACCCTATGCCAAAAAATTGGGAGCCAAATTAAAACTGTTGCAGGAAGTACTTCATTTTCTAATGCCATTTGCCTTAAAAGGCGATTATGAACGCTTCTTATCAGATGCTACCGTATTCATGGAGTTTTTTGGAAACATTGTAATAGGTTGGTTGTGGTTAGAGATGGCCACGAAGGCACAAAGTGCATTGGTTGTCGGCGATATGCGATATACCAAAGAATTCTTTAACGCTAAGGTACATGCCATGAAATTTTATTACAAATACGAACTTCCGAAAACTACGGCACTGGCCGAGGTATTAATGAACAAAGAGGTATTGACAGTGGCTGCGGATACTAAAATGTTCGAGTAAGATATAGATTGATAATACCATTATTTAAAAAAGTGACACCTATAAATCCAAGGAGCAAATAATATAACATGGGAAACATACATTCAAAATTTGACTTAAGTGGCAAAGTTGCCATTGTAACAGGATCGAGCCAGGGCATTGGTAAGTCTATTGCCCAAGGTCTGGCCGAGCAGGGGGCCAAAGTGGTGGTCAGTAGTCGAAAACAGGAGTCGGTAGATGCTGTTGCGGCAGAATTCAAAGCTGATGGGTTTGAGGCAGTGGGAATACAATGTCATATAGGCGACGCCCAACAACGCCAAGCGCTAATTGCAAAAACGATTGAACAGTATGGTAGAATCGATATTTTGGTGAACAATGCCGCGATCAACCCCTATTACGGTCCCTTGGAAGGTTCTGACGAAGCGGTCTTCGATAAGATCATGGAAGTGAATGTCAAGGCGCCTTGGTTGCTTTCAAATTTGGCCCTCCCGCATATGAAGGAAAATGGGGGTGGTAGTATTATCAACATTTCCTCGGTCGAAGGTTTACGTCCGGGATTTGGTTTGGGCCTTTACAGTGCCACCAAATCGGCTTTGATCATGCTTACGAAAAACCAGGCAAAAGAATGGGGTCGTTATGGGGTCCGTGCTAATGTACTTTGCCCTGGTCTGATCAAGACCAAATTTAGCCAGGGCCTCTGGGCAGATGAGAAATTGGTCAGTGGTTTTACAAAGGCCTTACCCTTGAATCGCATAGCGGCTCCTGATGAAATGGCCGGTATGGTGATGCTTTTGGCATCTGATGCGGGATCCTATATGACCGGTGGGGTATATGTTGCTGATGGGGGATATTTGATTTCGGGATAACTATTGACGATAACAAAACAGAGATACTATGAATTTTGAATACAGCGAAAAGTCCATTGCACTACAGGAAAAGTTGAAACTTTTTATAGCGAAAAATATTCATCCTGTTCAGGAGGAGGTCGAAGCATTCAATTACAACCCCGTCAATGCCTGGAAAAAATGGCCCGGCCTTGATATATTAAAGGAAAAGGCAAAGAAAGAGGGGCTATGGAATTTGTTTTTGCCCAAAGCCTATGGTGCATTGAGCCCAGGGCTAACCAATCTTGAATATGCGCCCTTGGCCGAGATTATGGGTAGAATACTCTGGTCTTCGGAAGTATTTAATTGCAGCCCGCCCGATACCGGAAATATGGAAGTATTGGCCAAGTATGGAACCCAAGCACAGCAAGATGAATGGCTACGACCTTTGATGACCGGAACTATCAGATCCACATTTTTGATGACCGAGCCTGATGTGGCTTCCTCTGATGCCACCAACATTGAAACGGCCATTGTTGCCGATGGGGTTGACTATGTGATAACTGGTAAAAAATGGTGGTCCTCAGGAGCGATGGATCCCAATTGCAAGATTGCCATCGTCATGGGAAAGACTGATTTTGAAGCACCGAGGCACCTACAGCAAAGCATGGTTTTGGTCCCTTTGGATACTCCAGGATTAACCATAGAGCGCCCATTGCGTGTTTTTGGATACTACGACTCCCCAGAGGGGCATGCAGAGATGATATTGGATAAGGTTCGCGTGCCCAAAGCTAACCTCTTATTGGAAGAAGGCAAAGGTTTTGAGATTGCACAGGGTCGATTGGGTCCAGGCCGAATTCATCATTGTATGCGTTTGATCGGGATGGCACAACGCTCTTTGGAGTTGATGTCACAAAGAGCTTCTGAACGCAGTCCGTTTGGAAGAACCTTGGATACTTATAGTAGTATTCGTCAAGAAATCGCCCATTCTCGCTGCGAGATCGAACAAACAAGACTATTGGTACTGTCGGCAGCAGACAAAATGGACAAGGTTGGTAATAAGGAAGCTAAAGACCTGATTGCCATGATTAAAATCGTGGCGCCCAGTATGGCCTTGAAAGTGATCGATAGGGCCATTCAGATCATGGGAGGTAAAGGGGTATGCGGCGACACCCCACTGGCGCACTTTTATGCCTCGGCCCGAACCTTGCGATTGGCAGACGGACCCGATGAGGTACACCTTAGTCAACTGGGAAAAAATACAATAAAAAGATATACGGATAACTAGGATGTCTGAAAAAGAATTGACCAAAGCCGTTCGAAGGGGGGAAGAACTTCAAGAAGAAAACTTGAAGCGGTTTTTGGTACAGCAGGAGTTGATCAATACTGAAAAAAGCCAATTGGTTGTAAGCCAGTTCTATAACGGGTATTCCAATTTGACTTACCTATTGAAAATTGAAGAAAAGGAATACGTATTGCGTCGTCCACCCTTTTCAGCACCAAAACGGGGACACGATATGGGCAGGGAATTCAAGGTGCTCCTTAATTTGCATAAGGTATTCAGTAAAAAGCCCAAGGCCTATGTACATTGCGGGGATTCCGATATTTTGGGGGCACCCTTTTATATCATGAGTAAGGTCGATGGCATCGTTTTAACGGCTAATGAGGCGCAGGAGCGAAAGATAACTCCCAATGAATTTAAAACCATAGCGGATACCTGGTTAGATACTTTTGTAGAACTGCACCAAGTGGATTATACAGCTGCCAGATTGGGTACATTGGGCAGACCCGAGGGTTATGTTGAACGGCAAGTGACCAATTGGGGAAAGCAATACCTTGCTGCGGCAACAGAAAAGGTTGTGTCCGCCCATAAGGTCATGGAGTGGATGGAAGACCAGCAACCAAAACAGTATAATTTTAGCTTGATCCACAATGATTATAAATATGATAATGTTGTTTTTGCCGATGACCAATGGAAAACCGTGGCGGCCATATTAGATTGGGAAATGTGCACTTTAGGAGATCCCTTAATGGATCTAGGAACTTCTTTAGGGTATTGGACGACTTCAAATGACGCTGATTTTATAAAACATGGACTACCTTCCCCAACGGTGATGGAAGGCAATCCTTCCCGATCGGAAATAGTACAACAGTACGCATTAAAGAGTGGCAGGGATGTAGACCACCTGACCTTCTATTTTGCCTACGGACTTTTTAAGATAGCGGTGATTGCCCAGCAGATCTATTATCGATTCAAACATGGGCATACCACCGACCCTCGCTTTGCCCAATTGAACAAAGTTTCGGCCTTATGTTGTGACACGGCCTGGCAGGCGATTCAAAAAAAACGAATTGACACTCTATACTAAAGTTTTAATGCCTATGGAATTGGAAAATAAAGTAGTGATCATTACCGGAGCAGGCAGTGGAATCGGAGCAGCAACGGCTACCTTGTTTGGGGAACATGGTGCAAAGGTCATAGTATCAGATCTTAATATGGAAAAAGCCCAAGGAGTGGTCGATGGCATAAAAAAAGCCGGTGGCACCTCATTTGCTGTTCAAGCCAATGTCACAAAATTTGAGGAAATCGAGGCCCTAGTCTTTAAAGCGGTAAATGAATATGGTCAGTTGGATGTCATGGTCAACAATGCAGGTATTGGAGGCAAAAATCAAAAAAAGACAGCCGACCATACCCACGAAGATTGGCACAATGTCATTGCTGTGAACCAAACTGGGGTATTTTATTGCATGCAAGTAGCATTACAGCAAATGATGAAGCAGGGCTATGGCAACATAGTGAATGTAGCTTCCCTAGCAGGATTAAAACCTTCGGGATACAACCTTTCTTACAGTGCGAGTAAATATGCTGTGGTAGGCATGACCAAATCAGCCGCCCTTGAATATGGCCGTAAAAATATCAGAATCAATGCGGTATGCCCGGGGTATACCATTTCGGCACTGTTAGATCGATTGTTGAGCTCAAGACCGGATATGGGAGATACCCTAAAGCGACTCATTCCAATGGACAGGTTCGGAGAGGCTGGTGAAATTGCAGAGGCCATTGCATGGCTAGCTTCAGATAATTCTAAATATATTACCGGCCAAACCATTACTTTAGACGGGGGAACATCATTGCATTAATTATTAGGAATAAACCCAAAATGAACACACTACAACTCATAAAAAAACAAGATTACACTATTGTCCAAATGAATCGTGGTAAGGTGAATGCCATTAATCATGAAATGGCACAAGAGCTCCGCCAAACCTTCCGAGAATTTCAGAATGATCGGGAAGTAAAGGGCGTGATCCTTACGGGACAGCCGCATTATTTTTCCGCAGGTTTGGATCTCATCGAGCTATTTCAGTACAACGAAGTACAGATCAATGATTTCTTTGGTGCATTCGGAACGCTTTACCAGGAACTCACGCAGTTTCCAAAACCTTTTATTTCTGCAATTACCGGTCATGCTCCGGCTGGAGGGTGTGTGCTGGCGGTAACTTGTGACAATCGCTATATGGCAACTGGGGATCAGTATGTAATTGGTCTTAATGAGGTTGCCGTAAACATTCAAATTTCCCAAAATTTGACCGAAGCCTATGCTTTTTGGATGGGGGAAGGTCTGGCAAATCGCTATATCTTGGAAGGTAAATTGCTCTCAGGTCGCGAAGCGGTATCCGCTGGTTTGGTAGATGCTTTGGTTCCCTTGGAACGATTACTTGGCCATGCAGAGCTTAAAATGCAGCAGTACATGAAAGCAGATCAAGAAATATGGGTCAATACCAAAAAGAAGCTACGAAAGCATTGGCTTGACAAACTTGACCAGAATCCGAAAAATTCCCTGAAAGAAGCAGCAACTTTGTGGTGGAAACCCGAAATTCGAACTAAGATGGAGGCTTATGTAGAAAGCTTTTCCAATAAAAATAAAAAATAAAAAGACATGAATAAACAACTTCTATTTGTAAAAAGACCGCAAGGCGAGGCCGATGCTTCAACCTGGTCATTAGTGACCAATCCCATTCCCGAAATAAAGGAGGGCGAGATTTTGGTGAAACAACATTATGTTTCATTAGACCCTGCCATGCGAGGGTGGATGAATGAAGGTAAATCCTATATTGAACCCATGGCCATTGGTTTGGTCATGCGGGCTGGATCGGTAGGGGAAGTAGTGGCGGCCAAAAACCACCCAAATTTCAAAGTAGGGGATTATGTTTCTGGCTTTGGTGGTGTTCAGCAATATGCTGTATCAGATGGAAATGGGTTATATGCTGTGGATCCCAAGTTGGCACCGCTCCCTACCTATATCGGCACTTTGGGAATGCCAGGGATGACCGCTTATTTTGGCATACTGGAAGTAGGTAAGATCAAAGAGGGTGATGTTGTAGTAGTTTCCGGAGCTGCAGGCGCAGTAGGGAGTATTGTGGGCCAAATAGCAAAAATAAAAGGATGCACCGTGATTGGCATTGCAGGCGGAGCGGATAAATGCAAATATATTGTGGAAGAATTGGGTTTTGATGGTGCCATTGACTACAAGAACGAAGATGTAAAAAGTAGGCTGAAGGAAGAATGTCCCAAAGGTCTTGATGTTTATTTCGATAATGTGGGGGGTGAGATTCTTGACTGTGCACTAGCCAACCTACGAATGAACGCTAGGGTAGTTATCTGTGGAGCCATTTCGCAGTACAATAATAAGACGGCTATAAAAGGGCCTAGTAATTACCTTTCCCTATTGGTCAACCGTGCAACAATGCAAGGTATGGTCGTTTTCGATTGGGCAAGTAGGTATGGCGAAGCTGCCGTGGCGATGGGTACCTGGCTTGCACAAGGGAAATTGAAAAGTCGGGAGGCTATATATGATGGGATAGAAAATTTCCCCCAGACCTACAACAGACTTTTTTCTGGGGAAAAACTAGGCAAATTGGTATTAAAAGTAATAGAAGATCAATAGCGGATGAAGGCAATTCGATGTAAGAAATATGGACCCCCGTCGTCTTTGGTCTTGGAAGAAATGACAAGTTTAAAGCCTAGAGCCAAAGAGGTTGTGGTAAGTGTCAAGGCTTGTGGAATCAATTTTCCAGATACCTTGATTATCCAAGGATTGTATCAACTTAAACCCAAATTGCCATTTACTCCCGGTAGCGATATTGCAGGTGTGGTAAAAGAAGTTGGGGAAGGGGTAGTTCATCTTAAAAAGGGTGACGAAGTTTTCGGTTTTGTGGCCTATGGTGCGCTGGCCGAAGAGGCTATTGTACCTTCCAATGCTTGTTTTCCAAAACCCAAAAAAATGGGTTACCCCGTGGCGGCATCGTTTATGATGGCTTACGGTACTTCTTATCATGCCCTGAAAGACCGTTCCAAGTTGAAAGAGGGAGAGACCTTACTGGTATTGGGCGCTGCTGGTGGTGTAGGTCTGGCAGCCGTGGAGTTGGGGAAGTTAATGGGGGCGAGAGTTATTGCAGCGGCCTCTACCGATGAAAAATTGGAATTATGTGTTGCATATGGTGCTGATGAGACCATTAACTATAGCAAAATGGATTTAAAGGCTACCATAAAGGAACTAACAGGGGACAAAGGTGCCGACGTAATCTATGACCCCGTTGGAGGGGAGTATTCCGAAGCGGCTTTTCGGGCTATCGCTTGGAATGGAAGGTTCCTGGTTGTTGGTTTTGCAGCAGGCACTATCCCAAAGATGCCTTTAAATCTTCCATTACTGAAAGGGGCTTCCATAGTTGGGGTGTTCTGGGGTGGTTTTGCTATAGGAAATCCAAAGACGAATATGGAGAATACCAAGGCTTTGATGCAATGGTACCAAGAAGGGAAAATAAAACCCCACATTCATAGAATTTATGAACTTGAGGATACACCAAAAGCCATCGAAGAGATGATGAATCGTAAGGTAAAGGGCAAATTGGTCGTACAGATTTAGATATTTGGGTCCTCCCCTCAGACGAGGGAAGGTGGTTTCATTCCGAGGGAATAAAGATGGAGGGGTTTGAAAGCCCAAACCATAGTGTAGACACCGAACTTAAAGCACTATAGAACTACTATTAAACTGATTCTCAACGGAGTTTATGTGGAGCGTGGACGAAGGGAGGAAATAAAATAAAAGGAACCAATTATGAGACTAAAAAATAAAACCGCCATAGTTACGGGTGGCGCCCGTGGTATTGGTCAGGCCGTATCCGAGCTATTTGCAAAGGAAGGAGCCACGGTAATTATCATGGATCTTTTGCCTCAAGGACAGGCAGTAGCAGATGGTATAAAAGCATTAGGGGGAAAAGCAGAATACCATTCGGTTTCAGTAACGGATAAGTCTGCGATTGAGGGTATTTTTGCTAAGGTAAACGAGAAATATGGCAAAATTGATATTCTGATCAATAATGCTGGAATCACTAGAGATCGTACACTCGAAAAAATGAGTGAAGCCGAATGGGATGCCGTTATCGAGGTGAACCTCAAAGGCGTATTTTTATGTACTCAAGCTGTGGTACCCTATATGAAAGCCAACAAGTATGGTAGAATTGTCAGTGCCGCATCCAATGTTGGCCTTCGGGGCAATTTTGGCCAGACGAATTATGCCGCAACCAAGGCCGGGGTTATTGCAATGGCCAAGACCTGGACTGTTGAATTTGGCAAGCACGGTATTACAGCCAATGCCATTGCTCCAGGTTTTACCATGACCGATATGGTGAAGCAGATACCCGAGGAGCATTTCGATGCTATTAAGGCAAGTATTCCCCTGCGTACAGTAGCACAGCCATTGGATATCGCCTATGGTTACCTCTACCTTGCTTCCGATGAAGCGCGTTTTGTTTCAGGGATTTGCCTAACCATAGACGGAGGAACTTCTAGATAATAAGGAAATTATGGCAACACTGGAACTAGAGAATTTTGAATCCTTCAGAGTAATGGAAGGCCAGCCTTTCCCGGATGGTGATTGGTTAGTTATCACCCAGGAAATGATCAATGATTTTGCAAAGGCAACTATGGATTTCCAATGGATTCATGTAGATGTGGAAAAGGCTGAAAAACATTCCCCTTTTAAAAAACCCGTTGCCCATGGATTTTTGTCGGTAGCGCTTTTGTCTAAATTGCTGGGAGATATCCTGCATGTTAGATCTGCCACAATGGGTGTAAACTATGGCTTGAACAAAGTCCGTTTCCCAAGTCCCGTTCTTGTGGATAGTCGCGTCCGTTTAACTGGCGATATTCAAACAATTGAACCTTACGGTGGGACTGGTCTTAAAGTTACATGGAACTGTGTGGTGGAATTGGAAGGAAGTGATAAACCGGCCTGTGCGGCGGAATTTATCACCCTAATGTTTGAGTAGTTGCTGTTGTATGGTACCGGAAATTAAATGGGTCGTGGGATTTTAATTAATTTTTGTAAATTCAATGATAACAATCATAGACCAATCCAATGACCCGACTTTTTGATCTCCTTTACCGCCAATTAGAAAACCACCCTTTAGAAGCCTCCGTTAGTGGACGTGATCTTTCAGGTAATTGGAAATCATATAGCACCCAAG
>Ga0316209_1003300_pt1 | contig 11234 bp, 9 predicted proteins | sample 6monopyrite_MG_FD_204945 | JGI IMG/M metagenome (GOLD analysis project Ga0316209, IMG submission 204945) | Microbial mat bacterial communities from mineral coupon in-situ incubated in ocean water Damariscotta River, Maine, United States -... | ecosystem: Environmental > Aquatic > Marine > Coastal...
GCTATACCGTCCATCCATGGACATAAAAAAAGGCTGGTAAAAACCAGCCTTTTAGAATTCATTCATGCTTTATTACTAAAGCACTTTTCCCATCAAAGCAAAAGATTTAACAAATGCACCAGCCAGGCTGGGGTCTTTTATCATCGTAGCATAATCGCCCTTTCTAAAACGCAGTTTACGAGAGGTGTACGCAATTCCCAGCTTCATTAAACCCGGTGGTTTTACGATAAGTGATATCCAGTCATCAACGGTTGCACGAATATCCCACTTAATATCATTGGTATCGGCAGTATTGATAGAAGAAACCACGCCATTCTGAATAGTCATAATAAACGAGGGATCATCATTTTCGGGTACACCAAAAGCCACTACTGAGTTAAAACCAGCGCGTGCCAGTGATGTGGTGATTTCCTCATCTGCATTCCACGCTTCTTTAAATGCTTGCGCCCATTCTGTTGAGAATAAATCTGCCATTACATCAATCCCGTTTGTATTGCATTTAATTAAAAGTTTCTAAAAGTTGCTACGCAGTTTCTATGAAAAAAATGATTTTGTCAAAAAATTCAGTAACTTCCAATAAGGCTTATATATACATTCTAAGTAAAATAGTCGGAAACTTTGTAAGAAATAACGAAAAAATGGTGCTATTTTCCCCAAATACACAATATTTGATTTTATATATTATTTTTCACCCATGATTTAATGTCAGCAGCGCTCAACGCACCCGCCTGTCTGGTTACTTCTCGTCCATTTTTGAATAAAACCATAGTCGGAATACTTCTGATATTTAAATGTCCGGCAATAGTTTTCTCCTCTTCTGTGTTTAATTTTGCTAATCGAACATCAGGCGATAACTCTGTACTGGCCTGCTCAAAAGCAGGCGCCATGGACTTACAGGGACCACACCATGGTGCCCAAAAATCAACCACGACCGGAACGTCGTTTCGATTAATGTGTTGCTGAAAATTATTTGAATTTAATTCGACAGGTTGCCCTGTAAAGAGCGCACCATGACACTTACCACAAGACGGATTTTCACTTAATTTATCCGATGGAATACGGTTTGTCGCATTACACGACGGGCAAACAATATGTTTAACATTACTCATAACATCCTCATTCAAATCAATTAACTAGACTGATAATGTGGGTAAACTTTTAGTTTTCAAGACAAAAATTGAGTCAATCGTCTGGCGCCGAAAGTCAATTATCATTGCCTATATCCCTCTATTATTTTTACCACGATATTAATTAAATGAGGTCACCTATGTTTAATCCATATAAAAAGAATAGTGACATATTAGAAAAGTTTAGAATCAAAGCGCATCTACGAAGTTATGTAAAAGATCCGATTATTATCGATGAAAAATTACTGATCGCTGCTGTTTATAAATTGAAAAAGTTACCTTATAAAGACAAAGACCCAACCGATAGTATAGCCATGGAACTGGTAGTGAATGCGTATTGCCTGGGGCATTTTCGTTATAAAGATTTGACCGAAACTGGCTGCGACCTGGTTAGATATGGTAAATACCATGGTCATCACGTAAAAAGAGAAGATCGAATACACCATGGCAAATTGATTAAACAACGATTTGTGTTGAAGACAATATAGTCAGGCATAAAAAAAGCCTCCCTAAACTAACCGGGAGGCTTTTTCATATATGGCGGAGAGGCAGGGATTCGAACCCTGGATAGGCTATTAACCTATGCTGGTTTTCCTTACTAACTACAGCTTTAACTGCCACCAAAATGATGTTTGTAGTCTGGACTTTCTCTTTACCTTGTCGCTGTACGATTTAGGTAGCAGCCGTCAAGTCTCTACACGTTCCTATTTTACCTAGGCTTCGCTCGGGATTGCCAGCACCGTAAAGTGTTAAGGTTTCCCCGAATTTGACTGCTTACACTTTATGCGTTTCCACATAAAGGCTCGAAGGTGGATTATAGGTCAAGACCAGTGCTTTCAACCGCTCAGCCACCTCTCCAATAGGATGCGAATTATACAGCTTATACTTTCACACGCAACAAATTTATAACAAAAACAACGCATAAAATACATTCGCACACATGAAAGTCGTCAGACGATAAAGTGTGTGATATCAACGCAGTAAAATTGCCTTATATCGATTCATCAGGAAGCCCCTGTAACCGATGAAGTACGCACTAAACGGCTATTGAAAATTGAATAAGTGAACACCTGATGAGGCATTCAATCTGAGAATCGTTCATTCAGATCGGCGTACGTCGCAGCATCTTCAGAAAAGGTAAAACTACCTTTATTTAATATCTCATCCGTTGCTTTCAAGAATGCGCCTAGAGCAGCCCGGTTTAATGAAGAACCCAGGCTAATTCTTTTTACCCCAAGATCAGTTAGTTCTTGAACTGTAATACTGACACCTGCCAGACCCATAAGCACATTGACAGGTTTATCTACTTCTCGCACCACGGTAGCTATTTCGTCGTGGCTTTTAAGACCAGGGGCATATAGCACATCTGCACCCGCATCCTGAAATGCCTGCAATCGGCGAATCGTGTCTTTCAAGTCTGGCCGGCCATAAAGAAAATTTTCGGCACGAGCAGTTAAAACAAACGGGCAAGACAGCTTTTTCGCTGCTTCTGCTGCTGCTTTGATTCTCTCAACGGCAAGGTCAAAGTTATAAATTGGATTGCTGGAATCGCCAGTGGCATCTTCTATTGATCCTCCGACCAGGCCGATTTTTGCCGCATTTGTTATTGTATTAAACACACCATCTGGTTCATCATGATAACCGTTTTCCAGATCAGCACTAACAGGCAAGTCAGTTGCCTGAACGATATCACTGGCATTCGCTAGAGCCTGATCCATCGAAACACCGTTTGTTCCATCGCTCTTGCCCAAAGAGAAAGCTAATCCAGCACTTGTTGTTGCCAGCGCTTCAAAACCCATGCCGCTAAGTAACTTTGATGACCCTGCATCCCAGGGGTTTGGTATGACGAAACAGCCTGAACGCTGATGTAGTGATTGAAATATTTCGCCCTTTTCTTTTTGCGTTTTCACGTTAAGTCACCTCACATGCAATAGCTATTCACACAACCATAAGTTGTAATCGAATTAACTGGAGCTATTAGTACATTTATCGAATAAAGTTTTACTTTCTGAAACCTGCAAGTTTTTCATCGAGTTCATCAAGACTTCTAACTGTTAACGTAGGCTCTATGCCCCAGGGGTCAAATATCGCATCATCAGAACGTTTAACCCAGGCGGCTCGCATTCCCGCTGAAATCGCTCCGATGACATCAAACGGATTACTTGATATTAGCCATGCACTGTCGCCCGTGGCTCCTGACTTTCTCAAAAAGTGACTATAAACAGCCGGGCCTGGTTTAAAAGACTTTAGCTCGTCAACACTTACCACATCAATAAAATAATCTCTGATACCAGCCGTGACAAGCAATGTGTCAACAGCCTCTGTTGTACCATTTGAAAATGCGAATAATCGAACTCCTGATGACTTCAAACGATCTAAGCCAGACTTAACATCGTCAAAAGCAGGTAATACTCGATAACTACCGAGCAATTCATTTCTTTGCTGTGTTGAAAGATTTACCTTGTAATAAATGCAGGTGTAATCCAGTGCGTCACTCGTGCATACAGAAAATGGCTGATAGTTTTGCATCAGTCCACGTCGGAAAGAATATTCCAGCTGCTTATCTCTCCATGTGTGAGAGAACTGAACCGCCTTATCACCCACTATTTTCTGCAACGTAGAAATAACACCGTGAGTATCGATTAACGTTCCATACACATCAAATGCAAGTGTAGTCGGCATCAGCTTCCCCTATTGATCAATCTCATATATCTTGAAGAACATTCTGAATATCCCACGTTGAGCGCTCATGCAAACGATGGTAGACCTTCTCACGTATTTTGTCATCAACGTATAAACCACGGTCTGCGATAGGATTATTGAACCGCTCCAAAACAGTCTTAAATATTGCATTAATGGACCCGCTATTATCCACTGTCAGTGAGCCCGTTTTCTCAGCCATCTCGACTAATCGGTCGTGATTCCGCCGAATCGCTGAAAACTGATCTCGGTAACGTTCAGCACCACCGCGTTCTACACCTGTTTCACTTCGTGTACCCAGGCGTTCAAAGTGTGCATCACTATCTGAAACACAGGCCACAATCCAGACGATGTTCGCCTTCTCAAAAAATATCTCTGGTAGCGACCCGGGGATAAGAGCCACGCCATCAATAACGGCAGAGATATTTTCTTTTATTAAGCGATTGATATTCCCTTTCACACCAACCATGGTCATCAACGCATGCGCATAAAACCACTCTAAATTATCCTCTTCGAATGACGAACCAATCACTTCTGGAAATAATTCTTTTGCTCGCTCTTTACCTAACAGAAAAGAAACTGTTTCACGCACGACAGACCTCGATGCAACATCTGACGAGAACGCCGTCGGTATGCCCATGGTTTTTGAAATATGCCGTGAAATAGTCGACTTACCAACACCAGAAGTGCCTGCTACAAGAACAATTGTAGGCTTGTCTAAATCTTTAAGGTGTGGATAGTTATCAATTCTTGAAATTAACCAGCTGAAGTAATCACATAACTCACTTACTGAAACACCACCTAAGGTGTTTTTAACTAATTCATCTGCTGCGATAAGTACAGACTGCTCATTAATCTTTTGTTTCCAGTCCAGCAAGCAATTAAAATATGCGACTACCAACTCATCGATATCTAGATCCCAGTTATCAATAAGTTTGTTTTTACGTTCAAACTCTGTTGCCTGGTCTTTTACTGAAGATTGCTCAATAAGTAAATTTGTTACATCACGCAGGCTTGATAAATCATCAGCTTCGTCAAACTTACTCGATACTAGCTGCTCATTTAAACGCAGATGATCAACCAGTAAAGTTTTCAGCAAGCCGGAAATTTCTGGCAATAAATATTCTTTAAGTTTAGCTTTTATAACCGCCTTCTCAGTTTCAGGAGGATGGTCACCAATTAACTGCATAACAATTTTACGAGAGTTATCGTAATGATATTTTTCCAGTACAGAAAGTCGTGTCACCAATTCGTATTGTGTACGTTTTACTTTTAATAAACTTTCACGTGTATTTTTATAAACACTGCCGTATTGCGTATACAGGTGAAAAAGTAAATCCGTTGAAATTTTCTTACTTATATTTGCGTGCCAGTCGCTAAATTTGTGAGCGTAAGTCTTTTCTAATTCAATTTTCTCATGCATGCGGACGGATAATGCCAGGTCTGGCAATTCCTTTAAAACTTCAGCCCAGGCCATACCACCATCTAAATTATCCAATAACACATCCATCCAATAGTGATTTGCATCTACCTGCACACCACCATCAATCACACCGGGGTCTTCGTTTTCGCCGACAGAAAGTATCGCCACCCCCTTCACTCGCCTTACCGGGTTATCATTCCCACCGTCAAATAACTCATTACCAACAAACAATAATGAGTCTGGAGCAATCGCCTCATTTTCAATAAGATCGTCCGCTGCTCTGCCTTTATCGTTACCCATTAAAATCAACTTAATGCCACGTGTTGCATGCAGGTATGGCATATGAATACCGTTGTCACCGATATCCTGAAGGTAATCCAGTTCAGCCAACTTATTTCTAATAAATAAGTTGATCGCATTTCGCGTCGATGTTTCGTGTTCGCCCTTATAATTTTGCACAGAGATATCACCAAACATCATCCAGCTAATTGCACCGCCTCTGAAATATGTTTCCGCCTTGCTACTATCATAACCTGCCTGAGTCAGTTCAGCTTCCATTTGGTCGGCCAGGCATGGCATATCACTATACCGTGTTTGTTGCAGAAGTTTATTGGCTGCAGCCATTCGCTGCTGGATATCATCGGCGCGTTTGTCGATGGCATACTGGGTTTTTAAGGCGCTGGCAAATCGTTGCTCACCAATAACAACCAGTGCTTGAACATCGCTAAAATTTCTTTGGTAACTTTCAGGCGAACTCCACTTATCCTCGGTGCTATCGTAGTAACTTTTAACACCGCCTTCGCCGCCATAATAAATCACATGGCTAAGCACATCTTTGGGCAGACGAAATAATAAACGCGCACCCATTTTATTGATAGCAACACCACTAACCGGTGCCCAGACGATATTATGCGCCTGCAAACGGCGTATAAATTCAGCTAGTGATTGTATCCAGTCATCGTCTGGAAAATGGCCCGAGCGGATTAACGTATCATCGATATCGGTTAACCAGGCACCCGAAAATCTATTAGTGGAATAAGACACGAATTTTTAAGGAACTAAAGTATTCGATACTAGTTACGTTTAGCTAAACGTAACCAGGTATCGACAACAGTATCTGGATTAAGGGAAATACTGCTTATGCCTCTTTCCAGTAGCCACTCAGCCAGATCAGGATGGTCTGACGGGCCTTGCCCACAGATACCGACATATTTATCTTCTGCCTTGCATGCATTGATTGATAAATCGAGCATTGCTAATACGGCTGGGTCACGTTCATCAAATTCTTCTGCAACTAATGCAGAGTCTCTATCCAGACCCAGCGTTAACTGCGTCATATCATTTGAGCCGATAGAAAAACCATCGAAGTATTGTAAAAATTGTGAAGCGATAATCGCATTTGATGGTAATTCACACATCATGATCAGACGTAAGCCACTTTTACCACGTTCTAATCCATTTTCTTTTAATACTTCGATTACTTTTTTAGCTTCGCTCAGCGTGCGCACAAACGGAATCATTAACTCCACATTAGTAAAGCCCATATCCTCACGAACACGTTTCATTGCCTTACATTCAAGCTCGAAACAGGCACGGAAATCATCCGACACATAACGTGACGCACCACGAAAACCAATCATAGGGTTTTCTTCTTCAGGTTCAAAAACCTTGCCACCGATGAGATTTGCATATTCATTGGATTTAAAATCAGACATTCGCACAATCACTGAATGCGGTGAAAATGCCGCTGCGATTGTTGAGACACCTTCAACGATTTTACTTATATAAAACTCAACAGGGTCACCGTAAGCACTAGTTCGTTGCTGTATTATTTCCTGAACATCAGCATCCATCTTCTCTACGTTCATCAACGCCTTGGGGTGAATACCAATCATATTGTTAATAATGAATTCAAGTCGCGCCAGTCCAACACCATGGTTTGGTAGTTGCGCAAAATCAAATGCACGATCAGGGTTGCCCACATTCATCATGATTTTCACTGGAATGTCAGGCATTGTTTCTACTGATTGTTTCACATAATCAAACGCCAGATTACCCTGGTAGACGAAACCGGTATCGCCTTCCGCACAAGATACTGTCACCTGTGAACCATCCGGTATGCGTGATGTTGCATCACCACAGCCAACAACAGCAGGTACGCCAAGTTCTCGTGCAATGATTGCAGCATGACAGGTTCTGCCGCCACGGTTAGTAATGATAGCTGAAGCCCGTTTCATAATTGGTTCCCAGTCAGGGTCGGTCATGTCCGTTAATAAAACATCGCCTTCAGAAAAATCCTCCATACCTTCCAGACTGTTAAACAACTGCACCTTACCTGCGCCAATTCTATTACCTATTGAACGACCTTCTGCAAGAATAGTGTTACTGCTTTCTGTTAATGTATATTTTTCTATTACATTTTGTGAACGACTTTGTACCGTTTCAGGTCTCGCCTGTACGATATAAAGCTGTTGATCAACACCATCTTTCGCCCATTCAACATCCATCGGATGACCATAATGTTTTTCAATCGTCATCGCCATACGCGATAAGGAACTTACTTCATCATCAGTAAGACAAAATAAACGACTGTCAGATTGATCATTCGGCACAATTTTTACTAGCTCGTCGCTGCTGTCATCTGAATAAATCATTTTTTCCAGCTTGCTGCCAAGCGTTCGTCGAATAACAGCAGGACGATTTGCCTCCAGTGTATCTTTGTGAACATAAAATTCGTCAGGATTGACTGCACCTTGTACGACCATTTCACCCAGGCCATAACTACCGGTAATGAAGACGACATCACGAAAACCACTTTCAGTATCTAATGTAAATAGAACACCGCTGGTACCTATGTCTGAACGAATCATTTTTTGAATGCCCGCTGAAAGCGCTACATTCTCATGATCAAAACCCTGATGTTCCCGGTATGCGATTGCGCGGTCATTAAATAATGAAGCGAAAACTTCACGAATTCTTAATTTAATATTATCCAGGCCACTTACGTTAAGATAAGTTTCCTGTTGGCCGGCAAACGAAGCATCAGGTAAATCTTCCGCTGTCGCTGATGACCTAACTGCCCACGTTACTTCCAGACCATATTCTTTCTCAAGTTCTGTGTAGGCTTCATCAATAGCGGCTTCCATAGCCTCTGGATAAGGTACTTCCATTATCCAGCCACGAATATCAGCACCCGTTTTTTGCAGTGCAGATACATCATCTACATCAAGCCCATGTAAACGATCTGCAATTCGACCGGCCAGGTTATCTGCCTGCAAAAACTCTCGGTAAGCATCAGCTGTGGTAGCGAAACCACCTGGCACTTTTACACCCAGTCCACCAAGATTCTGCAACATTTCACCAAGCGAAGCATTTTTTCCGCCCACTGAGGGGACGTCATCCATACCAAGTTTATCTAATGAAATAGTGTATTTATTCATAATGTTTCATACTCGAGTTTTTATTACTATTAAGTTGTCTTTATTTTAACTACGCAATCACGTAGCTTTATAGTTACTTTAATAATTACCAATTGCTTTCATCACAGAACCCGCAAGCTCTTCAATAGAAATATCGGTAGAATCAAAAAAAGGTATGCCACCGCGTTCAAACATTGCCTCAGCAATCTTTATTTCTTTTTTGCAATACTGTAATGACGCATACTGACTATTTGGTCGGCGTTTTTCACGAATACTACTCAAATGTCCAGGTTTAATTGTTAGGCCAACAATCTTTTCCCTGTGTTTTAACAAAACATCCGGCAAAGTGTCGACGCCTAATTCGTCCTCGGTTAAAGGGTAATTACAGGCATTAATAGAATGACTCATCGCCAAAAATAAACTGGTAGGCGTTTTACCACAACGCGACACACCCACTAATATCACTTCTGCATCTTCGTATTGATCGGGCCTCACACCATCATCATGGGCCAGCGCATAATCAATTGCGTCCAGTCTTTTCTCGTAACCTAACTTGCCCATAACATCTTGTGAGCGACCTAAAGTGTGGGCTGATTTTTCACCTAAGGTCAGTTCAAGTGGTCCAATAAATGTACCAAACAAACTGATGACACAGGCATCTGCATTCTCAATAATATTTTGTATTTCAGTTTGGACCAAAGTGCTGAAAACAATAGGTTGAAACTTCATTGCCCTGGCTGCTTCATTGATAGCAGTAACAGACAGTTTGGCCTGTTTTTCATTATCAACAAACGCATGTTTTATACTTTCGAACTCTGTCTCAGGAAATTGCGAAAGCAAACTACTGCCGTAAGCCTCTGCGGTTAACCCCGTCCTGTCAGATACAAAAAAAACCATTCGCTTTTGCTTTACAGTCACAAACGGCCTCTTAATGTAATAATTTCACAGCAACAGCTTAAACATTTCATAGTGTTAAAAATGCGGTTTGATCGGTTCATTTTTGAACATTTCAATACTATTAAGTATTTCCTGTTTAGCCTCATCTATGCCACCCCAGCCATCCATTTTCACCCATTTGTTATCTTCCAGATCTTTGTAATGTTCAAAAAAATGATTGATAGCAGCAAGCAAATCTTCTGGTAAGTCTTGATAATCATTAACATGATTATATGAGTTACATAGTTTCTTAATTGGCACAGCCAGTACTTTTGCATCTTCACCTGATTCGTCAGTCATATTTAATACGCCAACAGGACGACAACAAATTGCAGAACCAGAAATTAATGGCACGGGTGCTAAAACAAGTACGTCTACTGGATCACCGTCATTCGATAAAGTATGAGGAACGTAACCATAATTACATGGGTAATGCATTGCGGTTGATAGAAAACGATCTACAAACATTGCACCTGTGGCTTTGTCTATCTCGTATTTAACGGGATCAGAATGTGCAGGGATCTCAATAATAACGTTTACCTCATCAGGCACATTATCGCCATAACCTACTCGATCAAGATTCATACATTCTCCTAATTAATATTAATAATATTGTTTAAAGTTCTTTTACTTCCTTACCTGCAACAAAAGGTAAGAAATCCGGGTTCCAAAAACGACTTCTAACGTAACTTTCCACGTCAGCATCAACCAGGTCTGTACGTGAAGAAATACCATCTTCGATTGCTTTTGTTAATACATTACTTGCAACTTTTACACTTACGTTTTGCAAATCACTAACTGGTGGATAAATTAAATCCTGCTCAACATAATTTTCAATCGTATACGCAGCCAGCGTGTACGCTGACTCCAGCACCATTTCATCTGTTATGGTTTTACACTGACCCAAAATCGCAGCAAAGCCCAGGCCTGGGAAAATAAATGCATTATTACCCTGACCAATGACATGTGTTTTGCCAGCATATTCAACATCAGCAAATGGACTACCTGAAGCAACAATTGCTTTGCCATCAGTCCAGTTTAATATTTCTTCTGGTAACGCTTCACAATTTGATGTTGGGTTTGATAGTGGAAAAATAACAGGCCGCTCAGTATGTTTGGTCATAGTCTCAATAATTGGCTGTGCAAACAGACTAAAAATACCCGTAAGACCTAATAACACGGTCGCTTTCCCATTCGAAACAACATCCATTAATCCAGGAATTTCACCATCAATGTCCCAGTCGGCATAAGTATCTTCAAACTGAGCAACAGACAGTTTGTAATCATCTTTGTTAATGCCTTCTACAACCAGCCCTCTGCCATCCAGCACAAACATTTGTCGCCTTGCCTGTTCACGCGTTAAACCTTCTCTTACCATGCCATCCTGTATTGCTTTTGCAACACCAACACCACCCGCACCCGCACCCACAACAACAACACGCTGTTCCGATAATTTCTCACCTTTCAAATGGCAGGCTGCCAGTACCCCGGCAAGCACCACTGCACCAGTACCTTGTATGTCATCGTTAAAGCACGGAATCTTGTCGCGATAACGTTCTAGTACAGAAAACGCAACATCCTTTGCAAAGTCCTCCCATTGAATAACAGCACGAGGCCATCGCGCTTTTA
>Ga0316209_1003304_pt1 | contig 11219 bp, 14 predicted proteins | sample 6monopyrite_MG_FD_204945 | JGI IMG/M metagenome (GOLD analysis project Ga0316209, IMG submission 204945) | Microbial mat bacterial communities from mineral coupon in-situ incubated in ocean water Damariscotta River, Maine, United States -... | ecosystem: Environmental > Aquatic > Marine >...
AAGCACATATCAATGGTATTGAAGGGTTCTGGGGCTTTGCAAAAGTGCGTATGGCAAAGTTCAGAGGCATGAATAAATCTACATTCTATTTACATTTGAAAGAAACTGAGTTTAGATATAATTATAGAAACGAGGATATATACAAAATCATCCTCAAATTATGCCGAGATAATTCTCTTAGCTAGGCATGACCCTTTTTTATTATATAAAAAAATATCCATATGCCTAGAGAAATAGACATATTTATTGCCGACTAAATTGCAAGAGTGGATTAATCGATATTATATTAGGGAAAATTAAGCCTCTAATTAACCGAATTTACCACCAATATAATCTTTTGTTTTCTGATGTTCAGGGTCGTTGAAAATTTTCTCGGTGTTTCCTGATTCAATAATACGTCCCATATGGAAGAAGGCCGTATAATCGGAAACACGTTCGGCTTGTTGCATGGAGTGCGTAATAATCACGATTGTGTATCGTTGTTCAAGTTCGGCGATAAGTTCCTCAATGCGAGCTGTCGCAATCGGGTCAAGCGCAGAGCAAGGCTCGTCCATCAATATAACCTCTGGCTCGGTTGCAATCGCACGCGCAATACATAGGCGCTGCTGCTGCCCACCCGACAGAGATGTCCCGGGGGCTGAAAGCCTGTCTGCAACCTCATCCCAAAGACCAACGCGCTTTAGTGTCTTTTCAACCAATGCATCAAGCTCTTCTCTATTAGAAGTCAGCTTGTGAATTTTGGGACCGTATGCAACATTCTCATAAATAGATTTTGGGAACGGGTTTGGCTTTTGAAAAACCATTCCCACTTTTTGACGAAGCAAAATTGTATCAACATTGTCTTTGTAGATATTGAAGCCATCGAGCCTAACCTTACCAGTAATGCGGCATCCTTCTACATAATCATTCATGCGGTTAAGGCAGCGCATAAAGGTTGATTTACCGCAACCGGATGGCCCGATAAGAGCCGTTACTTTATTATTATAAATATCCAGACTTACATCAAACAATGCCTGCTCTTCATTATAAAAAACAATCAAGGCTTGTGTTTTCATACGGATGTTATCTGAAAGATTAGTATCGGACTTAACAGATTTTTTTTGTGCACTCATATATCTCTCACCATTTTATTTCATAACGACGGCGAACATAGATCGCCAATAAATTCATTAAAATCATAAACCCTAGCAAAACCATTATGGCTGCTGCTGTTTTTTCTACAAACCCAAGCTCTGGATTATTCGCCCATAAATAAACCTGAACAGGCAAAGTTGTCGCCGGATCAGTAAAACTTTTTGGTATATCTGCAATAAAAGCCACCATACCAATCATCAGCAACGGTGCTGTTTCCCCAAAGGCTCGCGCAATACTAAGAATGACACCCGTCATAATACCGGGAAGCGCATAAATAAGAGTATGGTGAAACACCACTTGCGTTGGCGTTGCTCCTAGTGCAGCGGCTGCGAAACGAATAGACTGTGGAACCGCTTGCAGCGCATTGCGCGTAGAAATCACGATAACAGGCAATATCAGTAATGCCAGCACCATACCTCCCACCAAGGAAGAAGAGCGTGGCATACCAAAAAAATTCAAATAGATAGACAGCCCTAATAATCCAAAAATTATTGAAGGCACAGCAGCCAGATTATTGATGTTAATTTCAATAAAGTCAGTAAACCAGTTTTTAGGTGCGAATTCTTCTAGGTAAATGGCAGTCGCAACCCCTAAAGGAAAAGCCAAAAGGATACAAATTAAAATAGTCATGAAAGAACCTATGGTGCTGACTAAGACTCCGGCTTGCTCTGCTTCTCTTGAATCCCCGTTTGTAAAAAATGCAAAATTAAAATCTAGACGCATATTTTTTGATTGTGCTAACTGTGTTATCCATGCGGCTTGAGTACCGTTAATATTGCCGATCCTTTTGGATTCTTCTAACAGGCGTTGCCTATAAAAAACACTCACAGCACTGGAAGCAAGAACCCATATCTCTTTTTTAGTTCCAACCAATTCAGGGTTTTCTTCGACAAGATTTTTAAGTTCATAAGGTGCATTACGGCTCGTAAGAACAAACAAAGCGCGCTTTTCTTTTCGGGTCTTAACCTCCGGAAAAATCTCCATAAGCGCATTTTGTACTATTTTCCTATACGCTTCTTGTTCAACAAGCTCGGCTTCAAATGTTATGGGCAACTTAATCTGCGTCTCTGTAAAAGCCGAGCGACCACTTGAGAAAACATTCCAGACAAGACTAAGAAGAAATAAAGAAGAAATAAGGATAGCAATATATCCGGCAGCCTTAAAACGGCGCTCCGCTACCTTGCGTTTTTTTAGCCACGTATGTTTAGGTTTTTTACTATACGCTTTATAGATAAACGGGCTTTTCTTTTTCTTAATACGTTGCACAGTTATACGTCTGCGCCTTTCAAATAGCTTAATCATAGCGCTCCCTATATTTCTTAACGATAATTAGAGCCACAATGTTTAAAAGTAACGTCATGATAAAAAGAGAGAACCCAAGTGCAAAAGCAGCGCGCGTTTTATCGCTATCAAACTCGTGATCCCCAACAAGAAGCGTCATAATCTGCACGGTAGCAGTTGTTACTGATTCCAGAGGATTTACAGTAAGATTTGCTGCCATTCCTGCTGCCATCACAACGACCATCGTCTCTCCTACACCTCTTGAAACACCGAGAAGAAGAGCACTTACAATACCTGGTAAAGCCGCAGGCAAAATTATTTTTTTTACCGTTTCCGATTCAGTTGCCCCTATGGCAAGAGACCCAAAACTTAATGACTTAGGTACAGAACTGATAACATCTTCTGATATCGACATGACGTATGGTGTAATCATAATACCCATAACTGTTCCGGCAGTAAGTGCACTTTCAGAGGCAATGGACAGACCAAACATCTCACCTCCTGTACGCAAAAGAGGTGCCATAGTTATCACAGCAAAATATCCGTAAACGACAGAAGGAACACCTGCTAATATTTCAAGAATCGGCTTTGCCCATGAACGAAATCTAGGGCTTGCATAGACAGAAAGGTAAATTGCTGAATATAAGCCAAGGGGCGCTGCAACAGCCATAGCAATTAGTGTGACTAAGAATGTACCCAAGAAAACAGGCACAGCGCCAAAGGTTCCAGAACCGCCGGCTTGATCTGCACGCATAGCGGTTTGCGGGCTCCATTCAGTTCCAAAGAGAAAATCTGACCAAGGAATGTTAGAGAAAAAGCGCATGGATTCTGAAAAAACAGAAGCCACAACTAGCACCGTGATCATAACCGATAACATTGTGCAGGTTAATAAACTTGCTCTGATTAATCGTTCAAAGTTTGCCATGGTCTTTTCGATTTTTGTATCAGAACCATTATAAGAAATAGCCGCTAAAAGTAAAGCGGATATTTGCATCAGACTATGATTTAATCCTTAGAAGTCCCACTGGGCTCTAAAATTGAAAACCGTAGGATCATCATCAGCAACGACTGCGTTACTATCCGTATCAACGTCTATAACATTAGCCATTAAGCGTGCATTATTGTTGAGGTGCCAGTTAACGCCAACACTTGTGTTGTTAAGCTCACCGCCCATAATACCAGAACTAGTGTCGTTCAAATCAGTGTTTTCGAACCGGGCTAATACTTCCCAAGCACCCATGCCGCCATTTTTCAGGCTAAACGGGCTTTTTGGTTTGATGCGACTGAAATTTCCTGTTTTGCCTTTATAGGGACGAGATTCACCAGTAATAATCCATCCAGCTTGTGCATAATAGCCATCAAAGTCGGCATCTGCATTTCCGCCACTGCGACTAACATCGGCTTTGAAATATTCGCTCTGGAAACTGAACGGGCCAAATACTGCCGCAGCTTCAAGGCCAAAGATATTTACGTCATCAACAGAACCAAAGTTACCAGTGTCAATGATGCGATCTCCATCACCAGCAGGCTTCGCGCTAAAACGGACATTACCAGTTGATCTACGATGACTTATTCCAGCACCCAGATGTAAAACATTTGATGTTTCAGGATCAGCCAAGGCAAGAGCATTTACAGAACCGCGCACATCAAATGTGACATCCTCATCTTCACCAGTATCATCATTGCCTGCATCTTCGTTAAAGATACCTGCAGCCAGTGACCAATTATTTCCACCGCCCAAAACATTGATCCCGATTTCCTGGTCACGCGTGAAAGCGTTGGTTGTCGCAGAGCGTTCTATCAGCATCAGATAATTAGAGCTGGTGTTTTGTTCCATACCGACAGACGGCTTTTGATGACCAATTTTAATATCTGCGCTTTCCAGACCTGTGTAAGTTAGTGTGACCTCTTTGAAATTCACGCCTTCTTCTGCAAAATCTATTTCCGACTTGTACTTGAAATCTTCACCAAGCTTTCCTTTAAAACCAAGTCTTGCACGACGGAAATTTGAATTGTTCGCGTTATCTTTCTTATCATCATCAAACTGCGTTGAATCCAGATGAACACGACCAAATGGCTGGAACGAATATTTGCCATCGGCAGATTCGATCTTCGGCGAAGGCTTCATGCTGATCTTCACATCACCAACAACGCCACCAGATGCGGGCTGAATATTGGCAATCGCTTCGGCATAGGCATGTTTTTGCGCCTCTAGCTCAGAATTTTGCTGTGCGATCACTTTGTTTTGTTTATCAACAACATCTGACAATGTTTGCACCTGTGCAGAAAGTTGTTGTAGTTGTGCTTGTATTTCTGCCATGGTCATTTGCTCGGCAGCCATCGCTGATCCTGATATCAGAACCAACGCTGAAACAGAGGCACTTAATAGTGTTTTCTTCATGATATTCTCCTTAATATTTAATCAATTGAACTAATTTTAGTTTGGTGCGCTTTCAGAAAGAGCACTGACGCGCCCCTGCATTGTGACCAGTTCACCCTCTGGCAAAGGAATAAGTCCTTTTTCGGACAAATAGCCATACTCTCCTGCTGCACCTTCGCTGATCAGCTCTGAGGCAAACTCCTGAAGACCTGCTGTTTTTCCAACATGCCCGTTTTTTACATAAACGTAGAGTGAGCGTGATATACCGTAAGAGCCATTTGAAATGTTCTCAAATGTAGGCTCTGTATCAGAAATGAGACTACCTTGGACAATATCTCCGTTTTGATCCAAAAAGCTAAATCCAAAAACACCAAGCGCTTTAGGATTGCTTTGTAGTTTTTGCACAATCAAATTATCGTTTTCGCCAGCCTCAATATAGTGACCATCCTCGCGAAGCAAGTGACAGGCTTTCTTACGTACCTTTTTATCTGTAAACGCTGCTTTGAATTCAGGAAGGTTTTTACAAGATGGCTCCATGACAAGCTCTACAAAGGCGTCACGTGTTCCAGAAGTTGTTGGTGGCCCGTATACTTCGATCTTCACATTTGGTAGAGATGGATCAACGTCACTCCAATTCTTGTGCGGATTATTAATCAGCTTTCCTTCGGATGGCACCTGCTTGGCCAGAGCTAAAAATAGTTGATTTTTAGTCAAGCTATAACGTTTAGCTGTCTTTGAGTTTGCCAAAACAATACCATCAAAACCAATTTTTATTTCAGTGATTTCTTTTACGCCATTTTTAGCGCAGAGATCTTCTTCACTTTTTTTAATTGCTCGTGAGGCATTAGAGATATCAGGGTGCGTTTCACCTAATCCTGAACAGAAAAGTTTAAATCCGCCTCCTGTGCCCGTTGATTCAACAATCGGGGTCTTGAACTTTGTGCTTTTTCCAAACTCCTCTGCTGATACAGTTACAAATGGATAGACCGTTGACGATCCGACAATTTGGATTTGATCTCCAGCCTGTGCTTGTGATGGCAAAGACATTGCTGCCAGTGCTGTTAGCGATAGTATAGTTTTCTTCATAATGTTCTCCTTTAATTTAAAATTATGAATGGGTTAAACTTGTTAATTCTAGTTTTAGGTGCAAAAAAAACGGTTTTAAAAACCGTTGGAATATTCCCTATATAAATATCTGCTCGGAACGACATATGCGCCTTACAAAACGGTCTGTTTAATTCCTTTGAAAAAGAAGATTTACTAAATATGGATTTACTTGTAGGAACCATTGTTAACAACATTTATCTAACTCCAAGAGTTCAATGACTGTAGAAAAGCCCTTTGTTTTGCTATCTCTGGTGTTAGCGACATCTTTTCTACAACAATCATCAACCATAAAGCGAAGCAAATTCTGAAAAAGTGAAAAATCCACCGAATAAATAATGGACCTTCCTTCTCTACGGGATAAAAGCAACCCGGCATTGCTCATATGGGATAAATGAAATGAAAGTGTATTGTGCGGTATTCCCAGTGCTTCACTTAGCACTCCAGCCGGCGCACCTTCTGTTCCATGCTCAACAAGAAAACGAAAGGCTCTAAGACGAGTTTCTTGAGATAAAGCATCAAATGCTATAAGCGCGTCTTGTATATCCATAAGTCCAGAGTTATAGACATATTATTTTCAAGTCAAGGCCTTTTTTTAACAAATCTAAACTATAGGAAAAACAAAGGCTGAGTTAATGTTAGCTCCTCTCAATGCCCTTATCCCTATCTCGCTCAGGATTATTACGTATGTTTTCACGCTCTTGCGCACAGCAATTCAGATAGGCTTTCTTTCTCTCTTCGCTCGACAACTCAGGGTTATTCTCAGGGAGGGATTCATATTCCATCCTCTCGGCTTCACGTTTTTTTCATTGTGAGCAGCCTCCTGCTCCCGTTGTTTGTCCATTCGCACCAAGTATGCCTCTTTGCGCTCATCGCTAGATAAAGACTTATCGTTTTCACCGCGCTCAGCATAAGGTACATAATCATAACCTTTCTTAATGTGTAATAGTTTCGACTTAATCTGACAGTCGTTGCAATAAAAAGGATTGCAATGGTTTCCAGTTACGGGCGTTTTCTTGATGATGCTGGCCGCCCCTTTCTGGGTTGGATATGGGAGGCGATGAGATACTTGCCAATGCGGTTGTTTCATCGCGTATTGGCAAATCATTTAATGAGCATAAATTCTGGACATCAGTTTTCCGGTTTTTCATCGATAATCCAATGCTGGATCGTTCTCACGTAGGACCTATCATTGATTACATCTATGCCCAAAAATTTGAAGTCAGAGAATGTGTTACTGCCCCGGGAGTAGTTGAATACATAAAACCTCAGCAACCAAATTTATCTATGAGGGGTAGAACACCAGAGGCTCTTTTAAAGCAAGTTGATCGCTGGCATGGAAACCTTGCCAAATCCAAAGATGCCCAAAATTATTTCTTTAAGAAATCAGGACTTGCAGAATTCAGGCAAAAAACCGGAGAAGACAAACAGCATATCTGGCGCATCAGAGAATTATTATCGGGAGCTGAGCTGATTAAAGAAGGCAGGGAAATGCAGCATTGTGTTGCTTCATATGCACGTAGATGTGCCGCTGGAAGTTGCTCAATCTGGGCAATGGAATATGTGTCTTCAAAAGGTATTGAAAAGCATCAAACGATAGAGGTTACAAGGCTGAAACAAATTGTTCAAAGTCGCGGTAAACGTAATCGTTATCCGACAAAATCAGAGTTAAGTATTATCAAGAAATGGGCCCAAACAGTTGGATTATCTATTTCACCATATGTTATCAGTAGAAGTTAGGAGGAGAAATGATGGCCAGAAAGAAAAGAAGAGTTAGGATTACCAAATTAACTGATGGTAGAGGCGAATTAAGACCGTCAAAAAAAGTTTATGAGGGAGAAGCACTGTTTTCTGCAAGCTACAAGTATTGCTATTTTAATGATACTACACTTGAAAAGGTAAAAGGTGGTATCGGTCATGGAAAAGGCGGAAATTATGGAAGTGCAGGAAATTATATTGGTGTAGAAGATGGAGAATCTTACAATGTTCACCAGTATAAAGACTAGACAATCTAAATAAGTGACAAAGCGATGAATAAAGATATTACTGGTAATTTATTAAAAGGGTGTTCTCCATACATAGGCAAAATGGTTTATGATGTGGCGGATCGCACTCTTATTATAGAATGTGTAGACAATGTAAAAAATATGAGACCTGCAAAAAGGATCGAGTTATCAGGAGTAGTAAAATACGATGAAGAAAATCTTGATGACGTACTTGATGATCAACTGCTAGACAGTATAATTGGCATCAACTGGATGGATGATAAAAAACTTTGTATTCACACTGAAAAGAAAGAAATCATCCTCAAACTTGAAAATAGCCCTAGGGTTATTGATATCAAAGCCCATTAATTTCCTTACTTTCCTCACCAGTGCCCCAGTTTGGGGGCAAAGCTGTGTTATGGTGGTCTCAATTCCCCAACATAACCAGCCAAAAAGGAGTGACGCACATGCAACCAGACGTGAACAAATACCTGCCTATGCTTGAAAACATGGACATAAGCCATGAAGAAAAAATAGAACTCATCCATTGGCTCTGGAAGACCATGGAAGGCTTTGTTGATCGGGCTTTTGGAGTTCATCCCGTGCAACAAGCCACCAAGAAAAATACGCGCAGCGATTTACAAGATTCCATCAAAGCCCTAAACTTGGGCAATCGCCAAAATGAGGATAAACGACCAGAGCCGGAAAAGGAGAGCCTGCCATGAAGAGAAGTGCCAAGCAAAAAGCTGTAATCTATGCTCGTGTCTCCAGCCAAAAGCAGGTCAAGGAAGGCGATGGGTTAAGCTCTCAAGAAACACGCTGTCGCGAATATGCCAAGCACAAGAATTACGAGATAGTCCAAGTGTTCCGTGATGAAGGCATATCAGGAAGCCTAATAAACCGCCCCAGTATGCAAGACATGCTTTTCTTCCTAAAGAAATACAAAAAGACACAAGAGCATATTGTCATCATCGATGACATATCCAGACTAGCCAGAGACTTGGAAGCACACATACAGCTCCGCACCGCCATTGGTGATGCTGGAGGTAAGCTGGAAAGCCCGTCTCTCGAATTTGGTGAGGATTCGGACAGCAAGCTTGTTGAGAACCTTTTAGCCAGTGTCTCGCAGCACCATCGCCAGAAGAACACCGAGCAAGTGAAGAATAGAATGCGCGCCCGTATCCTGAATGGCTATTGGGTGTTCTCTCCTCCCATTGGTTATCGTTATGAGCGCGTGAATGGTCACGGTAAACTCTTGGTACGTGACGAGCCTGTTGCCTCCCTTGTTCAAGATGCCTTGGAAGGGTATGCCTATGGACGTTTTGAAACACAAAGCGAAGTAGCACGTTACCTTCAAACCTGCCCAGAATTCCCAAAAGACCGAAAAGGAAATGTGCATTTCCAGCTTGTACAAAACATGCTGGAGCGCTGCTTATACGCTGGGTATATCGATGCCCCTAAATGGGATATATCGCTCCACCCAGCAAAGCATGAGGCCTTAATTAGCTTTGAAGATTGGCAAAAGATACAAGAGCGTATGAAAGAAAAGGCAAAAGCCCCAGCGCGTAAAGATTTACATGAAGACTTTCCTTTGCGTGGCTTTATCTCCTGTGGCTGTTGTAACAAACCCATGACCTCTTGCTGGTCGAAAGGACGCTCTAACACTTATGCCTATTACCACTGCCACAATAGGGATTGCTCGGAATATAAGAAGTCCATTCGCAAAGAACAGATAGAACAGGAATTTGAAGCCCTAATTCTGGAACTACGTCCATCACAGGAACTCTTCTACATTGCCAAGGAAATGTTCCGCAAACTTTGGGAAGAACGAGGCGAAATATCACTAGAACAAGCCAAAGCCTACAGGTTAGAGCTTGGAAAGATCGATAAGAAGGTCGAACAGTTCCTAGAGCGCATCATTGATGCAGATAATCATACCGTGATTAAAGCCTATGAGAATCAGGTGAGAAAGTTGGAAGAAGAGAAGATTTCTATCTCCGAGAGCATTGCTCAATGTGGTCGTCCATTACCTGATTTTGACAAGACATTTCGAACCGCTTTCGAGTTTTTAGGAAACCCTTACAAGCTATGGTCTTCGGATAATGTTGAAGATAAGAGAATCGTGCTCAAACTCGCATTTGACAACAGATTGGCTTATGTCAGAAATGAAGGATTTCGAACCGCCGAAACATCGCAGCCATTCTCACTTTTAGAGGAACTTAAGGACGGTAATTATGAATTGGTGGTGTGGTCTTTTTAATCAAACCAACCATTCTTATACTTCTATCATATTGTTATAGAATAATTAAGTATAGGATGTTTATTGGGCGTTATTCATTTTAAAATATGGGGGGCGCAGAAAAATAAAGGCTGCTTCAGCATCGCCAAAGCAGCCTTTTATTAACTCAAACCTTGCTCAGTAATCCATAACAATCTCAGTTTTACGCTTAAAAAATGATGGCCCTGAGCATTGTGTCCCGGTTATAAATTGAGCCACTTCTGTCAGGCTGTCAAAATATCGATCTTTATAAATGTAGCAAGTTTCCATGCACTGCACCCTATGATTTGTTCGTTTATATTCACGGATCAACCATATGCCGCGTGGCAGCTCTATTTTGTCGCCTTGCCGCGCGGTTTGCAGAATTCTATGAGCATATTCATGCGGTAGTTCGTTCTTGAGTTCTTTCCAAACTTTTTCAGGTGCATTTTGGTCAACATAAATTCGTTTCGTTAAAGTCAGAATCAAATCTTCCCGTGTCATGATGTCAGGACACATTTCATAAAATCGTCTTTTGTATTCACTCTTAAGATCAGTTGTGGAGCTGAATTGTAATCGGGCAAATTGTCTAATCATAAAGACATCAACTTCCTCGTTCGGCATCTTCTGATCATCCATCACGATAAGAGCCATGAGGCTCCCCCAGGCTTTGGGAACAGAGACTTGGACAGTATCTGGCATTTTGTTTTTGTGCGCGCATTTTGTAAGTGTGGTCATACTTAATTCCTTTCTGGGTGCATTGTTTTTCTGGCAAAAAACCAGAGATAAATTTGAGCGGTATGCCACTTTCCGTACATAAAGGCGTTCAGCATTTTTATCCAGTTAAGTAACGACATGTCGCTCTTTTCTTCTGGTATGCGGTCGCGTTTAAAATCGACGATAAAAAATGAAAGTTTTTTTGTTTACGGGGAACGCCCGCAATATTGTCAGAGGGGCTGTCCTAGATAAACGAGAAAGTTTATAATTATGGACATGCGAAAGAGCCGTTTAAGCAAATATAAACAAGACAGATTGATCGAGCATTTTGTATCTGGATCAACGGCACGAACAGCGGCAA
>Ga0316209_1003307_pt1 | contig 11204 bp, 8 predicted proteins | sample 6monopyrite_MG_FD_204945 | JGI IMG/M metagenome (GOLD analysis project Ga0316209, IMG submission 204945) | Microbial mat bacterial communities from mineral coupon in-situ incubated in ocean water Damariscotta River, Maine, United States -... | ecosystem: Environmental > Aquatic > Marine > Coastal...
ATATCTATTTGCTCATCAGGAGAAACGAAAAGTGACTAACTTCGACCAATCCCTGATTTGGTTTAAAAACCTACATAAAAGTACGATTTTTACCACTATTACCTTATTGTCATTACAAGTGAATATTCCATTCAGACACGACCTTAATATCACTCGATTTTATGCGCGAAATTATACACGAAGCACACAGTCAGATGTAACTAAATGTGGACCAAAAACGGTGCAATTGTGGCTTTTTTGTGGCTTTGTAGGTTAACAGGTCATTAATCGGTTGTTATTTGTTCATTTGCTATCTTTAAACGGTTGGTTTGGCCTAAAAAATCGACCAAAATCATAGATCTCAATTCGCCGTCGTCCTTATCATAGATGCCTTTGAGTCCCGAAAATGGTCCACTGAGAATTCTGACTTTTTGTCCTTGATTAAATCGGCTAATGATGACCTGCTGGTCGGTTTTAGTGGTCATTTCGATTAAATTATTGACCAAGTCTATAGGTAATTTGGCCACTTCGCCGGCAAACCGAACCCAGTCTCTGATACCTCTGGTGGATCGTACTTTATGCCAGCGCGGACTGTCAGTAGACAAATTGACGAAAAGATAGCCACAAAACAAGGCTTCTTCAATGATTTTCTTTTTACCGCGCTGTAGCTTTTCCACTTTGATCATCGGGCAAAAAGCGTTAATACCCTGATTTTTAAGTTGTTCAACCGCTCTCAGCTCTTGTTTCGACTTTGCAGCTGCTAGAAACCAGGAATCTTGGGATAAGTTCGCGGAGTGGGTTTCGCTGAGCGCGGAAGTGCTAGATTCGTGTTTTATCCCGATATTTTGTTGTTTGTTAGTGCAATTAGTCATTTAGAAATCTTTCCCTTACAAACCTTTTCTTCTTTTAATCTCAACCCTCACTCCTCAACTCTCAACTCTCCGGGCTACAACCGATTTTTCGCATCCAAATGTGCCAGTAATCCATCAATGCCTTTTTCTCTAACCATTCGCCGGTATTCATTTTTTTTCGTTTTGACGTAACTAATTCCTTCAACCAACACGTCGTACAACTTCCATTGATCATTTTTGGATGCAATCCTAAAGGACACCTTAAAGGCTGGCAGGTAGATAGGTTCGAGTCTAATGGTCAAAACGCCGTGTATTTTCTTCTTGTTTAGTCGGACACTAACCAATTTAACTCTTTGGCCATCGTAATGCCCCATCCCCTCTCGCACGTAGCGTTGCAGAGTATCTTCAAAAACCCGATTGAGAGATTTCAGGTTAGAGTCTGTTAAGGTTTTCCAAATCTTCTTACCGAGTAAATGTTTTAATGTTCTTTGTGAATCCCAATTGGACAATATATTGGAATCGACAAAATGTTCTAATAGTTTGCGATCCGTTTTTAGCTGTTTTTGTTCCTTTAATAAGGTTGAATCGATATGAGCAATGACGTTTTCAAAACGCATTTCTGCCCGCTTTGCTACTGAAATATTTTCAATTGAGGCGGTCGTGGTCGCGGGTTTAGTCGGCTTATCTTGAGAAGACTTTAGTTTAAAATCGCTTTTTGCGGACGCTGAGCTTGGTTCAATTGTTTCTGCGTGAACAAAACTAATGCTGCTTAAACTGACCAATATCAGCTTAATCAGAGATTTCCTAATTTTTATGATGCTTTTCATAGATGGTTTTCATAGCCTAAATTGATCACAAACTTGCTTGTGAATTAATGAACATTATAACGCTTGCATTAACGATGACCTAGTAGAAGACACAACGAACGGACCAATGGTTCAATTAAATAAAGGAAAATTTGGGGGAGTGTGGAACTTGCATCAACATTAAATTTGGTGGACCTAGAAAGACTCGAACTTTCAACCCCCGCCATGTCGAGGCGGTACTCTAACCAATTGAGCTATAGGTCCATCAATGATTGATATGCTTTTCAGACGGCGCGAATGATAGCAGAAAGAAGTTTATATTCAAGATTTATTTCTCAATCTGGGATATAAAAGCGCTTCGGGCTTCGGGCTTCGGGCTTCGGGCTTCGGGCTTCGGGCTTCGGGCTTCGGGCTTCGGGCTTCGGGCTTCGAGCTTCGGGCTTCGGGCTTCGGGCTTCGGGCTTCGGGCTTCGGGCTTCGGGCTTCGGGCTTCGGGCTTCGGGCTTCGGGCTTCGGGCTTCGGGCTTCGCTAGGGATTGTTTATTTTTACGATTAGGCTTCCAATCATTTTTGATAGTGAGTCTGCTTCTTTCATCCACAGAATGCCAACACTTCTCTCGATATATCCTATTTCAACGCCGATATCTGCCTGAGTTTTAAATTCGCCAATTGACCCTTTGGCTATCGATAAAAACCTTGCTTTTTCTTTTTCATAATCCTATTCAAATCCTTCAGCAATATTCGAAGGCACAGAAAGCGCGCAGCGCGTTATTTGACCTTTGAAACCGAAATCTTTTAAATTTTCGGTATTTTTGTACACTTCAATCGCCAGTAGCCGACTTTTCTTCCATATTTCTAAATCTTCATATTTCATGAAATAACTTCCTTACTAAACTATCGTAGTTTTCCATTGTTTTCTCAAGCTCTTCGCCCGTAGCCCGTAGCCTGTAGCCTGTAGCCTGTAGCCTGTAGCCTGTAGCCTGTAGCCTGTAGCCTGTAGCCTGTAGCCTAAGAATCATACCCCAACGGATTCTGACTCTGCCAACGCCAGGTATCTTCAATCATATCGTCGAGGCCTTTTTCAGCTTTCCAACCCAAAACGTTGCTTGCTTGTTTGGGGTCGGCCCAACACTCGGCAATATCACCGGCTCTGCGATCGACAATTTGATAAGCAACTTTTTTTCCAGAACCTTTTTCGAAGGCATTCACCATTTCTAAAACGGAATACCCTTTACCCGTCCCAAGATTTAGGGTTGTCACCCCTTCCAGTTGTTTAATGGTTTGTATAGCTTTTACATGAGCGCCCGACAAATCGACCACATGAATATAATCTCGAACACCGGTACCGTCGGGAGTGTTGTAGTCATTGCCGAAAACCGATAGTTTTTCTCGTTTGCCGACCGCCACTTGGCTAATAAATGGCATTAGATTATTAGGTTTACCTTGCGGATCTTCGCCGATAAGGCCGCTTTTGTGAGCGCCCACGGGGTTAAAATAGCGCAATAATATAATTTGCCAGTCGGAATTGGCGATCGATTGGTCGCGAAGAATTTCCTCAATAAAAAGCTTGGTTCGACCATAAGGATTGGTCGCCGAGGTCGGAAAATCTTCAGTAATGGGTACACTGGCAGGATCGCCATAGACAGTGGCTGAAGAGCTAAATACAATTCGCTGGCATTGATATTTTTGCATCGCTTGCAGCAAGCAAATAGTTCCACCGATATTTTGTTCATAATAGGTCAATGGAATTTCGGAAGACTCCCCCACGGCCTTTAATCCGGCGAAATGAACCACCGCTTCAAATTGATGTTCTTTAAAGACTGTTTCTAGTGCAGCGGCGTCTGTGATATCGACTTTGTAAAAACGAATAAACTGATCGGTAATTTTTTCAACCCGCCTAAGGGACTCTAACGATGAGTTGCTTAAATTATCCACAACGACCACCTCAAATCCTGCTTCGAGCAACAATAGGCAAGTATGACTACCAATAAAACCGGCGCCGCCTGTTACTAAGATTTTAGATGCCATTCATTTTACTCCATGCTATGTAGGTACGAGCGATTGTAGTTGGATGCAGCTTGCTGTCAAGCAGAAAAGTAATTTCCGTTTTTTATCATTAGCTACTCGGTGGGTCACATTCCTTTTGGCACCGTTGTTAGTTGATAAACCGGCGCTGGCCAAGTTCCCCTACAATGAGATATATACTAATAATTAAAAAGGACCAAAAGAAATATCTAGCAAATTAAGATCCCTCCTTTGTCGGATGACAAAATGCGCGTTTTACCCAGCTCCCAGCTCCCAACTCCTATACTCTAAAATACAAATTCTCCATCAACGACATCCAATGAGATAAGTCCTCCATGCATCAGATTACCACTTAGTATTTTTTCTGCTAAAGGATTTTCAATCCATTGCTGGATTGCTCTTTTTAATGGTCTCGCTCCATATACCGGATCAAAACCTTTATCTGCAATTAATGCTAAAGCTTCCTCTGAAAACTCAAAATCATACTCATTTTGCATTAAACGACCACCGAGCTGTTTAAGCTGAATTCTTGCAATCTGTTTAACATCTTCTTTTTCAAGCGAATGAAAAATAACGGACTCATCGATTCGATTGATGAATTCTGGTCGGAAATAATCGCCGATCACAGCGCTTATCTTTTGTTTGAGTTGCTGATAATTTTCCGCGCCCGCTGATTCCATAATCAGATCAGATCCTAAATTTGAAGTCATAATAATGACCGTATTGCGAAAATCAACGGTACGTCCTTGGCCATCGGTCAATCGACCATCTTCCAATACTTGCAATAGAATATTGAATACGTCGGGATGAGCTTTTTCAACTTCATCTAGCAGTATTACTGAATAAGGCTTGCGTCTCACTAATTCAGTTAAATAACCACCTTCATCGTAACCAACATAACCGGGCGGCGCGCCAATTAATCGAGCGACCGAGTGTTTCTCCATAAATTCGGACATATCAATCCTCACCATGGCGTCTTCTGAATCGAATAGGAATTGGGCCAGCGCTTTACTGAGTTCCGTTTTTCCAACGCCGGTTGGTCCTAAGAATAAAAAAGATCCATTAGGTCGATTGGGATCCGAAAGACCCGCTCTCGCTCTGCGTATCGCATTTGAAACGGCCGAAACGGCTTCTTTTTGACCAATCACCCGGGTATGCAAATGATCTTCGATTTTTAGTAGCTTTTCTTTTTCTCCTTGCAACATTTTGTTAACCGGAATACCGGTCCATTTAGAGACGATCAAAGCAATTTCATCTTCACTGACTTTATTGCGTAGTAGCGTCATTTCTTGCATTTCGACTTGGCTTGCCATGTCGAGCTGTTGCTCTAGTTCTGGAATTCTTCCGTATTGTAATTCTGACATTCTTGCTAAGTCGCTCGCTCTTCTAGCTGAGTCGAGATCGATCCTGGCTCTTTCTAAGTCAGATTTAATTGTTTGAGTGCCGTGTACCGCAGCTTTTTCGGCTTTCCATATTTCGTCTAGTTCAGAAAAATCTCGCTCCATTTCGCCGATTTTTCTTTCTAGTTCTGCCAATCGTTTTAATGAACTTGAATCGCTTTCTTTTTTTAGCGCTTCCCGTTCGATTTTATTTTGAATAAGTTTGCGCTCCAAACGATCCATTTCTTCAGGTTTAGAATCGATTTCCATACGTATAAGACTCGCAGCTTCATCGATTAAATCGATCGCCTTGTCAGGCAATTTTCGATCGGAAATGTATCGATGTGACAAAGTCGCAGCCGCAACAATTGCTGGGTCAGTGATATCAACACCATGATGTACTTCGTAACGCTCTTTTAAACCGCGTAAAATAGCGATGGTATCTTCAACGGTTGGTTCGCCCACTTGTACTTTTTGAAAACGTCTTTCTAAAGCGGCATCTTTTTCAACGTATTTTCGGTACTCATCTAAGGTAGTCGCCCCCACGCAATGTAACTCGCCGCGAGCTAACGCAGGTTTAAGCATATTACCTGCATCCATTGAGCCTTCGGATTTTCCAGCACCGACCATTGTATGTATCTCGTCGATAAACAAAATGATTTGGCCTTCTTGTTTACTTAAATCGTTTAAGACGGCTTTTAGTCGTTCTTCAAATTCACCACGAAATTTCGCTCCAGCAATCAATGCACCCATATCGAGAGAAAGTACGCGTTTACCTTTAACGCCTTCTGGAACCTCACCATTAATAATTCGTTGAGCTAAACCCTCAACGATAGCCGTTTTACCAACACCCGGCTCGCCGATTAACACCGGATTATTTTTTGAGCGCCGTTGAAGTACTTGAATAGTTCGCCTAATTTCATCATCCCGCCCGATCACTGGGTCAAGCTTTCCTTGTTCGGCTCGCTCAGTTAAATCGATAGTATATTTATCTAATGCTTGCCGTTGTTCTTCAGCGTTAGGATCATCGACTGACTGGCCGCCGCGGATCTGCTCGATCGCTTTTTCGGTGTCTTTGGTATCAGCATTAAGTCCTTTAAGAATTTGACCTAAATTACCTTTATCTTCGATAGCCGCAAGCACAAATAACTCACTCGATATATATTGATCGTTTCGTTTTTGGGCGAGCTTATCACAATGATTTAACAGTCGACCGAGGTCATTTGATATGTGCACTTCACCTGGAGTACCTTCAACTTGAGGTAAGCGGTCAAGCGCTTCAGCAAGTTGTGAGCGAAGGCTGTGAAGATTGATATCTGTTTGCGCCATTAAGTGGCGAACACTACCGCCTTCCTGATTGAGAAATGCGGTCATCATATGAACCGGCTCAATAAATTGATGTTCTCGGCCGATTGCCAAGGATTGTGCGTCTGCAATTGCCAGCTGGAATTTGCTGGTTAATTTATCCATTCGCATAGGAATTACCCCGAATATTAATAAGTTGATGCTTTAACAATGGGGGCTGCAAGCAAAAGTTCAAGTAGATTGCTACTCGAGAAGATTATTCTTAATAATTGCAATAACCTGATCAGTTTGTCCAGCCGCATCATCGCTAAATAAGTCTCCCACCAAAGACAAACTTGTCATCCTTTGTCCTCGGTTCCTAATGCTATTTCTCTTTTGTCTCAATTTGGCATTTGACGGATGGGCGTTTAAGAAATTCAGGTATTGAGAGATCGAGTACACCACTGTTGATGGTATTTTACTGTTACAGTCAATTTGCTCGCAATTTAGTAAAAATAAATTATTGTTTTGTCTTGCCTGAGGCAAAGTTCCCCAATTCGATTTAAATGCTGCAACAGAAACGATTAGATTACTGGGAATGATATCAATACGATTTTTGAGTTCATCAATATTTCTCATGATAAACCTAGCTTCAAGACCATATTGGCGAGCAAGCTTGTGGAGTTTTTTAGAGTTTGCCGAAACATGATAACTTTCGGATTCCAACTTCTCTATAATGGACTTTAAAAGCGCTTGTTGGTATTTGATTCTATTATTTTCCTTGTTAACAAGTGGCGTCAAATATTCGATGAAAGCTTGTTTGCGCTTTGCAATATTGGCAATTTTTGAAAATTCAGGAACTTGCGTGTTTATTTTTTGTGTTGTCGCTTGGATCGATCCCGATTGCCAATTATGATGGTGAAAAAGAACTGATAACGCGACGCTGGCCAGAAAAAAACCCAGCAAATAACTTTTATCTCGTTTTACTGCCTCCAATAACTCTTTTATAAGTTTCATAGTATCCTTAGGTTTATACCCGTTATCATTCAAAATGCAGGATTCAGAGCTAAGCTAGGAACCTTGAACAAGGCGTAAGCCGCAGGAAATGGCTAGCCCTTTTCAAGGCTTACAACGCAGTGCAAGGTTTCTAGCTTAGCTCCCGCAGGGCGAGCCATGAAGCTACCATCTTCTTTGTTGCAATAACTTGAATTAGAATGACTAATTCGGCGTCATTGCGCCTCAAATATGGCAGCTTCATGACTCGCTGAAACCTGCATCTTGAATGATAACGGGTATATACCTGATATTGCTCTTTTATTGCACTGTTGATGCTCTGTTTGCGCTTAGTAACTTTTAGCAATAAAGCTAGTCAGCGCGATAAAACCACAGTAGACTCTGGTTCGAAAATATCAAAAAATATCTATGCTAGATTTTAGCAGTGATTTCATTGCAACGTCGTTATTTCGGCGAAAGAATTTAATTTCATTCATCGGCAGCGTGCAATAACAGGACAATCTATTCATGCATAAAATAAGCGGTCGCTGGAAACTAGGTCTGGCGCTTTCGATAACCACTGCCACTATGTGGGGAATGTTACCGATTGCCCTTAAGGGGCTGCTCGACACTATCGATTCGGTCACTATTACTTGGTATCGGTTTGCGGTCTCTTTGTTTTTTGTAGCTTTGTTATTGTTTAAGAAAAAGCAGCTGCCGAATTGGTCTTGGACAAAAAAACCTTCGCTGGTAGCGCTTTTTATGGTTGTTATTCTCGGCCTGTCTAGCAATTATATTCTTTATTTATTGGGTCTCGACCGTGTTTCCGCAAGCGCCGCGCAAATAGTCATTCAAATTGCCCCGTTATTACTTTTGCTCGGCGGCATCGTGGTCTTCAAAGAAAACTTTAGTGCTAGTCAATGGACAGGTGTCATTATTTTTGTTACCGGTCTTTTGTTATTTTTTAATCACCGATTAGATTCAATAATAGGCTCTTCTTCTAACTATAATTGGGGACTATTGTTGGTCGTGTTTTCCGCAATTGGTTGGGCGGGCTACGCACTTGCTCAAAAACAATTGTTATTAAAATACAACTCACAACAAATTTTATTCGTTACTTATATCGCAGCGAGCATTTTATTTTTTCCATCATCCGAAATTATGTCGGTTGAAAAATTAGATTCCACTCAATGGTTTTTACTGATATTTTGTTGTATTAATACGCTTATAGCTTACGGTTGTTTTGCAGAAGCTTTGGAACATTGGGAAGCCTCGCGAGTAGGAGCTGTACTGGCAATTACGCCGCTTATGACCATTATTTTTGCCTACTTTACCAACTTGATTTATCCGGATTATTTACTTTTAGAGCCGCTCAATTGGTTAAGTCTAGTTGGCGCATTGATTTTAGTTATAGGATCCCTTACGACTGCTCTTTCAAAAAAAAAACAGGGTAAGTAATTCGAAATCGAATTTAATTTTTGATCTAACGCGGAGAAAAAGGCGAAACTTCGACTCTATTTCTTCCGTTGCTCTTGGCTTTATAAAGCGCTTTGTCCGCTTTAGCTAGCAATTTTTTAGAATCATTGGGGTCGGGCGCGATTACACTTGAAATACCAATACTCAGTGCGATTTTCCCAAGCGGTGAACCACGATGTTCGATGTTTTTGGCAACGATGTGTTGACGTAATTTTTCAGCGGCTTCCTGAGCGTCATTTGCCAAAGAACCGGATAGAATCACAGCAAACTCTTCCCCACCAAAGCGAGCAACAAAATCCCCTGCTCTTTGAAACTCTTGTTGTAACACTTCAGCGATTAATTTTAGGCAAAGATCGCCTTCTAAATGCCCATAGGTATCGTTATACGCTTTAAAATAATCAACATCGCAAAACAACAAAGCAATATTTGTTTTATCGCGCGACGCTCTTCTTACTTCCGATTCTAATACTTTGTCGAAATACCGGCGGTTAGCCAATTTGGTCAATCCATCTAAAAACGCCTGCTCTGACAAACGACCATGGTTTTCACTCAATTTTTGGTGAGTGACTTTACGCTGCTCTTCCTTCGCCCGAAGGGTAAAGGCTTCAGAAAAAAGTTGACCCAAAGGCTCAATCATCGGTAAATCATTTTCGTTCCAACGCGTATTTCCCGATTGATAGTCCAGTGCAACCCAACCGATCACTTTATTAGCACGATGGATTGGAAGAACCATCGTCGTTAACGCGTTTACCTGTGCATAATGTTCCGAAATACCGCAACATTGCTCGATGGATGGATCTTCAATCTTTTTAGTAGGTTCCAAATATTGGGATTCGCCGGCAAGTAATCTTTCAAATTCCAAGAGGCTTCTATCGATCTCAATTTTTTTAGAAAATAGTTTGAGGCTGTCCATTTCCCGCTTAGTCCATTCTAAATAAATTTTCGCCTTATCAATACTCTTATCAAACAAATAGATCGACACCCGATCGAGCTTGAAGAAATTTGCCGTTTCGGAAACCACTGATGTTAGCTCTTCTGAAAACATTTCAAGTTTAAGGTTGATAAAACGATGTGCAAAAGCTTGCAGCAAATTACTCCACATAGTCTGGTATAGTAATTCAGCCTGTTTAGATTTCTCCTCTGTCAAATCTTCAATCGAAAGTAAGAAGCCGGGTTCGCTATCACCATGATTGGACTGCAGATTTAAATAACTGATTTGGCACCTTATCGGAATACCTTCATCCAAATGAGTGATGATAACCAGTTCAAAAGGCAGGCTATAGCTAAATCCGGTATTTTTTTGGTCTACTTCGCTATTCACGTAACGGCTAACTTCACTTTCAAAATCTGCGTAAATTTGCTTAGGAATAAATTTTTGGATTGCCTGACCAAGTAAATCATTTTTGTCGAAACCAAATAAATTAACGCATTTTTTATTGATGTTAACGATTTCAAATTGTTTGTTCATAAACAATAAAACCCCAGGCAAATGCTCTAGCATCGGTGTTTTATTATTGGAATTCCTATCAGCCTTACTCAAAGGTTGTTTCATGACGTTAGACCTATCAATTTCAATCTGAGGCGATTGTTCGATAGGTGGCGTACTGGGGTTCTTCCCTTCTCGTGGTGAAATCTCTTCGAAGGGCGCATTCTCAGCAAGTTTTTCTAGCAAACTAGCGATAGAAGTAAGAATATCTTTATCTTTAACCCGTCGACTTAAATAATCGTCTGCGCCAGACTTCAACAACTCTACCGCAAGCTGATCATCGCCTTTGTTGGCCAAAATAGCGATCAGTGCGTTCGGTACCATCGCTTTAAATCGGCGCAGTACATCAATGGGGTGGTGGTAATCGAAATTGTCGGCAAGAAAAATGACATCACTTTTATGACCTCGAGCATAGTCGTAGGCTTCTTCGATATCAGTTCGATAACAAATGTTATAACCGAATAATTTGAGATAATCTGAAACGATGGAGGAGAAATTTGGATCCGGATCGACTACCAATATTGACTGAATGATCCTTGGCGTGGGTGCATTGTTTACACCGTCACTGGCTTTTTCCACAATTTGTGAACTGGCCGTTTCTAATCCCTGCGACTTACGCACTCAAAACACCCCACAGCTTTCCCTAGAAAGCAAATTAGATAAATACTCAAAAATGAAAATCTTGGTGTTATTCTAAATTTGAGTATCTATTCTTTGTAACCTTTTGATATTACGGACCTTTTTAATTACTGGTCTCTTCTATCTGAAAATCACAAAACTTCGAATAGTCTTTAATGAGTCGATTTCACTCGCCTCATGAGATAAATTAACGGTATTGAGTCGTTTTTGCAAGCGATTTGTAGCACTAAAGTCCTATAGATCATCTGAGTTTTTACTGCAAATAATGATAGAATTGTGAATTATG
>Ga0316209_1003308_pt1 | contig 11201 bp, 7 predicted proteins | sample 6monopyrite_MG_FD_204945 | JGI IMG/M metagenome (GOLD analysis project Ga0316209, IMG submission 204945) | Microbial mat bacterial communities from mineral coupon in-situ incubated in ocean water Damariscotta River, Maine, United States -... | ecosystem: Environmental > Aquatic > Marine > Coastal...
CTTTCTATCCCGCCCCTGTAGTAACTCTAACATCCATTCGGCTTTTTGCTCGCCACGCCCAATCACCATTAAACTTCCCATGATATTTCTAACCATATGATGCAAAAAGGCGTTAGCTTTGATATCCAGTATTACATAATCAGCAACGCGTTTAACGCTGATACTCTGCATTTCACGTACTGCATGTTTAGCCTGACATTGTGAGGCACGAAAAGCGGAAAAATCATGCTCGCCCAATAAGTGTTGCGCCGCCTGATGCATCACTGTTTCATCAAAACGTTCAAATGACCAGGCAACATTATGTTGAAAAATGGCTGACCTGACTTTTCGATTGTATAACAGGTATCGATAACTACGCGAGACAGCACTGAATCGGGCATTAAAATCATCTGTTACTTCACGCACCCAGTGAATTGAAATATCTCTCGGCAAGTTAGTATTACCACCCAGCATCCAGGCTTTCAATTCACGTTTCACGGCGGTATCAAAATGCACCACTTGTCCGGTTGCATGCACACCCGTATCCGTTCGACCGGCACAGGTTAAACGTATGGACTCGTCCGCTACTTTTGACAGGGCTTTCTCCAGTTCTTCCTGTACTGTTCTTGTGCCTTTTGACTGCATCTGATAACCGCAGAATTGACTGCCGTTGTATTCGATGCCTAGTGCGATTCTTTGTTTAGCCATAATCCGGATGCAACATGTTTTTAAACCACAGAGACACAGAGATCACAGAGAAAAAAGATTAGTATTGTTCGTGCGAAGCACGTAACAATCAAAACCTCTGTGCCCTCTGTGCCCTCTGTGTCTCTGTGGTTACAATTCAAACTTATTTACTATCTACAATACAATAAAAAACGCCAGCCTGTAAACAGACTGGCGTTGCTTATTTTACATGTTTTTTAGTTAGAGATGCCTTAGTGGCTTAGTCCAGTTTTGCTATCAAATCATTGGCTTCCTGTTTCTGCTCATCATTACCATCAGCTAGCACTTCTTCAAGAATGCCTTTGGTTCCTTCATGATCGCCCATGTCCAGATATGCACGAGCCAGATCCAGTTTGGTACTGATTTCATCAACATCATCGAGGCTCGACAAATCAAAATCTTCTTCATCGTCATCACTCACTGCTGGGCTTGCCGCGACGCTCTCTTCAGCTAGTTCTTCAACTGCTTCTTCCAGCGGACTGTCATCTAAACCCATATCCAGAGCCGCAGCTTCTTCTGTCAGATCAAGCGATATTTCTTCTTCCTCAGCAGGTTTTTCTTCTACATCGTCAAGACCAAAATCAAGATCAATTTCTGCCGAACTATCTGTAGCGGCATCATCGAGACCAATATCTAAATCACTAAGATCGATTTCTTCACTGTCACCTGAATCTGCAACCTCTTCTTCTTTGGTTTCAATATCCAGTTCTGATGCATCAATATCCAGTGAGAACTCATCTTCGCTATCAGTCGTTTCGCTCGCAGCGCCAGTATCACTCAAATCAAATGCAAGCTCTTCCGCATCGGAATTATCATCGTCACCACCTTCCTCAGGAAGTTCAAGCGGCTCATCACCGAGGCTTAAATCGAGATCAGACGAATCGTCCGCGTCATCCAGTCCGAGATCAAAGTCCATTTCGGGCGCTTCTGCTGACAGCGATTCCATATCCACTACATCGCCAATCATACTACCCTGGAACATTGGGTTATCGGCACAAAGATCCTGACCCATTGCAGCAACTTTCTTCCACGATGGTGAATTATCGTCAACGCGTGATTTAAGATCCGTTGCCGTTTTAACAAACGCATCCGCGTCTTTACCGGCGTAATGTGTTTCAGCCAGTTTCACACGATAGTCATCGCGATCAGGATTATCGGCAATAGCCTGTGTTAGTAATTCTTCTGCTTGTTGATAGATACCGTAAGCAAGATAAACATCGGCTTCAGCAATCACGTCATCACGTGGTGCATCATCTTCAGATTCACTTTCATCTGCCTCAGCAATAATGGTGTCTTCAGCTGAATCGAGAATCATGGTTGAGTCCGAATCGAAACCTTCTGTCGCTTCTTCAACGCCATCCATTGCATCTTCTACGACATCATCTGCGGTTTCTTCTGCGATGTCATCAGCGAGACTTTCTAAATCATCGAAACCATCTGATATGACAGACTCTTCTTCTACTGCAGGTTTTTTACGACGTTTTATAATCAGACCAACCAGTGCAGCTATTAGCAATAAACCACCACCTGCGGCTGCAAGCATCATTGGATTATTTAATATTTTTGATATGGGACCTTCTGGTGCAGCATCAATCTGCGGAGCCATTTGTGTATCTGGCGTAATCTGTGCGGACGCTTCTTCCACCATTGCATCAGACATTTCATCAGAATCTGCTTCTGCTTCATCTACGAATACAGCCTCTTCACCGTCAGCCATCTCACTATCAACAGCTTCTTGCTCTACGGCTTCATCCATGTTCGCTTCAGCAATCGCAGCTTCATCCGACATGTCGACCATTTCTTCTGTCGGCATTGCGTCGTCTTCAACACCTTCCATCGCCTCACCTTCGACCATGGTTTCGTCTGTCATTTCTGATTCAGCAGGCATACCAGGCGATTGCACTTCAGCCATCTCAGCATCTTCAATCGACAACATACCTTTCATCTTATCGACGTGCTGCTGCAGGGTATCAACACGCTGCTTCAACTCTTCTTTTTCAACAAGACCGGTTTCAACTTTTTCTCTTGCCAACGCAAGTTCCGCACGTAGCTCCTTTGCAGACATTTCAGTCGGATCCTTACCATTCATGGTAGAGCTGCCCGAACCGGCACTAACGATTTCTAAATATGCGTCATTCTGGTCACTACCCGCATCCATTCCTGAACCGGACTCTTTATCACCCATTTCAGCTTCCATAGCTGAAACCGGTTGACCACCTGATTGCGATTGCTGATATTGACGCCAGAGCGCTGCTTGTTCGCTAACCAGTGCCTGTGCTTCTTGCGGATTGATTGATGCGATTTGCTCATAATCTGGAACACGTAATATGTAACCGCGCTTTAGACCATTAATATTTTCATTAATAAATGTTTCTGGATTTGCCCGTAACATGGCAACCATCATTTGTGGCACAGTGATAGATTGATCCGGACGCATGGCATCGGCCAGACTCCAGGCGGTATCACCCGATTTAATCTTGTAACTACCACTGGGTTGATTAATCGATGTCTGTTGCTGCATAACAGGCGCAGGCACCCATGTTGGCTGTGACTGTGCTGCGACCTGAGTCGGCGCCTGATTTACTGCAGAAGGTGTAGCCGTGGCAGACGATTCTGGTCTGGCTGACGCGGACATACCTGGTGTGGCGACGGGTACTACATTTGTGCTGCCACCGGACGTAGGGCGAAACCCGGCATTACTGGGTGCGCCTCCCTGACTGGCGGGCACAACTGCCGGTTGCGTCATGAAAACAGGCGGATCAAGTAATACCGTGTATTCACGAAGTAGATGACCATTAGGCCAGTCAATTTCAACCAGAAAATTTAAAAACGGTTCACGTATCGGACTCTTAGAAGAAACTTTGATGTGGGGAACACCATCAATCAATTCGGTTTTAAAACGTAAATCGTTGAGCAAGTAAGGGCGATCGATTCCTGCGCGAGTAAACTGCTTACGTGATGCCAGTTTTACAATGAGCGTTTCTGAATCTTCAGGCGCAGCTGATAATAATTCAATATCGGCATTTAATTTTTGATTTAGCGCCGAACTTACTTCAATTTCTCCCAGGCCAAGGGTGAAACCTGCATTAGGTATTAATAACGCGGCGGCAATAACGGCGCCGAGTAATTTACGAGATGGCAATTTACGCACTGGTGAGTCCCCTATTCATCTTGTTACCACCTGTTTATGCGTTTCTTTTTGCGTTCCAAATAGAACCATGCAAAACAAGTATTAACCGATATTTATTCTTATTTTTCAGCTATTTATACAAAATCAAAATACGCCCAGTAGTTTCATTTTATGCTCAAACAATCGTTTGCTCTGACGTCTTTCATAAACGAAACCCACTGGTACTGCGACCTGCGATAGCTATTATTCACAACATACTTTAAGTATGCAGATATAACTATAGGTTATAAATACTCTTTTATCAAAATCTCAGCAATTTGTACGCTATTTAATGCCGCCCCTTTTCGCACGTTATCCGACACTACCCACATGTCCAGTCCGCGTTCATGAGAAATGTCTTCTCGGATTCGACCGACATAGGTTGCATCATTGCTAGCACCCTCAGTTACCGCTGTTGGATAACCGCCATCAACACGATCATCCAGCACCTTAACACCCTCCGCTTTCGATAATAGCTCGGTGGCTTTTTCCGCTGTAATCTTTTCTCTGGTTTCGATATGTAGCGCTTCTGAATGGCCATAAAAAACCGGAACTCGAACCGCAGTCGGGTTCACCATGATAGCGTCATCTTCAAAAATCTTGCGTGTTTCCCACACCATTTTCATTTCTTCTTTGGTATAGCCATTTTCAAGAAATACGTCGATTTGTGGCAAGACATTAAACGCAATTTGTTTTGGATACACTTTACATTCTAATGGTTTAGCGTTTAATAGTTTTGCCGTCTGACCAACCAGCTCTTCGATAGCATCTTTACCGGTACCCGATACCGCTTGATATGTCGCTACATTGATTCGCTCGATTCCAACCGCATCATAGATAGGTTTTAATGCGACCAGCATCTGAATAGTTGAACAGTTTGGGTTGGCAATAATACCGCGTGCTTTGTAATTTGCAATAGCATGTGGATTTACCTCAGGCACGACAAGAGGAATATCATCGTCATAACGATACTGTGAAGTATTATCGATAACCACACATCCAGCGGCGGCGGCAATAGGTGCATATTTTTCGGAAATAGACGCACCCGCAGAGAACAGACCGATTTGCGCTTTGGAAAAATCAAACTTATCCGTATCCTGCACAACCAATGTCTTATCACCAAACTCAACACGTTTCCCAACAGAACGACTGCTCGCTAACGCATAAACTTCGCCAACCGGGAAATTACGCTCAGCCAGAATCGACAACATGGTTTCACCGACAGCGCCAGTGGCACCGACTACTGCTACATCGTATGTTTTACTCATAACTTATACTTCACTAAATAAATTCAAAATATTTTTAACCACAGAGGCACAGAGGACACAGAGGTTTTAATTGTTTGCGCTTCGCGCACACAATATTACTAATGCTTAGTCTCTGTGTCCTCTGCGCCTCTGTGGTTAAGCTTTTTCTTTAATTACAACTGAGCAAGAACAGCTTCACCCATCTCAGCTGTACCTACTTCCTTACAACCTTCCGCCATAATATCCGGCGTACGTAAACCTTTATCCAGAACGCGACCTACTGCAGCATCAATCTCGTCTGCTAGCTCAGCATGATTGAGACTGTAACGTAACATCATGGCTACCGATAATATGGTGGCCAGTGGATTAGCGATTCCTTTACCTGCTATATCAGGCGCTGAACCATGAATGGGTTCATACATCCCTTTCGAATTGGCATCCAGTGAAGCAGATGGCAACATGCCGATGGAACCCGTTAACATGGCAGCACAGTCAGACAGAATATCACCAAACATGTTTTTTGTTACCATCACGTCGAACTGTTTTGGCCACTTCACTAACTGCATCGCTGCGTTATCGACATACATATGGCTGAGTTCAACTTCAGGATAATCCGCGGCAGCTTTAATCACTATCTCACGCCAGAGTTCAGACACTTCTAAAACATTAGCTTTATCAACAGAACATAAACGCTTACCACGCTTCATTGCGATATCAAATGCAACACGGCTGATACGATCCACTTCACTTTCTTTATAGACCAGCGTGTTAAAACCTTTGCGTTCACCCGATGCATCGGTTTCGATACCGCGCGGCTCACCAAAATAAATACCACCGGTTAATTCACGCACGATCATAATATCCAGACCGGAAACCACTTCTGGCTTTAGCGACGAGGCATCAGCCAGTTGCGGATATAAAATAGCAGGACGTAAATTTGCAAATAATTCCAACTCAGCACGCAGGCCAAGCAAACCTTTTTCAGGACGAAGCTCACGTGCCAGACCATCATATTCAGGCCCACCGATCGCGCCGAATAAAATAGCATCAGAGGCTTTAGCCAGTGCCAGCGTTTCATCCGGTAACGGTTTACCTGCAGCATCGTAACCGGCGCCACCAACAGGTGCTTCGGTCAACTCTGCATCGAGACGACCATTGCTTTTATAATGTTCTAAAACCTTAACAGCCTCAGCAACAATCTCTACACCGATACCATCACCGGGCATAACTGCAATTTTTAAACTCATGTTTTTCTCTAATTAAGCCCATAAATTTGGGTGGGTAATTATACGCTAAATATTGATTTTACTTTTATAACAAATTATTTTTAACCACAGAGACACAGAGTACACAGAGATTAAACATAAGTAATTGTTCGCGCGAAGCGCAAACAATTTAAACCTCTGTGTACTCTGTGTCTCTGTGGTTAACTTTTTTCTATTCTAAAACAACCACGGAGCCGTTTGTTTTCTGCTCTCTTCGTAAGCCTTAATCTCATCCGCATGTTGCAAGGTCAGGGCGATATCATCCAGGCCATTCAACATACAATGTTTACGAAAATCATCGATTTCAAAATCAGCCAGTTTCTCACCATCAACACTGACTGACTGCGTTTCCAAATCAATGGATATTTGCAAACCGGAAGTAGCACTAACGCGTTTAAATAAATCATCAACAACATCTGCATCCAGCGCAATGGGTAACAAACCGTTTTTAAAACTATTATTGAAAAAAATGTCAGCAAAACTTGGCGCAATCACTGCACGAAAACCAAAATCATCTAACGCCCAAACAGCATGTTCACGTGATGATCCGCAACCAAAATTTTCACGCGCCAGTAAAATTGTTGATTGATCATAAGGTGGCTGATTCAAAACAAAATCAGGATTCACTTCACGGCCATCATTATCAATATCCGGCCCACCTTCATCGAGATAACGCCAGTCATCGAAGGCATTCGGTCCAAAACCTGAACGTTTAATTGACTTTAAAAATTGTTTTGGAATAATTGCATCGGTATCGACATTCGGCCGGTCTAACGGTGCTACGATTCCTGTGTGTTGTGTGAACGCTTGCATGGTTTTATTCCCGAATTTTTTTTTCTACTTTATTGGATGCTTCACTTACAGCACCGGGAACTTCTTTAAGTCCTTCAATCGCATTTTGCGTTCCCCTCTGTACCGCATCACCGGTTTCTTTTAAGTCTTCTTTAAAATTACTACATGCTGTGAACAAGAAAAGTGAAAGCATTAAAAATATAAATTGTTTCATAATAATCTCCAGATTAAATGTTTGAGAATCGACCGTTTATTGCAGCAGCTGCTGCCATCGCAGGACTAACTAAATGCGTACGCCCACCCTGTCCTTGCCTGCCTTCAAAATTTCGGTTGGATGTTGACGCGCAACGTTCACCGGATTCCAGGCGATCAGCATTCATCGCTAAACACATGGAACAACCTGGCTCACGCCATTCGAACCCGGCTTCTATAAATATTTTATCCAGACCTTCTTCTTCTGCCTGTTTTTTTACCAGACCCGAACCCGGTACAACCATCGCTAATATAATGTTGCTAGCGACTTTTCCGCCTTTGGCAACCTGCGCTGCATCACGTAAATCTTCGATGCGTGAATTAGTACATGAACCAATAAATACTTTATCCACGTCTATTTCATTAATCGGTGTACCTGCCTCAAGCCCCATATAGGCTAATGCTTTGCGCATGCCATCGGCTTTTACTTTATCGCTCTCATCATCAGGATCAGGTACGACTGCATCGATGGCAACCACCATCTCAGGTGAGGTGCCCCAGGTAACCTGCGGTTTAATCTCGGCCGCATTCAAATGCACGACATGATCGAAATGAGCACCTTCATCACTCTGCAATGTCGACCAGTAGGTTTCGGCAGCCGTTAAGGTTTCGCCTGTTGGTGAATAAGGACGACCTTTCACATACTCTAATGTTGTGTCATCAACCGCAACCATTCCCGCTCGAGCGCCGGCTTCAATTGCCATATTACAAACAGTCATACGGCCTTCGATGGATAATGCACGAATCGCATCACCACCAAACTCAATAGCGTAGCCAGTACCACCCGCCGTTCCGATTTCACCTATGATTGCTAGAACAATGTCTTTAGCTGTTACGCCGACAGGCACTTCACCATCAACCGAAACCAACATGTTCTTGCTCTTATTCTGCATCAAACATTGTGTAGCTAGGACATGTTCAACTTCCGAGGTGCCAATACCAAATGCTAATGCACCAAAAGCACCGTGTGTTGATGTATGCGAATCACCACAAACAACCGTCATTCCCGGTAAGGTTGCGCCTTGCTCAGGACCAATGACATGGACAATACCCTGGCGGATATCTGACATATCAAATTCAGTTAAACCAAATTCTTTACAGTTACTGCCTAGTGTTTCCACCTGTAACCTGGCAACCGGATCAACAATACCTTCACTGCGATCTGTTGTTGGAACATTATGATCGGGTACAGCGACGATCGAGCCAGCACGCCAGGGTTGGCGACCTGCTAGACGCAAACCTTCAAATGCCTGCGGTGAAGTGACTTCATGCACCAGGTGACGATCGATGTACAACAATGCCGTGCCATCGTCTTCGGCGCGAACGACGTGATCGTCCCATAATTTATCGTAAAGTGTTTTTGCTTTGTTCATATGTATTCTCGTCATTCACTACTTTCTAAGAATCGCTACCCACAAACGCCCTGCTCTCCGGGTGAGGGCTATAGTCGAAAAAACCCTACAGCCTGCGCATTCGCTACAGCTCTTAATCTGTATTTTTGATGAGGCAAGAATACGTCTTTCCTATTCATAAAACAAATTCATAATTTTTATAATATTGATTACTTTTGGTTATATATGAAATATACTGATATCGACACTCTGGCAATCGCGGTTTACAAAACCGCTCCTACAAAATGACAAACATCTGTAGGAGCGGAAACTTGTTCCGCGATTGCCAGAATACAACACTACAAAACTAAGCAGAATACGACACAACCATGGACATACAAAACATTCGAACATTCTTAATGGTGGCAGAAACCGGCTCTTTCTCCCGAGCAGCCGAAAAACTATTCATCACACAGCCCGCTATCAGCAAACGCATATCAACCCTGGAGTTTTCACTCGATTGCAAACTCTTCGATCGCCTTGGTAAGAACATTCAGCTCACGCAAGCAGGTGAAGCATTAATACCCAGCTATCAAAAGATTCTTGATGAAATTAACGAAAGCAAGCGCATTATCAGCGCATTGCGCACTGATGTTAGCGGTCACCTAAGATTTGGCACCAGTCATCATATCGGGCTACATCGCCTACCACCCGTATTACGTAATTTCACCAAACAATTTCCAAAAGTCGAGTTGGATATACAGTTCATGGACTCTGAACAGGCAGCCGATCTAATATTAAAAGGCAGCATCGAACTCGCCCTTATTACGTTACCTGACACCATTGCCAAACCATTAACCACCCTTCCGGTGTGGACGGACCACATGCAAATCGTTGTTGCGAAAGACCACGCGCTAGCCAGCTCAAAAACCACAACGATAAAACAATTATCTGACTACGGCGTCCTTATTCAATCACACAGCACGCACACACGTGACATTATCGACGAGGCATTGAAACTCGATTCAAATATTAAGATTATTATGGAATCCAATTACCTGGAAACTATCAAAGCGATGATTCAAAACGGTTTGGGCTGGGGCGTATTGCCTGAGTCAATGATTGATGACTCGTTACATACGTTAAATATTAAAGGTGTGAAAATGCAACGACATCTAGGCATTTTACTGCATGCCTCAAGAACTTTATCCAGTCCAGCAAACGCTTTATTAAATATCCTCAAGCGATAGCATATTTCTTTGCTACGTTTGCAAGTCAGCAACAGATGGCGGCTGAATAAACCGCCAAACAATTAAAAAGGCTAGCACCGTACAACACGATGCAAAAACAAATAGAACACCCGCACCCCACTGATCCCATAACAAGCCACTTACCAGACTACCCACTGCCACTCCACCACCAAAACTTACGCTGGAATACAATGCCTGCCCCCTGCCCTGATGGCTGCCGGTAAAATATTCGTGCACCAGTGATATACCAACAGAATGAAACATGCCGAATGAAAACGCATGCATCAGTTGCGCAATAAATAACATGTATAAATTATCAGCAAAGAAACCAATGATTAACCAGCGCAAAGTTGTCAGAAGAAAGGTGATAAAAAGTAATTTACGTGCGCCAAAGGCCGGTAACAAACGATGCATCAACAAAAAAACAACCACTTCGGCAAGCACACCCACAGCCCACAATATTCCCGTCATCCGTGGGCTGTAACCCAACTCTCCTAGATAGATAGTATAGAAAGTGTAATACGGCCCATGACTGCACAACATCAAAAAACTAACCGTTAAAAATGCCAGAACTTTCGGTTGTTTGATAACGTACCAAATCGGAGAGTGATCAGCATGCGGCGTATTTAATTTTTCTGGCACCATAAAGCTGGCAATTGAGATGATGACAAACGTAATCAAAACCACCACGGGAATCACATCCGCATCATAACTACCCAACAGCTCTCCCATTAAGACCGCGATGACAATAAAACCCAACGAGCCCCAAAGTCGAACCATGCTGTAATGATGAGTATCATCGCCCAGATGATTTAAGGTCATGGCTTCAAATTGCGGCAGCGTGGCATTCCAGAAAAAACTAAATAACAACATCACAAACACCAGCCACCATAATTCATGACTGATAAATACCAGTGAGAAACTCGCTATTGATAACACACTACCGATGCGAATAATTTGCATCGATTTTCGAGTATGGTCGGCAATCCAGCCCCAGATATAAGGTGCAACAAGTTTGGTTGCTGGCAGTATGGCAACCAGTGCGCCGATGGTCAGGCTATTGAAATCCAATGATTTCAGATACAGGCTCCAGTAAGGAATAAGCACACCTAATGAAGCAAAATAGAAAAAATAAAAATTACTGAGTCGCCAGTAGGGAATCTGAATTTTTTGGCGAGACTGGTTCATTG
>Ga0316209_1003311_pt1 | contig 11190 bp, 9 predicted proteins | sample 6monopyrite_MG_FD_204945 | JGI IMG/M metagenome (GOLD analysis project Ga0316209, IMG submission 204945) | Microbial mat bacterial communities from mineral coupon in-situ incubated in ocean water Damariscotta River, Maine, United States -... | ecosystem: Environmental > Aquatic > Marine > Coastal...
AATTACTCGACCTGCTCGGTAGCGATTATTTTGCCATGCACGGCTACAGTGAAATTTATATCAACAACCATTGGGTTAAATGCACGCCAATTTTTAACGTCGAGCTTTGTGAGAAATTTGGCGTGGATGCCCTTGAATTCGACGGCGAAAATGATGCGATTTTCCAGGACTATACACTATCAGGAAAAAAACACATGGAATACCTGGTCGACCATGGTAGCTTTGACGATGTGCCGGTAGAATTTATTTACGCGGGCTTTCAAAAACACTACCCCCACTTACTACATAATTTAATCAATTTGCAGGAAAGCAGTTTGGAACGTGATCTGGATCTTTAAATCTAAGCTTAAACGACTACCCTATCCAGCCGAAGACAGCGCGTTTAACTGGTTTAACAATTCGGCCTCATCAATCACCTTTATCCCCAAATCGGTCGCCTTAGTCAACTTAGAACCCGCAGCTTCACCTGCGACAACCACGTCGGTATTTTTGGATACGCTGCCACTGACTTTTGCGCCTAGTTGCATTAGTTTTTGTTTGGCCTGGGCGCGAGTCAGCTGAGATAAGCTTCCGGTTAACACCCAGGTTTCACCTGCCAGCGGTAATTCGTTAGGCATGCTCGCTTTTATTTCAGGCCAGTTCACACCAAACTCAATCAAGTCTGCGACGATGTTTTTATTACGTTGATTGGCAAAAAAGATCACTATGTGTTTTGCGACCACCGCGCCTATATCACGAACGGATTCCAACTCTGCCTGTTCCGCTTTTTCAATCGCGTCAATTGATAAAAAATGTTGCGCCAGATTATACGCCGTTACTTCACCGACTTCGCGAATACCCAGGGAGTAGATGAATTTATCGAGGCTGGTGCGCTTACTTTTTTCAATTGCCATCAATAAATTATCGACGGATTTTTCGGCCAAACGGTCGACATTTAATAAAGACTCTTTCTTTAATTGATAAATGTCGGCGACGCTATGTAGCAGTTTCAGATCGCAAAGGGTATCGACTAATTTATCTCCTAACCCATCAATGTCCATAGCTTTACGCGAGGCGAAATGTTTAATCGATTGTTTTTTCTGGGCGTCACAAACAAGGCCGCCACTGCAACGATAAATTGCCTGATCATCCTCTTTTTCCAGCGCTGAATTACACACAGGACAATGCTCTGGGATCTTTACCGTAGCCGCATCTGCCGGCCGCTTTGCCAATACCACAGAAACAACTTGCGGAATTACATCACCTGCCCGGCGCACGACAACCGTATCGCCAACGCGTACACCCAGACGTTCAATTTCGTCCATGTTGTGCAAGGTTGCATTTGACACGGTAACGCCGCCGACAAAAACGGGCGATAACCTGGCGACAGGAGTAACCGCGCCGGTTCGTCCAACCTGGAAATCAACTGCCAGTAATTCAGTCAGTTCCTCCTGCGCTGGAAACTTATGTGCAATTGCCCATCTTGGCGCTTTTGCGACAAATCCAAGGCTGATTTGATCCGGAATTTGATCCACTTTGTAAACCACGCCGTCTATTTCATAGGGTAGTTGATCGCGTTTATCCAGAATGTCGCTATGATAGTCGAGACATTCGTCTATGCCGGTAGTCTTGGCGATTTGAGGACACACGGGAAGCCCCCATTTTTTTAACTGGGATAACCTTGCATAATGAGACTCTGCCAACTGAATACCGTCGGCACTCCCGATTGCGTAAAAATAAACCGACAAAGCTCGCTTTGAAGTTATACCAGGGTCGAGTTGGCGCAGGCTGCCAGCCGCTGCATTACGTGGATTGGCAAAGGGCTTTTCGCCATTGACAAGCGCGCTCTGGTTTAGTTTTTCAAACGCCTCTTTAGACATAAAAACTTCGCCACGCACATCAAGTAGTGGCGGGTAATCTTCGCGCAGCCTCAGCGGAATGCTTTTAATCGTGCGAATGTTCTGGGTAACGTCTTCACCTTTGACACCGTCGCCCCGTGTTGCTGCAGAATAAAGGATACCGTCGCGGTAAACGATACTGACCGCCAGCCCATCTAACTTCGGCTCGCAGGTAAACTCGATAGCATCATTTGCTTGTAGTTTATTTTCAATTCGCTCATAAAAGGCGACAAACTCCTGCTTATCAAAAACATTATTGAGCGACAACATCGGGCTAAGATGGGTTACTGACTGAAACGCAGACTCTGCCTTGCCGCTCACTTTCTGTGTCGGCGAATCGGCTTTAATTAATTGCGGGTGTTCAGTTTCTAACTGAATCAACTCACCCATCAGGCGATCGTACTCTGCGTCGGGAACGCTCGGCTGATCGAGTACATAATACTGATAATTGTACTCTTCAATTTGTTGTCTAAGCGCGTCGACTTTATTTTGCAATGACGTTTGCATGTCACCTCTGAAAAAAATTTACAAACTGGGTGGTTGATTAATTGCGAGAAGATTGAGCCAGGTAAACTTGTAATTGCTCAAGCTGATGCTGATGGGTCTGCTCGGTATAGACACTTTTACTCTCATCCAGTATCTGTCCGCCAAGTTCCTGTTGCAATAATTTGATCGTGTTAACCATATTTTCAAAAGCTTTTTTGGGCTCTCTCGGGCCGGGCAACTGCATAAAAAAAGCAAACGCTGGCGTATCAAATTGCTCAATATGATCAATATCGAAGGTTCCCGGCGCGATCGCATTAGCAACGCTGTACTGAACCTGTCCCGGCTTACCGGATGCACCAGCGTCGTGTCGGTGAAAAATTTGCATATCACCGTGGCGTAGCCCTTGGGATAACAACAACGGCATAAAATCTTTGCCTTTAAATGACTTATCCGACGGCGCTCTCAGAATAAGAGAAATAACTTTGTCTTGCTGGGCGGAAGCAGACAATTGTTCGCTTTCGCGACCTTCCGGAACAGGGCTAATTTCATCCAGGCTCAGTTGTTCAACTGGAGCGCTTTTTTGTCTGGTTTGATGTGCGTTTTGAGCTTTTTGAGTCGACATTTCCAAAGCAGGTTCTTCGCTCTTTGCGTTATTAATTCCGGCGTCGTCGGTTCGACCGTTATTCTCTGAAACCGGTTTTTGGCAAACTTTTATTTCTGCATCGTTTTTTTTGCGGACAGCGCCTACACCGTCCAGATCAAAGCCACCGGGTTCGATTCTTTGAGTTTGTGTTTGTGTCTGCTCAGCAGGCAGTTGCTTTCGCCGTTGTCTTTTTTTTCGTCGTGAATAATCAAAAAAAATAAACACCAGAACCGCGATACCAGCAACAAGCAAAGCGAGTCGAATTTGCCAGTCCATTATTGACTAATCCTCCTTATTGCGTAATCAGCTGGGCCGCTTCGTCAACATCTACAGCGACCAGCCTGGAAGCGCCCGGCTCCTGCATGGTCACTCCTGCCAGCGCGGATGCCATTTCCATAGAGACTTTATTATGGGTAATATAGATAAACTGAACTGACGCCGACATTTCTTTAACCAGCTTACAAAAACGCCCGACGTTGGCGTCATCTAACGGCGCGTCCACTTCATCCAGCATACAAAACGGCGCCGGATTAAGGCGGAAAATAGAAAATACCAGCGAGAGTGCGGTCAGTGCTTTTTCGCCGCCCGATAACAAATGAATTGTGCTGTTACGCTTGCCCGGTGGCCGCGCCATGACCGTTACTCCGGTATCCAGCAGATCGTCACCGGTCATTTCAAGATAGGCATGACCGCCACCGAACACTTTAGGAAAAAGCTCTTTCATTCCGGCGTTAACTTTGTCAAACGTCTCTTTAAATCGGGTACGCGTTTCTTTGTCGATTTTACGGATCGCACCTTCCAGCGTTTGCAGTGATTCTTCCAGATCTTCGTTTTGTGCATCAAGATAAATCTTGCGCTCAGACTGTTGCTCGTGCTCTTCAATTGCAGCAAGGTTAATCGCTCCGAGACGTTGGATTTTCGCGGCGATACCTTCCAGCCGCGCAGTCCATTCATCTTCGCTGGCGTCGCTTTCCATTTCTTTTAAAATGGTTAGAATATCCTGCGCTTCAGCCGAAAGATTTTCCGCCTGATTTTTCTGCATGGTTGAATTTTCTGACCACTGCATTTTCAGTCGTTCCAGTCGACTACGCACCGTTTGAGACAATTGCTCTGCTTCGTGTCGCTGCTTTTCGAAAGAACGGATCTGGTGGTCAATCTCTTCCAGTGACTCGCGCGCTTTTGAAAGCCTTTCCTCCGCACTCAGTCTTTTTTCAAGCGCCGCTTCAAGCTCTATTGCCAGATCATCATCCGGAGAATTAACGCTGCCAAGATTTTCTTCGACGCTCGATTTGCGTGTCTGCAGTTCGCCAATTTGCGCGTGTAATCTCTGATTAGTTGAGCGTATCGAATTAATTTCAGAACGGATGTTTGCAACTTCCAGCTCAACTTTATGCGCCTTGTCTTTTGCCGACTGCACTTGAGCCCTGGCCTGCTCCAGTTGACCGCGTTTGTCAGCTTTAATTTTGCTTAAACTTTCTCTTTTTGCAAGGTCTTCGGCCATGGCGTCAACCAGTTTTTCTAACGTCGATCGACTTTGTGCAAGCGATTGTTCATCGCTCTGCAACTGCGAAAGAAGGTCGGTTTTTTCACAACTGAGCGTCTCTTTTCGCTTGGCGTTTTGTTCTAGCTTCGCCTGCTGTGAGCCTACCTGTGCACGCAGCTCGCCGTAACTTTTGTTTGCCAGGCTAAGCTGTCGCTGTTTCTCTTCCCATGCTGCTTCGGCGTCTTTGAGTGCAACCTGATCGGCTTCTGCCAGTTCGTTCAGCTGTTCCAGTTTAGCTTCCAGCTCTTCCAACGAAACGCTGAGTTCTCTTAACTCATTTTCACGTTCGAGTACCGTTAGCTCGTCCGTTTCCCTGCGTGCAACGCGCGCCCAATGCTGACCCAGCCAAAGCCCGTCCTGGGTAATCACCGACTGGTTAGAGGTAAGCTGCGTTCGCATAGCAACCGCTTCTTCGGTAGATGACGCCAGCAGTACATTTTGTAAAATCCCGGCCACTGAATCTGCGCTAGTGACTTTGCTCAGCAGAGTCTCATTCGAACTGTTTATTGTACCTTGGCCGGTCTCAACCAGCGTTAAACTACCGGCAGTCAGGTTTTCCAGCTCGCCGATATAGCCTTCCAACGAGTTCACGGCAACGGCTTCCAATTGCTCTTTAAGTACCATTTCGACCGCTAATTCCCAGTCAGCGGTCACGCTGATATTTTGCGCCAATTTACTATTTTGTTGCAGCGACTGACGCCCTAGCCAGTTTTCGACGCTTGCGCTTTGAGAATCCAACGCCGCTTTTTGCAACGCAGTCAGTGAAATATGTCGACTTTGTACTTTTTGCAACTGACTACGGCATTGATCGATTTCTGACTGATGGGTTCGGCGCGCCTGACGAAGGTGGCTGATATCGCCCATCATGGATTCAACCGCATCACTCAGAGACAGAGTTTCTTCCTCTGCTTTACTCAGCGTAACAGAGGCTTCGAGCATGCTTTGTTCGATGGGTTCTGCTTGTAGTTCAGCCAGTTCGTTTTCATTATCGTCAATCCGCTTGGCCAGTTTTTCTATCACTCGCTCAAAATGTTGAATGCGAGTCCGCTCTACTTCCATTTTCTGACTATTTTCAGAGCTGAGTTTATTGTAGTTTTCCCATTCACTTTCCCAGTCCAGCATCGCGCTATCCATATCTTCCAATACCGCTTGTGCCTGTTCCATGGCGTGATGCTGAATTTCCAACTCTGGCTCCGACAGCATCAGCTTTTCCTGCAACTCCTCCAACTGAACCTCGTCCTGGCCCAATTGTTCCAGCGCTTGTTTGAGGTTAGCGGATAAATGTTGCAGATCGTCGTTTAACTGAACTCGACGCTCTTTTTTGTGGGCTATGCCCTGCTCCAGCCTGGCGATGTCTGCGCCAACGCCATAATAATGCCCCTGCGCGCTATTAAACTGGTCACTTAATTCTATGTGACGCTCTCTGGTCTGTTCAATTTGTAGATCGGCGTGTCTTTGCTCTGCTACACGCGATTCTAGCTCCGTTTCCAGTTTGGAAATTTCCAGGCTGAGGGTTTCAACCTGCCCTTGAAATTTTTGCCACTTAAGCGCAGAAAGCTCACTTTTTAGTTTCCTTTCCTGCTGTTTGTAGTCCTTGTATTTAGTTGCCGCGTTAGCCTGTCTTTGTAGGTGCGCCAGCTGCTTGCCCAGTTCTTCGCGAATATCTTGCAATCGTTCCATGTTTTCACGCGTGTGCCGGATTCGAGTTTCAGTCTCTCTGCGCCGCTCTTTATACTTGGAAATACCCGCGGCCTCTTCCAGAAATACGCGCAATTCCTGCGGTTTGGATTCAATCAGTTTGGAAATCATGCCTTGCTCGATAATGGCGTAACTTCGGGGCCCGAGGCCCGTTCCCAAAAAGATATCGGTGATATCTTTGCGACGACATTTGGTACCGTTAAGGTAGTAGCTAGCTATCGCCTCGCGAGTGACGGTTCTTCGGATCGATATTTCGGCGTAACCTGCGTATTCGCCCTTTATGGTTCCATCCGTATTGTCGAATACCAGCTCGATGCTGGCCTGGCCTACCGGTTTACGCGCGGTAGAACCGTTAAATATGACGTCTGTCATCGAATCGCCGCGTAAATGCTTGGCAGAGGACTCCCCCATCACCCATCTGACCGCGTCAATCAAATTGGATTTACCACAACCATTCGGGCCAACAATAGCCGTTAGATTCTCGGGAAACGGCACGCTGGTCGGATCGACAAATGACTTAAATCCCGCTAGCTTAATTTGTTTTAATCGCATGTTTTATTTATTTGCTCTATTTATTCTTGCGCCATTAATTCGCTATTTTGATGTTTTGTTTTTACGCCAGAAACAGGTGACCGGTTCAAAAACCGACTATTCATAAGCTCGTGTGAGGGCTATTGGCTACTACAATTGTACTAAACACTTACAAAATCAGGCTGGTGTTATCAAACGCACTAGTTTAAATTATTTCAACGTCAAAACACATCAAAAATAATTCGATTTCACAGGTATTTTCAGACAATGCAAAAGCGTTCACTTGGGGGTGCTCATTATTTGAGCGAAGGGTTTTCCTTAATATTAAAACCGGGGATCCGGGTTTATGTGATCGTGCCGTTACTGATCAATCTGATTTTACTCGGTTTCGCGACAATTTACGCTTTTTCAAGCCTGTCGGACTGGTATCAAAGCCTGCTATCCAGCGACAGTAGCTGGCTACAATGGTTTGTGAGTACCTTTGAATGGCTTTTGTGGCCACTCATTATCGTCAGCGTATTAATCGTCGTGTTCTTTTTGTTTGCGTTTCTGGCCAACTGGATAGCAGCGCCGTTTAACGGGCTACTGGCAGAAGCGGTTGAAAACCACCTGCTCGGCGAGCGAACACAGTCTCAGCCTTTTAAACCGACGGCGTTCCTGGGTGATATACCGCGCTTAATGACAAGAGAATGGCGAAAACTGGCTTATTACATTCCAAGGGCTTTGGCTTGCCTTATTCTTTTTATGACACCACTGGCTTTTATCGCGCCATTTATCTGGTTTTTCTTTAACGCCTGGATGGCGGCTATTCAATACATTGACTATCCGATGGACAACCACCGCATTGGATTTACCCGCATGCTTGCCCAGATAAGGCAGCAACGAGGCACTTCTTTAGGTTTTGGCGCACTGGTTATGCTGTTTACCCTGATCCCGCTGGTTAATATCCTGGTGATGCCGGTTGCCGTCGCGGGCGCTACCGCTCTCTGGTTTGATCATTATCGTGAAGGCGAAAGCTCAATAGAATAAGGCGTTTATTCCAGCGACAAATGGTCGATTGAAGGCACCGGATGCTCTTCCGGCGCTTTGGGCGGCAAAATTCGCTCTCCTGCCTGTGCCAGCGAAAGCTCGCTAGTATCCACTTCGCGTTTTTCATAGATTTTTGGCGGCAATATTTGTGCGCCGACTTCGGCCACAGTCAGATCATTTCCCTGGCTCACGGTAGAGGCTGATATATCGTCCGCCGATTTTACTGCTTGAGCGCTATCACTGGCCGCAGCAACCGGAGTGGCCTTAGTCGCTTCAGGCTGAAACTTCTGCTCCAGCGGTTCATCTGCTGATTGCGCTACTTCTCTGATCAAAGCCAATGCACCGGCGTTTTTGAGCGCCGACTGGTACTTCATGGCTGAAGTATAATCCAGTGCTTTACGTATGGTGGCTTCCTGTCCCGCAAATAGCCGCTCGATTGCGTCGGGTGACGACTTAAACAGTTGCACCAGATTTTGCTTAACCTGCTCTAATTCAAAGCTTTTTACTATCTGGCCGCGAAAAATGACGTCGAACTTACCTTCTATCATTAGTATTGCCTTTACCAATTGGATAAATAGATTATAGGTGCTAAGGTCTATCAGCTCAAATTTGAGTCAGCACTTTTAAATCTCAACTAGAAACTCTATCCATTTATTTCAACATTTCCTAAAATAGAAACTCCGATAGAATAGTAAGGTTTTATGGCCAATGTCACACGATGATGATTTTCTCAAGCAAATGTCCGACGTTGCTCCAATCCAGCAGGATAAAGTTGCCGATCTTAACAAACCGCAAAACGAGTTAAACGCTGATTACCGCCAAAAGGTAGCGGTCTCATTTGCTAACAAACAGTCTAATTTTTTGACCGATGGCGAGGTTAAGCCGGTAAAACCCGACGAAATAATTGAATTTAAACTGGATGGTGTGCAACCGGGCGTGTACAAGAAGCTTCGACAGGGCAAATACGGTTTTGATGACCACCTGGATCTGCACCGTAAAACGGTTGCCGAAGCGAGAGAAGCTGTTTATCAATTATTACGACACTCGGCGCGTAATCATTATCGCTGCCTATTAATTACCCACGGAAAGGGACTGCGAAGCGACCCACCCGCCCGTCTGAAAAGTTACGTTAACCGTTGGTTGCGGCAGGTCGATCTGGTGATTGCGTTTCATTCGGCGCAACCACAACATGGTGGCACAGGCTCGGTGTACGTATTGCTGAGAAAATCGGAGCAGAGCGAAAAACTCAATCCTTCAAAGTACGATTAGTCTTTTTTCTTAAGCGCGGCTTTTATTTCTTCTTCGCTCAGACCTTCCTCGACCTGAAACTCCAAATCGCCGATACGGATGGTTTCGTATTCTTCTACATCGGGCTGTCGCTCACTGACGTGCAACTGACCAAACTCATCTTTCCAGCGATACATAACCTGTTCGGCATATTTTCCGAGCGGCAATAATGATTCTTTTATTTTTCCGCCTTTGAAGATTACCCCAACGTCTTTGAGAAAGCTCCCCAAAGTACCGCCATAACTGTATTTATCCCAGGCAAGGGTCATTTGACCAAAGTCGCGCCCACCAAACAGCTGTAAGCCACCCATCAGCACCGCCAACACAATAAGGATTACAATAAATTTTCTGATCATCTGGTCAAATTCAGTAGTTGAGTTTCAGTTGATAATACGAGAATGCTGTCTGAGATTCAATGGCTCGTTCGCTAATTGCGTGAAGTGAAGGAGGTAGATAAAACCCTAGACAGAGACGGACTCAAACATATTCTGCCACACCAGATAGTCCGAGTGCTCCGCGTCGATCAGCAGGAAACCGGCAGCAAACTGTCCATCGGCCATTTCTTCCATCCATTTAACTTCGCCGGTGAGCAAAAATTTAAAGCCGCCTGTTTCAAAGCTAATCAATAATTCCAGGATTGAATCGACTATCAGTGGATATTTTGACTGTATCTTAAGGCCCTTCTCAGAGATATCGCGGGTAGTGCACTCCAGCAACACATTATCCGAGGCCTCGTTATCTGATGCGGATAATATTTCTACAAATATTTTCTCCTCGCGCGGGCGTCTGGAGTGTTTGCGTTTGTCGACATTCATTAAGATAGCCTCAAAATCTAGCGCTTGAATTATTACCGTCCGACCAGGGCTTGCCATTCTTTGAAGCCCTTGCCGATGATATTGAGCAATTTGATGCCTGCAAAATAAGTGGGCGCTTCGTCGATTTCCAGGCACCATTTAACCTCTCCGTTAAATCGAAATGCCCCGGCACGATCGTCTACACTCACTTCAATCGGTAACACGCAGCCAAGGGGTAATGCTCTTCGAGTTACCACTTTAAGACCACCTTCGGAAACGTCTTCAGTTCGGCAAGTATGCTTTTCTTCGATACCGCTACCGTCCTGGCTCGGATAACTGACAAGAATGGCGTGTCTGTTTTGATGACGTTTTTCCCGCCGTAACTCGTCCAAATCGGCCGACAAATCGCTCGCATCTTCAGTCATAAAGCAAGGCTCCTTTTGATCACGGCGCTTATCACCCCGTTCCCAATGCTTTTATACCATTGATAGAGTATAGAATACCTGACTCAAATTTGCGAAGATGTCCGCCCACCTGACTAAATGACACACAGCCGGACGAAATCAACGGGTCGGAACAGATGCCAGTCTCGCTGGTTGCTATTGTTGTCGTTGAATATAGCTATCCACCAGCTCTTCCAGAATATCTAAAGGTACAGCGCCGTTTTTAAGGACCACATCATGAAACTGAGCTAAATTGAATTTTTCTCCTAGCGCTTCTTTCGCGCGCGCTCTCAGCTCCAGAATTTTCATCATGCCGACTTTATAGGCCAGCGCCTGACCCGGCATAACGATATAGCGTTCTATTTCGGCTATTACGTCTGACTCGGCCATCCCCGTATTTGCGCTCATATAGTCAATCGCCTGTTGACGTGTCCATTGTTTAGAGTGAATACCCGTATCGACTACCAGCCTGACAGCGCGAAACAACTCACCTTGCAACCGCCCGATATTATCAAACGGATTATCTTGAAAACCCAGCTCCCACGCTACTCGTTCAGAATAAAGCGCCCAGCCCTCGACATAGGCAGTAAAAGGAGCAAATTTTCTAAATAGCGGCATATTTTCCAATTCTTGCGCGATCGCGATTTGAAAATGGTGTCCCGGGATCCCTTCGTGATAGGCCAGTGTGCGCATACCGTACTTTGGGGTGGCTTTAATGTCATATAAATTAGCGTAGAAGATTCCCGGGCGTGAGCCATCAATTGCCGGTCCATTGTAGTAAGCGCCCGGGCTGGTTTTTTCCTTGAATTCGGGAATTCGTTTAACCTCAATGCTGGCTTTTGGCCTGATATTAAAGGCC
>Ga0316209_1003313_pt1 | contig 11186 bp, 8 predicted proteins | sample 6monopyrite_MG_FD_204945 | JGI IMG/M metagenome (GOLD analysis project Ga0316209, IMG submission 204945) | Microbial mat bacterial communities from mineral coupon in-situ incubated in ocean water Damariscotta River, Maine, United States -... | ecosystem: Environmental > Aquatic > Marine > Coastal...
GCATCAGGTCGGCGGCTCTGAGAGGGAAGACTTGCAGTGCCGCTGCCGCGACGGGTTCGAGCATTGCCCGATCAACAGGCTGGCCAAGTGAGGCAGATTGAACCAACAAGACATCACGCCCCACACTTTCGCCGTATCGATAGCCTGCCTCGGCCGGTGACAGGCCCGATGTGATGCTGGCAAGGGCACGCAACTGCGCCTTTGAAAGCCGCAACACTTCTGCCGGGGCGCCGCCGATGACGGCTAATCGCCTGAGCGGGTCTGGCGGGATATCAAGCGAGCGTTCAAGATGGACAAGCACGGCTAGGCGGCCGCTGTCTGCACCCGGCAGGACCTGCGCCAAGGCCCCGGTTGATTCCATTGCAGCCAAGGCCGGTGCAGGATCAGGGGCTGCAAGCAGCTTCAGTATTTCCGCCGTGACACGTTCAACCGACAGCGATTGCAACCCCTCGATACTTGCAGCACAGGCGGCCAGCCCATCAGCGTCAGGCCCAGCGCCGGCATCGCCGTACCATGCATAAAAGCGAAAGAACCGCAGGATACGCAGGTAGTCCTCTTTGATCCTGCGCTCTGCATCTTCGATGAAGCGGACACGATGCGCGAGCAGGTCCGGCAGCCCGCCCAGCGGATCGGCGACCGCCCCATCCGGTGCGGCATAAAGCGCGTTCATCGTGAAATCGCGGCGGCGTGCGTCATCTGTGATGTTGTCAGAAAAAGCGACCCTGGCACGCCTGCCATCGGTGGCAACATCGCGACGAAATGTCGTGACTTCGAAAGGTGTATCATTGGCAACCACTGTCACTGTGCCGTGGTCGATGCCTGTAGGGATCGCATGAATGCCCGCAGCCTTGGCCAGGTCGATAACCGTCTGTGGCGTCGCGTCAGTGGCAAGATCAAGGTCGGCCACAGGTTCACCCAGCAATGCGTTGCGCACGCAACCACCAACGAACCACGCCTGATGGCCTGCGTCCGTCAGCAGCCTGCAAACCCGTTGCGACGCATCATCCAGCAACCAGGGCGCAGAGATCCGGGTCATGCGATACGATCGGCAAAGGCCCGCAGGATGCGCGCGGTTGCCCCCCAGATGTAATAGGGGCCAAATGGAACGGTGTAATAGAGCCTGCGGCGCCCCTGCCAGCGGCGCCCTTCGATCAGATAATTGGCGCTGTTGACAACATGGGCCAGCGGCACCTCAAACACCTCACTGACCTCGCCTGTCTCTGGAATGGGGTCATAGTGGCCCTGAACCAGCGCCAGGACGGGGGTAACCTGATACCCCGTCACGGTTTGATGCGGGGGCAGATGCCCAAGCACCTCCACGATCGCGGGCGGCAGGCCGATTTCTTCCTGCGCCTCGCGAAGCGCCGCATCCGCCAGCGTTGCATCGGTTGGGTCTTGCTTGCCACCCGGAAACGCAATCTGGCCCGGATGATGCTTGAGCCGGGCGGAGCGCTTTGTCAGGACGACCATCTCTGTTTCTGCGCGAATACCGATCAACACAGCGGCTGGTGTCAGTGTTTGCACCGGGGCTTTCACATCGGTGTTCAGGTCGAAATCAGAAGACGCGCCGCCCGGGAGGGCAAGCGCGGCTTCCAGGCTATTGCGCAGGTCAGGCACTGGCGCCCTTGGCCTCGAACCCAAGCGTTTCGGGCTCGAAAATGTAGTGCGATCCACAGAACTGGCAGTCGGCGGTCACTGTGCCGTCGTCCGTCACCATCGTGCCGATTTCCTTGGCGGAATAGATCGACAGGCTCTGGCGCACCTTGTCCTCGGAACAGCTACACCCGAACTTGACCGGTTGCGCGTCGTAAACGCGGGGCTGTTCTTCATGGAAAAGCCGCAAAAGCAGGTCGGTCGGGGCCACGGTCGGGCCAATCAGTTCAAGCTCATCCACCGTGTCCAACAGCATATTGGCGCGGTTCCAGTTTTCACTTTCGTCGGCATCCAGAATATCGGCCGCGTCCAGCAAGCCTTCCTCGCCCGACCCGCCCTCGCCTGTCACATGCGGCGATGCCTTTGGCATATGCTGCAACATCACACCGCCAGCACGCCAATGGCTGCCTTCGCCGGGAAGTTGCGATTGGCCATAGGTCAGCTCAAACCGGGTTGGCAATTGTTCGGATTGGGCAAAGTAAGTCTCTGCACAGGCCGAAAGTGACCCACCGGCAATAGGCGTGATCCCCTGATAGGGGGTCATGTCCTTGCCCTGATCGATCAGAATGGCAAAGTAACCGCTGCCAAGCTGGCTGAACGGGTCGGCTGACTGATCGAGCGTGTCTTCATCATAAGAGGCATAAGCACGAATGCGCGCAGGCTGGCCATCAGCGGTCGGCGCATAGTAATCCGTGGCGATCAATCGCGCCGGGCCAGAGCCCCGCACCTGCAAGGACAGCTTCCACCGCAGTTTGACCGTCTGCCCGATCAGTGCGGTCAGCAAGGCCATCTCGGCTACCAGCCCTTCGATCACGGGTGGATAGTTGTGCTGTTCCAGAACCTGTTCCAACACGCCATCAAGCCGCGCCACCCGGCCACGGATGTCAGAGGCATCAAGTTGAAACGGCAGGACGGTATCGTCCCAGGCGATTTGGGTGCCTGTGGTCATGGTCTTTCCTAACAAGTCAAAGGTAATTCGGGTTTCATCGCATTGAAAACGCTGCTTCCCCCTACGGTCGAACGCATTTTCAACATGTGATTTTCTTCCCAAACCCGAAATACTATAGGGGGTGGCATACCGCGCCTATATAGGTGGGGCAAGGCGGCGTCCAAGGGGGAAGCTATGATTAGACGGTATGGCGCAGTCCCGCAGAACGGACAGCGATACCGGCATCGGGCCGGGGTTTACGCGATTTTGCCTCTGGGTGGAAAGCTGCTGCTAACCTATCAGGGCGACCCGCATTTCGAGATACAACTGCCTGGTGGCGGGATTGATCCCGGTGAACACCCGCTGAACGCGCTGCACCGTGAGGTGTTTGAGGAAACTGGCTGGCGGATTGCCGCGCCGCGTAAGCTGGGCACGTTCCGGCGGTTCACCTTCATGCCGGAGTACGACCTGTGGGCAGAAAAGCTGTGCCATATCTATCTGGCGCGACCAGTGCGACCACATGGACCCCCGACAGAGCCGGGGCATCTGGCGCTCTGGTTGGCGCCCGAAGATGCGGTGATGGAGCTATACAACGATGGGGACGCGGATTTCGTGGCGAGGCTCATTGCATAAGGGGGCGTTGTCAGGGGCTTTGCCCCCGTCGCTGCGCGCCTCCCCCAGGATATTTATGGGCCAATAATAGACGAGCATGGCGCACTTCTTGCCCCTGTCGGGAAAAACCTTTATCGCGCGGGAAAGCATGTATTGACGCAAAGGCGCACCCCTATGACCGCTCCGAAGAAAGTTGTTCTGGCCTACTCTGGTGGGCTTGATACCTCGATCATCCTCAAATGGTTGCAAACCGAGTATAACTGCGAGGTTGTAACTTTCACCGCCGATCTGGGTCAGGGCGAAGAACTGGAGCCTGCGCGCAAGAAGGCCGAAATGATGGGTGCTTCTTCGATCTATATCGAGGACCTGCGCGAAGAATTCGTGCGCGACTTTGTGTTTCCGATGTTCCGGGCGAATGCACTTTATGAGGGGCTTTACCTGCTGGGCACATCGATTGCGCGCCCTTTGATTTCCAAGCGTCTGGTTGAGATCGCAGCCGCCGAAGGTGCCGATGCGATTTCCCATGGTGCGACCGGCAAGGGCAACGACCAGATCCGGTTTGAACTGGCCGCCTATGCGCTGAACCCCGAAATCAAGGTTGTCGCCCCCTGGCGCGAGTGGGATCTGGGCAGCCGGACCAAGCTGATCGAATTTGCCGAAAAGCATCAGATCCCGATTGCCAAGGACAAGCGCGGCGAAGCTCCTTTCAGCGTGGACGCCAACCTGCTGCACACGTCATCCGAGGGCAAAGTGCTTGAGGACCCCGCCGAGGAAGCGCCGGATTATGTTTATCAGCGGTCCGTGGCACCTGAAGATGCGCCGGATGCGCCGGAAATGGTCGAGATCACCTTTGAGCGGGGCGATGCCGTTGCAATCAATGGCGAGCCGATGTCACCAGCGACGATCCTGACCAGGCTGAACGAATTGGGCGGCAAGCACGGCGTCGGCCGTCTTGATCTGGTGGAAAACCGGTTCATCGGCATGAAGTCACGCGGCATCTATGAAACCCCCGGCGGCACTGTTCTGCTGGAAGCGCACCGCGGGATCGAGCAGATCACGCTGGACGCGGGTGCGGGTCACCTCAAAGACAGCATCATGCCGCGCTATGCAGAGCTGATTTACAACGGTTTCTGGTTCTCGCCTGAACGCGAGATGCTGCAAGCGCTGATCGACAAGAGCCAGGAGCATGTATCGGGGACCGTGCGGGTGAAGCTTTACAAAGGGTCGGCCGCGACCGTGGCCCGCTGGTCGGATCAGACGCTGTATTCAGAAGAGCATGTGACATTCGAGGATGACATGGGCGCCTATGACCAAACGGACGCTCAGGGGTTCATCCAGCTGAATGCGTTGCGGTTGAAGCTGCTGGCGGCGCGGAACCGCAAGGGCTGAGGGGGCTTTGCCCCCGTCGCTGCGCGCCTCCCCCAGGATATTTATGGGCCAATAATAACGTGGGCTATTACAGCTTCCTTGCTTGCAGGCTGTTGTAGAGCGGCAACGCATCTTTCAGGAGCGTTTTATACGCGGTTGGTATCTTCGGTAATGGCCCCTCTGCGCCAGCAAACCCGGTACTCTGGTGCACAGCATTGTACCAATGTGCGGCCCAGACCCCGTCTGCATTTCGTGGTCCGGCGCGCCATTGCAGCATCGCTGGATCGAACGGTAGTCTAATTTCTTCGCAAAGCTTGCGCAGCATACCTTCCGGGTCGGCACGGATGTCGGCGCTGTCGATGACCAGCCCGCCGATCCTGTCGTATAGTTCAGCCTGCTGAGTGAATCCGATATCTTCCAGCGCCATCTCATCCCGCTTCGCACCATAGCTTGCAATCACACGGGCGGGGTGCCGGATGAGGTGGATGTTGATGCAGTGTTGTGACCAGTCCAGAGGGAAGCCGCAGGTCATGTGGTGCGGCATGTGCTTCATGTAGAAATGTGGCTTTTGGGCTGGAATAGTGTCTAAACAGCGTTTTGCAACGGCCTGCGGATCGGTTTCGTGTGCGGCAAGGATTTCTGCCCGCATCGGGTGATCTGCGCCCGTTTCCTTGAGGTAGGGCGCATAGAACGGCTCATCCCACACGGCGAAGTCGGCGCGATTACCGAAGGCGTACATCATCGCGGTCGACAGGTTCCGCGGGCCGGACCACATCGCTATCCTCATGAGCGATCCACCATGTCTTTATAGAGACCGCGCAGGCGTTTGGTCATTGGTCCCAGATCACCGGTGCCGATGGTCCGGCCATCGATGCTGCTGACAGGGGTTTGTGCGCCGAATGTTCCCGTAAGGAAGGCTTCGTCGGCGGTATAGGTGTCAACCAGGCTGAAATTCCGTTCAAACACGGGGATGTCGTTGGCGCGGCAAAGGTCGATGACCTTGGCCCGCGTGATCCCGTTCATGCAGTAGTCGCCGGTGCTGGTCCAAACGGCTCCATTTCTGACAATGAAGAAATTGCAGGCGTTCGTGGTGTTCACGAACCCATGCACGTCAAGCATCAGCGCCTCGTCTGCGCCCGCCTTTTGCGCGGCGATGCAGGCCAGGATGCAGTTCAGCTTGGAGTGACTGTTCAATTTGGGGTCCTGCGTCATGGGCAGGCCGCGTTGGTGGGGAACGGTAGCGAGCGTGATGGGGCGCGGGATCTTGGGGCGGGAATGTTCCATGATGATGACGAATGTCGGCCCTGACTGCGACAGGCTGGGGTGTTGGAACGGGCGCATCTTGATACCGCGCGTCACCATCAGCCGCGCATGGGCATCAGTGGTCATCTCATTTGCGGTTTGTGTCTCTAACAAAGCGGAAATGACCCGCTTTCGGTCCAATCCGATATCCAGATCAATCGCTTTTGCCGCCGCAAACAGCCGGTCAATATGTTCCTCCATAAAGGCCCATTTGCCATCATAAAGCCGTAACCCTTCCCATACGCCATCGCCCAGCATGAAGCCGCTGTCATAGACGCTGACCATGGCTTGTGCCTTTGGCACGATCTTCCCATCCACATAGATCAGGATGCCTTCGTTGCGGGCATCGTCTTCGGCCTGGTGTGTGGTGACGTCGGTCATGGAACCCTCAATTCTTTGCAAACGCTGTCTAGGCTTGAAACGCCTGTACCTCTGACAGATCGGGGATCACGTCTGCGGTGCCGTGGCGGGTGACCATCAGCGCGCCCGCCTTGGTGGCCTGCCTGATGGCCTGACCCATGGGCATGCCGCGATCAAGGCCCGCAAGGACGTAGCCTGTGAAAGTATCCCCGGCCCCGGTTGTATCAACCGGATCAACTTTGATAGCCGGGAAATGCTCTTTCCCGTTTGTCCCATACCAATCCGCGCCCTTTGATCCGCGCGTGACGATCACATCACGCAGCGGAAGGTCCTCTGGGGCCTGGCCCGTGGCAGTTTGCAGTTGATCTGCCTCGATCGCGTTGAGGATCAGGAAATCAAGGTAAGGCAGAACCGCCTGCACGCGATCCGCGTCAAAGGGCGCGGCGGCGTAAGCGACCTGCAAGCCCAGTTTCTTGCCCATTTCGGCTGCGGTGCGTTGCAGGTTGGTTTCATTCTGGATAATCAGCCAATCGCCTGTTTCGGCTTCGGCCATGGCTGCTTGCAATGTCACTTGCGGGATCTCGGCATTCGCGCCGGGGTGGAGGATGATTGCATTCTCGCCCTGAGGGTCCACCATGATGATCGCCTGGGCCGTTTCAGTGTCTAACACAGCGATATTTCGGGTATCGACCCCATATTCCAACAGGCGCTGCAAGGCCCAGCGCCCATCTTCTCCGACCGCCCCGATGTGATGCACATGGGCGGCGGCACGGGCGGCGGCGACGGACATGTTGGTGCCTTTGCCACCCAGGAACACATTGCGATCGAACGACGAAAGGGTTTCACCCGGCATGGGAATATGCGGAACGCTATAGACGATATCCATGTTGATTGACCCCAGGTTCCAGATCGCCATCAGCCCACCTTGCAGGCGGCAATCACGGCCATGTTGAGGATGTCGTTGACTGTGGAAACCGTCGAGCAAATCTGAATTGGCTTGCCGATACCTGACAGGATAGGCCCAATCACGGTCGCCCCGGCCATTTCCTGCATCAGCTTGACAGAAATGGAAGCAGAGTGCCTTGCGGGGACGACCAGAACATTCGCCGGTCCGGTCAGGCGCTGGAACGGATAGTTTTCCTGCGCCTGCGCATTCAGCGCCACATCGACCGTCATTTCGCCTTCATATTCAAAGTCGGCCTTGCGCGCGTCCAGCACCTTGGGCGCCTGATGCATCTTCTCGGCGCGCTCTGACACCGGATAGCCGAAAGTAGAGAATGACAGAAAGGCGACGCGCGGTTCCAGCCCCAGCTCGCGCGCAACCGATGCTCCGCGCTCGGCGATATCGGCCAGGTCGTTTTCGTCGGGCCATTCGTGAACCAGGGTGTCGGTGATCAGGACGATGCGCCCCTTGTGCAAAACGGCCGTCACACCGACCGCGCCATCGTGGGGCTGCGCATTAAAAACACGGTTAATCAGCTCCAGAATATGCGCCGACTTGCGTGTCGCCCCAGTGACCATCCCGTCGCCGTGCCCATGTGCCAGCATCAGGGCTGCAAACACATGCCGGTCGCGTGCAGCAAGGCGATGAACATCCTGGGCATCCAGACCCTTGCGTTGCAGGCGTTCGTAAAGGAATTCCTTATAGGTCTCGAGGTGGGGCGTCGTGGCGGCATTCACAATTTCCAATTCATCAAATGCCTCGGGCAGGCCCTCTGCGGCCAGTTTTTCCTTCACGTCATCATCGCGACCTACGACAAGAGCCTTGCCCATACCTGACCGTTGGTACATCACGGCGGCCCGCAAAACGCGCGGATCGTCACCCTCGGCGAAGATGACGGTCGACTGATTGGCCCGGGCGCGCGCATTCAGGCTGCGCAAAATGGATTGGGTCGGATCCATGCGGGACTTGAGAGACAGTTCATAGGCGTCCATATCGATGATCGGACGCCGCGCGACCCCGGTTTTCATGCCAGCCTGCGCGACGGCGGTAGGGATGCGGTGAATCAGGCGGGGGTCGAATGGTGTGGGGATAATATAATCGCGCCCGAAGGTCAGTTTCTTGCCGTAAGCCATGGCGACTTCATCGGGAACATCCTCGCGCGCCAGTGCGGCGAGCGCCTCGGCGCAGGCGATCTTCATTTCGTCGTTGATGGCACGAGCGTGAATGTCGAGTGCGCCACGAAAAAGATACGGGAAGCCAAGGACATTGTTGACCTGGTTGGGGTAGTCGCTGCGTCCTGTCGCGACGATGGCGTCGGCGCGGACGGCTTGGGCATCTTCTGGTGTGATCTCCGGATCGGGGTTCGCCATGGCAAAGATAACGGGGTTTTCCGCCATGTTAGTCACCATTTCCTGCGTCACGGCCCCTTTGGCGCTGACGCCCAGAAACACATCGCAGCCCTTCATGGCATCATCCAGCGTGCGCGCCTTGGTGTTGGCGGCATGGGCGGATTTCCATTGGTTCATCCCTTCGGTCCGACCCTGGTAGATGACACCTTTGGTGTCGCACATAATGCAGTTGTCGTGCTTTGCACCCATGGCCTTGAGCAATTCAAGACAGGCGATGCCGGCGGCTCCGGCGCCGTTCAGGACAATCTTGACGTCCTCGATTTTCTTACCTGAAAGATGCAGCGCGTTCAGCAAGCCGGCGGCGCAGATCACCGCTGTCCCGTGTTGGTCGTCGTGGAACACGGGGATGTCCATCTGTTCCTTGAGCGTTTGTTCGATGATGAAACATTCGGGCGCCTTGATATCTTCAAGGTTGATGCCCCCGAAGGTGGGGCCCATCAAGCGCACCGCCTTGATGAACTCTTCGGGGTCTTCGGTGTCCAGCTCCAGATCAATTGAATTCACATCGGCGAAGCGTTTGAACAGGACCGACTTGCCCTCCATTACCGGTTTGCTGCCCAGCGCGCCGAGATTACCAAGGCCCAGCACGGCTGTTCCATTGGAAATCACCGCAACCAGATTGCCCTTGTTTGTATAGTCATAGGCAGTAGAGGCATCGGCGGCGATTTCCTCGCAGGGGATCGCCACGCCGGGGGAATAGGCCAGCGACAGGTCGCGCTGGGTTGTCATCGGCACGGTGGCCTGAATCTCCCATTTACCGGGGCTGGGCTGCATATGGAATTGCAGCGCGTCCTCGCGGGTGAGTTTGTTCTTAGGCATGCGATCCCCCTCCTGAGCCCTCAAGACATAGCGGGTTCCGATGCGATGCTGCAACGGGTTCATTTCGGGGTTTCGCCGATACCGTGCGGTGGTAATGTGCGCGGAATGATCCGGGGGGATGCATGAGCAGCACCAAAGGCACCACAACGCCCATGATGGCGCAATATCTGAAGATCAAGGCCGCGCACCCTGATGCCCTGCTGTTTTACCGGATGGGTGATTTCTATGAAATGTTCTTTGATGATGCGGTCGCGGCGGCAGAGGCGCTGGATATTGCCCTGACGAAGCGCGGCAAACACGACGATCAGGACATTCCGATGTGCGGCGTGCCGCATCATGCCGCCGAAGGGTACTTTCTGACGCTGATCCGCAAGGGGTTCCGGGTCGCCGTCTGCGAACAGTTGGAAAGCCCGGCTGAGGCCAAGAAGCGGGGGCATAAGGCCGTTGTAAAGCGCGAGGTCGTGCGGTTGGTGACACCCGGGACCCTGACCGAGGATTCATTGCTGGATGCCCGCCGCCATAACTTTCTGGCGGCGTTTCATGTGGTACGCGATGACGGCGCGCTGGCCTGGGTCGATATTTCGACCGGGGCGTTTCACGTGATGCCTTGTTCAGGGGCGCAACTGGGGCCGGAACTGGCGCGGCTCACGCCGCGTGAGGTGATCGTTGTGGATGGGAATGAGGCCGATTGGGCTGGAGTAGTGTCTGATTCTGGCGCAACGCTGACCACTTTGGGTGCTGCCGCGTTTGACAGTACAGCAGGCGAGAAACGCCTTTGCGATCTTTACAAGGTCAGCTCTCTTGATGCCTTTGGCAGCTTTGGCCGGGCCGAGATCGGGGCGATGTCAGCGGTTGCGGAGTATCTCGATATCACGCAACGCGGCAACCTGCCGCTGCTGCGCCCACCGGTACAGGAAGGCCTGTCAGCGGCGATGCAGATTGATGCGGCAACGCGCAAATCGCTAGAGCTGACCCATGCGATGGCTGGCGGCAGGCAGGGGTCGCTATTGCACTGTGTCGACAGAACTGCGACCGCTGGCGGTGCGCGATTGCTGGAAAGGCGGTTGGCCTCACCGTCTTGCAGTGTCGATGTGATCGCGGCCCGGTTGGATGCGGTAGCCTTTTTGGTGGAAAACGCACGATTGGCTGAGGATATCCGCGATGCCCTGCGGGGTGTGCATGATCTTGATCGAGCATTGTCCCGCCTGGCGCTGGATCGGGGCGGGCCACGCGACATGACGGCCATTCGCAATACGATTGGGCAGGCCGGGCAGCTTTCCGGAGGTTTGCCGGGGGAGTTGCCCGAGAAACTGGCGGATGCCGCCAGAGACCTTACTGGCCATGATGAACTTCTGAGGCTGCTGGACGACGCGCTGGTGGCCGAACCGCCGCTTTTGGCCCGCGATGGCGGGTTCATCGCGCCGGGATATGACGCTGAGCTGGACGAGGCGAGGAGGTTGCGTGACGAAGGGCGGTCGGTGATTGCCGGAATGCAGGCGGAGTATATTGAAGCATCCGGCGTGTCGTCACTGAAGATCAAGCACAACAATGTGCTGGGCTATTTCATTGAAACGACCGCGACCCATGCAGACAGGATGATGGCACCGCCCCTGAATAAGACCTTCATTCACCGTCAGACGACCGCCAATCAGGTACGGTTTACCACGGTTGAACTATCCGAGATTGAAACGCGCATTCTGAATGCGGGCGGGCGGGCGCTTGAGATTGAAAAAAGACTCTATTCCAGCCTAACAGAGGCCATTGTCGCAAAGGCAGGGGCTTTGGGGGCATT
>Ga0316209_1003314_pt1 | contig 11185 bp, 10 predicted proteins | sample 6monopyrite_MG_FD_204945 | JGI IMG/M metagenome (GOLD analysis project Ga0316209, IMG submission 204945) | Microbial mat bacterial communities from mineral coupon in-situ incubated in ocean water Damariscotta River, Maine, United States -... | ecosystem: Environmental > Aquatic > Marine >...
CCCGTCAATCGGTACCCGCAACGGGTGCATTCGAGACCATCACGACCGTAAACCTTGTGGGCGGCCTGATATCCGCCCGCCTTGCCATCTGCGTCCCTATAATTTTTGATCGTCGATCCGCCGTGGTTGATCGCGTTTCGCAGAATTCGACGGATCTCGCCCGCGAGCGTCCCCACCGTTTTTCGATCGAGATCGCACGCCAGAATCTGCGGATGTACGCGAGATGCAAACAAAGCCTCGTCGGCGTAGATATTGCCAACGCCAGCAACGACGGCCTGATCAAGAAGCGCGGCCTTGACAGGCCGAGACGTGCGCGCAAGACGGTCCGCAAGCACCGCCCCGCGAACAGTCAACGCGTCTGGTCCCAGATCGGCCCAGGCTTGCTCTGTGCCGCCGGGCGTAGCGCGGACGACCCCGAACCGTCGTGGATCGACAAACGCGATGCACAGGCCGTTGTCGAGCGTCCAGATGACATGCGTGTGCGCCGGCGGATCGTCGATGCTGCGCACGGTGCCCGTCATGCCGAGTTGTACGATGACGGCGGGCGCGCACGATTGATTCCCGGCGCCCGCCTCGATCGCCATCTGCTTGCCGCAGCGGGTGAGCCGGGCGATGGTCATGTCTTTGAGAAGCCAAGATTTTTTTATTCGGACCGGGGTCGCCGTGCCTCGGCTCCGCGAAAACCCGCCGGCCGGGTCACCCGGTGCGACGACCATATCGCGCCGTCGAATATCGACGCGCGCGATTGTGCGCCCAATCAGGCACGGTTCCAGCGATCGGCGGAGTGTTTCGACTTCGGGCAGTTCGGGCATGCATGAGTTTACGAACCCCGGAGCCGGCGGAAGAACGAGCGGAGCAGATCGCCGGATTCGTCGGCGAGCACTCCCGAGAACACCTCGCACCGATGGTTGAGCCGGCGGTCGGTAAGGATCTCGTAGAGCGTGCGCACGGCCCCGGCCTTCGGGTCGGCCGCGCCGTAGACCACCCGCCCGAGCCGGGCGTTGACGATCAGACCCGCGCACATCGGGCATGGCTCAAGCGTGACGGCGAGCGAGCAGTGATTCAGCCGCCAGTCTCCGATGCGGGCGCACGCAGCCCGGATCGCGAGGAACTCGGCGTGTGCGCTCGGGTCGCGGTCACGCTCGCGCCGATTCCCGGCTTCACCCAGAACCTCGCCCGAAGCCGTGTCATACACCACGGCCCCGACCGGGACTTCGCCCTGGGCCGCGGCTTTCGCGGCGATATCCAGCGCGCGACGCATCATGGTTTCATCGAGGGCGGTATGACCCGGATCCGGGGTCATGAACCCTCCGGATCGTCACCCAACGAATCGGATTCTTCGGCCCGAGGCGGGGTGTCGTAATCGTTGGGATCGTGCGCACGCCGAGATTTGTCGAGCAGATCGTCGGGCGAGTAGTGCTTTTCAAATTCCGGATCAGACTCAGATTCGGGCTCAGGATCTGAATCTGGTCCCGGCTCACTGTCGGGATCTGGATCCGGATCATCGTCCGCGTCGCCGTCCGGCTCGCGACCGGGGTTGATCTTCGGGGGGAAGACGATCAACAGCAGCATGCCCAATTCGAACAGAACATAGAGCGGGATCGCAAGCAACATCATCGAAAGCGGGTCGGCCGGCGTGAGGATCGCCCCCGCCACCACGCTGATCGCTATCGCATACCGGCGGTATTTTGCGAGCGTCTCGCGCTCGACAATCCCCGCCCACCCAAGCAACAGCACAACAACTGGGGTCTGAAACCCGACACCGAACGCGAGCGCGAGGCTGAGCACCGTCTTGATGTACTCGCTCACGCGGTACTGCTGGGTGATGCCGGCCCCGGCGACGAGTTCCGAACCGATGACCGCGAGGGTTCCGTCTCGCAGGGGCACGGCCGTGCGCATCTGCATCGTGTTTGTATTGACCCAGAACTGCCCGGGCTTCGGGTTGGGCGGGTCGCCTTGCAAGACGGGTGCTTGGGGCAGCACGATCCCGGGTTCGAGCGGAACAATCGGCGTGGTATCGTGCCCGAGTTGGGTCCCGAAGTTGATGAAGAACGCGAGGATGACGGGCAGCACGACGTAATACAAAAACGCGGCGGAGGTGAGCGTCAGGATCGAACTCAGCGGCACCAGGATGTGAACAAACGAGCGCTCGTTGGTGTAGAGACCGGGCTCGACAAATTTCCAGAGGTGGTAGAGCAGCCAGGGGCTGCCGACAATGACAGTAGCGATCATCGAGATTTGCAGGTAGACCGCGAACGTCTCGAACGGGCCCGTCGCCAGGAGCCCCGACGGCTGGTTCGCTTGCCTGAGTTGTTCACGGAGCGGGCCGATGAGCAACGCGAGCAGAGATTTCCCGAATAATAGAGCGATGATCAGGATCGGCACGACCCCGATGAGCGCGAGGATGACCCGGCGACGGAGGTCTTCGAGATGATCGCCAAGCGTCATCTCAGACTTCCGTTGGTGGCTCGCGGGGGATTTGGGAGCGGGGGGCATGGGAAGCACGATAGAGCCGAGATGGGCAAAGGAAAATCAGACAAGACTTGACGGGCGACACGATTGTGCGCATCAGTAGAAGCAGGTCATGGCGGACACAACCAAACAAACACCAACATCAGCCGGGCAAGGGTTGCGGATTGTCGCGCCACCGGCCGAGGGTGCGCCGATGTTTGGCCCTGATGAGATCCGCCAGATCTGGCGGGATCACCGCCGATGGGTGGCCGCGATTCTTCTTGCGCACAAGCCGCGCGAGACGGATGTTGAGGATCTGTTGCAGGTTGTCGCGGTTGCGATGGTTCGCAAGATCGGCGAGCTCCGCGACCCCTCGGCCGTGAAGCCTTGGCTCCGGACCGTTGCGATCAACGCGGCGAGGGCCTCGGGCCGGGATGTTTCTCGGAGCCGGCGGCATCTCAAACTGGTCCGTGATCGGACGGTTCAGATTGGATCGGGCGGCGCGGATGCGGGCGAGTCGGCGACGAGCCGCGAAGAGGCGGGCCGGCTGATGGATCTGGCGCGGACACTCCCAGGGGGGTACCGCGAGCCGTTGTTGATGCGGTGCGTGCGTGGGATGAGTTACAAGCAGATCGGCGCTGTGCTCGATCTGCCCGAGACGACGATCGAGACGAGGATCGCCCGTGGGCGTCGGATGCTGCGGGAACTTGCGCTGAATGATTCGAACAAAGAAACCAAGAACCCAGGCCGATCGGGGCGACCCGTGGGAAAGCCTGAAACCCGGGCCGCGGGCCAAGCCGCGGCGGGCGCGTGATTCGCGCGGAATAGACAGGTGTGTGATGACAGATCAATCAGTAATAAGCAGCGAGGGCTTCGACCGGCGCGATGAGCTCATCAGCCGGATCATCGACGGCGAGGCTAGCGAGCAGGATTGGACCTCGCTGCGCGCCCTAGCCCGGCACGACGCGAGCGTCTGGACCGATCTGACCTCGACCCAGCGGCAGCACGAGCTGCTGACCGACGCGGTCGAGGAAATCGGGTTTATTGCAGACGAAATCGAGATCCCGGAGGGTGAATTGCTCACGCCGAGCGAGCGGTTCCAACGCCGGATGGACGGCGTCCGGGCCTGGGGCGGTTGGGCGGCGGCGGCGGCGATTCTGCTCGTCTGGTTTACCGGGGTATCGACACAAATCGGCGGGAGCAACGGCAACGAGGCATCGATGTTGCCCTCGCTTCCGGGCCCGGCGCTCGGCCCGGATCAGGCTTTCGAGCGGTATCTTGAATCGGGGAGAGAGGCGGGCACGGTGCTGGGTGTGATGCCGCAGCGGACCGTATTAGAAACCCGCCCCCGGGCCGACGGCTCGGGCACCGAGGTGCTTTATGTCCGCCAGATCATCGAACGCGAGTTTGTTCCGGCGGATCAGATGTACAAAGTTAGCCGCGATGAATTCGGTGCGGCGACGATCCTGCCGGCTCCCAAGGCCGTGCGCACAAAGGCTTCGTATTGATGTTGGCGGTTGCGGGCACCGGGCATTGATGGAGACTTTTTCGGGTGTTTTCTGACGGGACCGAAACCTTTGTTCATCTTGATGTTGTGGCAGGGCGTCAGAGAATGTTCGGCCCGCCGCTGAACAAAGCCCAGAACCGAACACCGAGGCGGGCCCGCATGGACCGGGCCCCAGCAAGGAGAACAACCAAATGGCAACGAATATGAACCGCACCCGAACGATCCGATTCGCCGTTGGGATAGCGGCCGCGTGCGCGATCGCGGCGACCGCGACTGCGGGGCCGCATGACGAGCACAAACATGGGCAAGACAAGGTATCGAACGCGCAGAACATCTACGAACTCGTCTCGCAAGACGGGACCAACAAGTATGAAATCGAGATCAATGGCGAGGATGTCACCGCCCGCGTCAACGGGCTCCGGGTGACGGGCGACCGCATCAAGCAGGTCGACGGCATGGTCATGATTCTTGATGATTCTGGCGATGTTGTGAAAGAGTTTTCGATTGCGCCTAGCCAGAGCGGCGGGATCTTTCGCGGGAAAGTTAGGGGCAATGTTCGGACCGGGGACAACCAAAGCGACTTCAGATTTTTCAGAGGAAACGACGGACCGTCTGATGTGGTCGCGACCGTGGGCCACCCGCCTGTCATGCTCGGGGTGCTGCTCGATAGCCCGGGCGAGGCGCTCCGCGCCCAGCTCGGAGTCAGCGAGCACGCGATCCTTCTTGAGAAGGTCATGGACGATCTCCCCGCCGAGAAAGCGGGTCTGCGGCAGTGGGATATCGTCGTCGCGATCGACGGTAAAGAGATCGATAACAGCCGCGCGTTGCTCGAAATCCTGATGGATAGCGAGGACGGCGACGAGATCGAACTCACCATCATCCGCAGCGGCAAGAAGATCGAGCGCACACTCGAACTCGAGTCCTATGACGCGGGCCGGCTCGGGCACGTGACGGCCAATGTCACCATCGAAGCCGATGGCGATCAGAACGAATTCCCGTTCGGCCTGCAACTGAGAAACCGGGGGCAAGAATCCGCCAACCTGGCGATCGCAGAAGCGATGAAAAAACTCGGTGCTCTGGGCGCGAACAGCGAAGACGCTAAGCGTGAGATCGAACGCCTGACGCGAGAGCTCAGCCAGAACAGTTCGCAATGGTCGCGGCAGGGCAACCTGCTGACGAGAAAGGGCAGGATGTTCCTTGATAACAAGGGCCGTCTGCTCGAACTTGATGATGCTGATCGCGACGAACTCGAAGGCCGGTTCGAAGAACTCGAAGAACAGTTCGACGAACGCCTCGAAGAACTCGAAGATCGTCTTGAAAGCCACTGGGACAAGATGGAAGAAGTCTTCGACCGGATGTTCAATAAAGTCGAACGGCTTCTCGAAGAATCGCGCGATTGATCGCAACTAAAGAATGACCCTCCGGTAGACCAGATTGTGACCCGGTTCATGAAATCCCCGACAGGGAATTCCAAAATAGCCGGGAGATCACGGCTTCGTTTCTGAACTCCGAAAACGCTCTGGCAGAGCACCCCGGGAAACCAGTTCAGAGATCCGACTCAGACATCCCCTTGCGATCCGGCAATCCCCGCCGGTCGCTACACGGCCGCGCGTAGAGACCCCGCGCGGCCGTCTTTTTTTCCCCGATAGCATTTCTGTTTCTCTGTAACGAGCGAGCGATCGTGCCACTGACCTGTCCGCAGGTCAGTGCTTTTTTGTACTTTGCCCATGTTGCGCGAAGCACTGACCCAAAGACGGGTCAGTGGCACGGGGACATATCACAACATGCTCTAGCCGGACATGCTGCCAAATGAGGGCCACCGCGATGGTGGGTTTCCAGAATTCGTAGATATCGGCGAAGGCATGACTGATGTTGACGGGATTCGTTTGGTTAATGCACCCATCCTACCCGCTTGGGGTAGGATGGACAGCGATCCGCGCGTTACGGACATACCGGCTGCGCACTCAGGAGCGAGCATGACCCCAGAGCCAACAGACCACGGAGACCAGGCCGATAGCGCCCGGGCGACTCTCGAGCACGTCCGCGAGACCTACGCCGGGCTGCGTACCGAGATCGCCAAAGTGATCGTGGGCCAGGATGAGGTGATTGAACAGATCCTGACGTGTATTTTCTGCCGTGGGCACGCGCTGGTGGTCGGTGTGCCGGGGCTCGCAAAGACGCTGCTGATCTCGACGATCGCGCGCACGATGAGCCTGGACTTCAGCCGCATCCAGTTCACGCCCGACTTGATGCCCAGCGATATCACCGGGACCGAGGTGATCGAAGAAGACCGGACAACCGGGCACCGTGCGCTCAGATTCGTCCACGGCCCGATCTTCGCCAACGTCATCCTCGCCGACGAGATCAACCGCACGCCCCCCAAAACCCAGGCCGCGCTGCTCGAATCCATGCAAGAGCGTCAAGTGACGGTCGGCGGCGTGCGCCACGAGTTGCCCAAGCCGTTCTTTGTGCTCGCGACCCAGAACCCGCTCGAGCAGGAGGGCACCTACCCGCTGCCCGAGGCGCAATTGGATCGGTTCATGTTTCAGACGCTCATCAAGTACCCGTCTAAGGCCGAGGAACTCGAGGTCATGCGTCGCAGCAATACCCGGGCCGATGTCGAGATCAAGCAAGTTGTTTCGCCCGAAGATATCGAGCGCGTGACCTCGGCGATCCGCAACGTGCCGATCAGCGAATCGGTGATGCGGTATGCGCTCCGGCTCGTGCGCGCGACGCGGGTGGGCGAGGGCGACTCCGACACTCCGCAGATCGTTTCGGATTATGTGTCGTGGGGTGCCGGCCCGCGGGCGAGCGAATACTTGATTTTGGGCGCAAAGGCCCGGGCACTGTTCGGCGGGGAGACCCACACCACTCCGGATCACATCCGCGAGGTGGCCGTCCCGGTGCTGCGTCACCGCGTGCTGCTTAATTTCAATGCCGAGGCGGATCAGGTGACGACCGAAGATGTTGTGCGTGGGCTGATCCAAGGGGTCGGGGTCGAAGAATCGTCACAGGCCGTGCGCGCACAGATGGATGACGTGTACGGCTGAGTGGCCGGCGAATAGCATCAGAGCAGCGGTTGATCGAAAGAAGGGAGTCGCGCTTGTTATCCCAGACTTGTGAATATGCCTTGCGGGCGATGGCTTGCCTCGCGATCAGCACCGACGAGCTAGTCCCGACGCCCCGGCTCGCCGAGCAGACGCTCGTCCCACCAAACTATCTCGCCAAGGTTCTCCAGTTGCTCGCCCAGGCGAAGCTAATCACGGGCAGGCGCGGCGTCGGCGGGGGGTACCGGCTCTCGCGCCCGGCCGAGGAGATTTCGCTGATCGATGTCGTCAACGCGATCGACCCGGTCAAGCGGATCAAGACCTGCCCGCTCGGGCTCGCGAACCACCAGAACAGCCTGTGCGCACTGCACCGGACGGTCGATGCGGCCGCCAAGCAATTTATCGAATCCTTCAGCGCGACCCGGCTCAGCGATCTCGTCGCCGAATCCGACGGCTTGATCCCTTTATGCGATGTGGATTCGGCCCGCTCGACCAGGCTCAGTGTCGAGGGCCAGCGGCCCCAGCCGAACGACAGAACTCCGGGTTCCTGATCGTTGCGGGCCCGGCGGGTTCCTATCATCGCGGCGTGAGCGAACAACCCACCAATACCGCAGAGAGCCGGGCCGATCCCTCGTCAAACACCGAGGGCCAGCAGGACATCCACCATCTCGAACAACAGCGGCGCACAAACCGTGATGCCGTGCGCGCGCTGGGAGCAGACCCCTACGGCTCCCGCACCGAGGGGCTGGTGTCGCTCGCCGAGGCCGCCGGGGCGTACTCCGAGGCCGAGGATCTTGAACACCAGCAAAGCGCAGCCGCCCGGAAGCAGGCAAAGAAGGACGGCACCGAGGAATCCGATCTGCCGCCGATCATCGACCATCGGCCTCGGGTCAAGGTCTCGGGCCGGGTCGTGCTGAGCCGGGATAACGGCAAACTCGTGTGGATCAATCTGCGCGACGACACGGCCGAGGTATTTCAGATCGCGGTCAGCAAGCGCGACTGCGACGATCTCGGTTTCGGTGTCGCCAAAGCGACCGATCTGGGCGATGTGATCTGGGCCCAGGGCCCGCTGATGCGGACCAAGACCGGCGAGATCACGGTCTGGGCCGCGTCTGTCGGGCCGCTGAGCAAGTGCCTTGTGCCCCCGCCCGAAAAGCACGCGGGGCTGAGTGATATCGAAACCCGCTACCGCCAGCGGTATGTCGATCTTTGGTCGACTCCCGCGTCGATGCGGGTCTTCCGGCTGCGGTCGATGCTGATCGCGCGGATGCGGCGGTTCCTCGATGAGCAGGGGTTTATCGAGGTCGAGACACCGATGCTCCAGACCCAGGCCGGCGGGGCCGCGGCGAGGCCGTTTTTGACCCATATGAACGCGCTGGATATGGATCTTTCGCTCCGCATCGCGCCCGAACTCTATCTCAAGCGGCTGCTGGTGGGCGGGATGCGGAAGGTCTACGAGATCAACCGCAACTTCCGCAACGAGGGGCTCGATAAACAGCACAACCCCGAGTTCACGGTCGTAGAACTTTACGAAGCCTGCGGCGATATGACGAGCGTGTGCGATATCACCGAGAGCCTGATCCGTGAACTCGCGGGCGTCGCGGCCGAGCAGCAGGGCATAGTTGGATTGACGCTCCCGTTCGGAGAATTGAATATTGATTACGGCAGCGCGTTCGATCGCATCCGCTACGCCGAGTTGTTCGAGCGCGAACTCGGGTTCCCGATGACCGATACCGCAAGCGTGCGCACAAGGGCGGCCAAGCTGGGACTGAAACTCGCGGATGCCAAGGGCGTCGAGTTCAGCGATATTCTCGTCATCAACGAGCTGTTTGAGGAGGTCGCCGAGCCCGCGATAGACCCGGCCCGACCGACGTTTGTGACGCATTACCCCGCGAGCCTGAGCCCGCTGACGAGGCCCAACGCGGATGACCCAACGATCGCCGATCGGGCGGATCTGTTTATTGGCGGCATGGAGGTCGGGCCGCACTACACCGAGTTGAATGATCCCGATATCCAGGAAGCGAAGTTCCGCGAGCAACTCTCGGGGATCGACGACGAGGAGAGCACGTTCCGCACGTTCGACGAGGACTTCATCCGTGCGCTCAAGGTGGGCATGCCCCCGGCCGGGGGGATGGGGCTCGGCATCGATCGGCTGGTGATGCTGCTGACGAATCAGCGCACGATCCGGGATGTTGTGCTCTTCCCGCAGATGCGGCCGGAATCGTCGGGCCGGTGATCGCCGATAAAAAAAGCCCGGCGATTGGGCCGGGCTTTGAGCGGATTCACCGATGGAAGCGAGACTGGTTAGTCTTGGTCGTCTTCTTTCATCTTCTTGATATTCTCGCTGTTGTCCATCACCTTGGCGACGCCGTCGCTCTGAATAACCTTCTTGTTGGCGTGCTCGACGTTGACCACCGGGACCGGCGGGAAATCGGGGTTCTCGCGATGAGCCCGGACTGCCTTGAGGAACGCGGTTTTCTGCTCGGGCGAGAGCGGGCGCCAGGCGAGCTTGACCTTCTCGGCGCTCGCGCTGATCAGCGCGGGATTTATCTCGATACTGTCGATCTGGAGCGCCAGCAATTTGCCGCGAACATTCGAGGGCACGCCCTCGACGCTATCGACGATTTCTTTCATCGCGCCGCGTGATTCGTGCAGCATGCCGTTGAACGCCTGCATGCTCTCGATTAGCGAATCCTTGAACATGCTCCGCATGAACCGGTCGGTCGAGTTTTTCGGATCAGAACGGCGTAGGTACGAGCCGTAGGCCTTCTGGTATTCACCGATAATCTGGTTGTTGAAGCGGGCCTGGGTGTTGGAAATGATGCCCCGGTTTTTGAGTTCCTGGGTCAGGTTTGTCGGAGGGTTGAGCGGCTTGACGCTCTCGAGCAATTCCTTCAGAGCGATCGGATCAGCGATCTGGATCTCCTGGACAAGCCCGCCGTCGACGTCCTCGGCGGCCTTGAGGTTGTCGATGACCATCTGCTCGAGGCGGGCCCGCCGGGCGACGATGACCTGCTGGATCTTGGGCCGCATCCCGGGCGAGATCGTCGGGTTGGGGCGGAGCGCCATGAAGTGAAGGTTGTCTTCAAAGGTGCACACATCGTCGACCCGCGGGTCTTCGGTGCCGCAGAACGTCCAGAGCGGGGGATAAGGGAACGGCGGAAGATCGCTCGTCACGGTTTCCCTGGTTGGCCGCTTAGGCGCCACGGGCTGGGGCCTTGGCGGCGGCGGCGGGACATATTCGGGCTCGGGCTCGGCCGGCGGCGGGGGCGGCGGGGCGACCTGAGCGACCGCGGAAGCCGACAAGAATGCCGAGAGAAGCAGCGAAGGCAAAGCAATGCGTGGGGACATCGTGGAAGTCTCCTGATATGGATTCGTTGACGGCGTCTCCCTCCCAGGACCGCCGTCCGAGAGTTCGGACTACACAACAGTACGGGCGAAACCCGTCTCGGCGGCAGTTTATCGGTGATTTTTGCAGACCAATCCCGCAAAATCAGGCCCGATAGAGACTCAACACACACAAATCCCGGCCAAACCTCGGATCAATCGCAGTGTTCTTCAGAGCAGAACAACCAGCAAAAACGCGACGATCACGACTGCGGCGACGATGACAACCCAACGCTTCTGGGCCCCGGTTGGGACATCGAACATATACCCGCAACCGGGGCACATTTCTGTCTGGTCGTACACATCGCTCCCACATTCAGGGCAGGCTTTGGAGTCGTCGCCGAACCGTTCGATATCCGCCGCCGACGGCCCATCGGGGTCGAGGGCATCATCATAACTAGGGGTGTCGTCATACAGATCGGTGCTCACACACGAGGATAGCCCGGCCCGGCGGGATGGTAGTTATGCCTCACGCTCGGCGAGCGTTTGGATGCGGCCCGTGTATGCGTCGCTAGGGGTGATGTTCCGGCGCGCCATCGCCGTGCGCATGACTTCGATGAACCGGTCGGCGCGATAATGTTTTTGCCCGGCGTCGGTCACCCATGAAAACCGTCCGATGCAACCCGTGATCGGCGCGGTCGCGGCCCACATCGTTCCGGTGTGGATGACCGAGCCCGTCATCATGCGGGTGCCGATCGCGGTCTTGACATGATCGCCAAGGACGCAGCCGAAAAAGGTCTCGCCCGTGCGCTCACGAGGTGCGCCGGGCTCTGCGACTGCGGTGATCTCGCCG
>Ga0316209_1003316_pt1:0-5000 | contig 11182 bp, 7 predicted proteins | sample 6monopyrite_MG_FD_204945 | JGI IMG/M metagenome (GOLD analysis project Ga0316209, IMG submission 204945) | Microbial mat bacterial communities from mineral coupon in-situ incubated in ocean water Damariscotta River, Maine, United States -... | ecosystem: Environmental > Aquatic > Marine >...
AGCTATCAATATAGATAGATAATCTTAATGGATAACAAGTTTTCCTGGCGGCAATAGCGAGTGGGAACCACCCGATCCCATCCCGAACTCGGAAGTGAAACTGCTTAGCGCCAATGATAGTGTGGGGTTTCCCCATGCGAAAGTAGGACACTGCCAGGATTTTATTACTAACCCTAGTTACGAAAGTAGCTAGGGTTTTTTTATGTCTGCTGTTCTGTCAATTGAAGTTGTTGTCTCCGTTTGTTTCTTCTTTAATCGATAGCGATTGCTATGGCTCGTTTGCAAATGATGAGCTGCCTAATAACGCTGGGTAAAATTGATTCTGGTTTTTATATGTTATTAATATGCATAACTGAATGGGAGTGTTAATCTTTTTGTATGATTCGGATTCGTTGGCCTTTATTTTGATGGCAACCCATAGCGGATGCAAAAGAATATCTAAGATTGTAATTGCAGCAGGTCTACTTGGAAGTAATTCGTGAAATGAATTCTTAAAATCGGAGGTAAATATTAGATACAAAGGCCAAGCATTGCTGTCTTATAGATAGCGGCGGAGTTATTTGCTCCTAGTCATAGACACCTATTGTTTACAACCTAAATCCACGGGGCGTTGACTGACTCTCGAGTATTTTAACTATTCAATTGTTGAAGATACCTAAAGAAAGGACAGCAAAATAGAAGCATGAGCGAATTCAGTGAAGCAGACCCATTAAGTAAGGACGAGCGCAATCGCTCTAATTTTGTCCGTGAGTTGGTACAACGTGTTAACAAACCATACATGAGGCACGTAGAACGCCTAGCCACCGCGCCTCCAAAACGGATCGTGCAGTTCTGGGATAATCCTGACCGGTTGCCGCAAGACGTTAGGGAGTGCATGGATTCTTGGAAGGAACTCGAGCAATTAGGCTTCGAAATTCAGGTTTTTGATGAAAGCGCTGCAAGGGAGTTTATCCGGACTCATTTGGGCTCACGCTATGAGAGGGCTTTTGAAAAGTGCTATCACCCCTCAATGAAATCAGACTACTTCCGGTATGCATATATCTTCGTGGAGGGAGGTTTCTACATTGACGCAGACGACGTTTATCATGGAACGGCAATCGATCACCTCTTTTCTGATGGTCGATTGAAGCTGCAACCATTCTGCTATGATATTTCGACAGCTCAGATGGTTCCACCCAAAAATTTCGTGAATCTGGGGGGAAATCAATCGAGTTGGATTTTCTACTTTAATACTACTCCTTTGATCGCGGTTCGCAATCATCCTATTGTAGAGCGTGCACTGCTGAATGCTACGACATCACTCGAGCAGGAATTCATGGGTGAGTTACCTGAAGTCCAGGCAACAACTGGTCCTGGCAACCTGACAAGATCCGTATTCGAGATACTGGCCGAAGAAAGCTGTCCTGAGGAAACACTACTCGTTGTTCATGATTGGGAGAAGACTTCTACAAGCAAGTGGCCACTCAGTTACCGAAGCGATAAGAGAAACTGGAGGCTTTCGAATCAGCAAGCGTATCCGTCCTCGTCGCGCGCGGAGAAGCTATGAACTTAGCGCGCCCTTCACTGAAAGTCGTCAGTTATGGATTCCAGTTCTGGCTGGTTCTCCTGAGGCTCTTGCCAAAGCCTAGGTGCCGAACATTCAGTATCCAAGGTGCTCAGAAAGGCCCTCGGGTTGAGAAAGTCTATGTCATCAACCTCGATCGTGAGCCGAACCGCTGGTCCAAGATGGAGCAAGAACTCCGGCGAATATTGGATTCGTCTGGGGAAGAGCTCTTAAGTTTGACCGAACGTTACGTCGCCGTTGATGCCAAAGCATTCTTGAGGGAGCCACCCAAAGATGCCGATATTGATCCGTTTTATACGCTTGAAGATCAGCTTTTTGTAGAGCCCCAGCCATTGGTTTTTCCCACAAAGTTCGAACTAAATACTCCAATTCGAATGAGCCGAGCTGAGATTGCAGTCGCTCGTTCACATATTAATGTTTGGAGACAGGTTGCAGCGAGTAATCACGCGTACGCGATTATCCTAGAGGACGATGTTTGGTTTCATAACGGGTTTGCAAAACATATGGACCAGGTGTGGGACGAAGTCGCGGGCGATTGTGATAAGAGGGTAGAATTCGATGTTCTTTATCTATCGTATCTCGAAGTAAAGCACGGTGCGCCTAAGACCTTTCTTTCAAACAACGTATTTCGTCCATTGCGCGGGCTCTGGTTTCTTTCCGGATACATACTCTCCCGCGAAGGAGCTAAAAAACTGCTTAGAATGCTTCCTTGCCGCGGCCCCATTGATCTCTGGATAAATCGCCAGTTCGAGGCGCTGGATGTTCGCGCGGCTAAACAACCAATTATTAGCCAACGACGCGATGCTAAATCGACTAATTCATATTCAATTCTTCCGGCTCTAACTAAAATCGGCGCGATCAATAGTGAAGGAGCTTCTTTATTTAATATCCGCCCAATTGAGCAGCCGGTGTTCGCATTTGGACCCGAAGGCTCCGGTCATTCATCGCTAGCAATGGCTTTGTGCATGCTCGGGTATAGATGCTGCAGTGATCTCGAGGCACTACCAGCTCCTGAGTTAGAACGGCTTATTGAAGGGAAGGAAGGCCGTATTTTTAACGCATATGTAAATATCGGATCTTTGGGTTCAAATGTAAGAGAACTCCGGAGTCTCTATCCGAAAGCAAAATTTATTCTTACCGCTGCCCAAGCTGTCACTGCAGATGATACTTTCGCGAATATTGGGGGTGAGCTTAATGGTGCCGACTTCGCGGTGCTTCATATAGAGGAACCTAATAAATGGCAAGTCATTTGCGAGCACCTCAGATGTGCGCCGCCCGCCAGCTCTTTTCCCGAACTGAAGGACCTTGGTCAAAGACCAACTCGACAGGAAATAATTGGAGTGGACCAGTTCTCGAAATGCGATAAGCCTAAGTGGGATAAGTCACCATGGGTCGTTGAGCCTCGTAAATGGTGGCAAGGCATTCGCTCCGGCGCGATAGAGGATGGGCAGGGTGCTGCTGTAAAGCTCGTTAGAATCAACGATTGTTTGGAAAAAATCGACACAAGACGCTGGCTTCTGAGAAGTGACACTTTCACTGATAACTTGGCGTTGTTTCGCCCCTCAAACGTCGAGATTAAATCTGGAATCGGGGCTGTGCTTTTCGTCAGAAGTGAGCCTCTAGGTGTCCGAAACTACAGTGCAGCGTCGATATGCAGTCGGGACCAATATTTGTTTGGAAAATTCGAAGCGACTATTCAAGCTTCAAATGTACCCGGAGTAGTCACTGGGTTCTTTCTTCACCGAAACTCACCGAGACAGGAGATAGATATAGAGATCGCGGGTAACAGGCCAGATCGACTCATGGTCAATGTCTTCTTCAACCCAGGTGGTGAAGGAGCAAATTTCGATTATGGTTATAGAGGTACACCAAGCTATATCGATCTCGGGTTTGATGCGTCCAAAGCGAGCCATCGCTTCACAATTGAATGGGGCCCGTGCGAGATCCTTTGGAGAGTTGACGGGCATCTTGTCCATAGACGCGTGATTTGGGATCCGACGCCAATACCGCATCTTCCAATGACGCTACACGTCAACAGTTGGCCATCTTGTTCTACCCAACTTGCAGGGCGAATTAATAAGCGGCGGCTTCCAGGAGCTGCGATATTAGGATCTATCGTTTTGAGAGCTAATTCCGTTACCTCCACGCCAGGATCTGATGCTGATGATAAGGTCCAGACAAGGACTGAATTGCTTCACGTTGGACAGCTAGCACGATGATTATTCTATCTTACAATCCAGGCCACGATGGTGCATTCGCTTGTCTTGAAGATGGACAGCTAGTAGTGTCGGTTGAGTCTGAAAAAAATTCCCGTTATCGGTACTCTCCTTTGGAAGTTCCGGATGTGTTTAGTGTTTTCAGTGAACTCAAAGAGATTCCTGACGCGCTATGTAGAAGTGGCTGGTGGCCAAGCGATACGCATCTACCTGAGCAGCAGGGTGCTGCTGGGTACCATGGCGTCAATAACAGCGGCATTATAGTTGGCAAAAGGCGTCTATTGGGAAAGACTGTTGAATACTTTTCATCTTCCCATGAGCGATCGCATCTTCTTTGTGCCTTTGGAATGTCAAATCTGCCCAAGGGCACACCTTGCTATGCGCTGCTTTGGGAAGGCGTGATCGGATCGTTCTACGAAATTGATACCGAGTTGAACATAACAAAGCTCGCCGATGTCATGCCTGAACCCGGGCATCGATATGCCATGCTCTACGGTCTAGCGGATCCGACCTTTGATAAGAGTGTTGAGGGATTCTCCCGATTTTCTGATGCAGGAAAGCTCATGGCTCTAGCTTCATTTTCGAAGCGCAGTAAGCCTACGGATGAAGAGGAAGAAATAATCGCATTCTTAATGCAGGATTGCTTGCACCTCAAGCCGAAGGAGTGTGAGAGTTTAAGGCATTACAGGCACTACAACGTCGGCCTGGATGATCGTGAGTTTCGTAACTTCGCAGGTATTGTTAGTGACAGAATATTCGATCGTTTTTATAAATTTGCGAAGTCGAATATGAAGAGGCGTTTGCCATTGCTGATTGCTGGCGGCTGCGGATTAAATTGTGACTGGAACACGAAATGGAGAGAATCCAATCTCTTCTCGGAGGTATTCGTGCCGCCCGTTGCTAATGATTCAGGGTCGGCGATAGGAACTGCCATTGACGCGCAATTTTATTTCACAGGGGATCCCAAGATAAATTGGAGTGTTTACTCGGGCCTTGAATTTGAAGCCAATGACACATTCGATGCATCTTTATTTGATGAGTATAATACGAACTACGCAATGATTGCCGATATGCTGGCTAAGAACCTGATCATCGGATGGGTAAATGGGAAGTACGAAATTGGGCCGCGCGCGCTGGGAAATCGTTCCATCCTTGCATCGCCGTTTCAGAGTAGCACTAAGGAGCGGCTGAATGTGATTAAGCAGCGCGAACAGTTTCGC
>Ga0316209_1003316_pt1:10000-11182 | contig 11182 bp, 7 predicted proteins | sample 6monopyrite_MG_FD_204945 | JGI IMG/M metagenome (GOLD analysis project Ga0316209, IMG submission 204945) | Microbial mat bacterial communities from mineral coupon in-situ incubated in ocean water Damariscotta River, Maine, United States -... | ecosystem: Environmental > Aquatic >...
AACCGGGCGATCTATCCATGGCCAGGTTGAAGGTTGGGTAAAACCAACTGGAGGACCGAACCCACGTATGTTGAAAAATGCGGGGATGAGCTGTGGATCGGAGTGAAAGGCTAATCAAGCCCGGAGATAGCTGGTTCTCCTCGAAAGCTATTGAGGTAGCGCCTCGTGTATCACTTCTGGGGGTAGAGCACTGTTATGGCTAGGGGGTCATCCCGACTTACCAACCCATTGCAAACTCCGAATACCAGAAAGTGCAATCACGGGAGACACACGGCGGGTGCTAACGTCCGTCGTGGAGAGGGAAACAACCCAGACCGCCAGCTAAGGTCCCAAAATCACAACTCAGTGGGAAACGATGTGGGAAGGCACAGACAGCCAGGAGGTTGGCTTAGAAGCAGCCATCCTTTAAAGAAAGCGTAATAGCTCACTGGTCAAGTCGGCCCGCGCGGAAGATTTAACGGGGCTCAAGTTGTGTACCGAAGCTGCGGATGCTTAATTCCTCGGAATTAGGCATGGTAGAGGAGCGTTCTGTAAGCCAATGAAGGTGTTCCGGGAGGAATGCTGGAGGTATCAGAAGTGCGAATGTTGACATGAGTAACGATAATGGGGGTGAAAAGCCCCCACGCCGAAAACCCAAGGTTTCCTGCGCGACGCTAATCGACGCAGGGTGAGTCGGTACCTAAGGCGAGGCCGAAAGGCGTAGTCGATGGAAAACAGGTTAATATTCCTGTACCTTTTTTTACTGCGATGGGGTGACGGAGAAGGCTAGGTCAGCCGAGTGTTGGATGTCTCGGTTTAAGCGTGTAGAGAGTGTTCTTAGGCAAATCCGGGAACACGTTAATCTCGAGGCGTGATGACGAATCCTCTTTTGGATGAAGTGATTGATGCCATGCTTCCAAGAAAAACCTCTAAGCTTCAGGTAAAAAAAGACCGTACCCCAAACCAACACAGGTGGGTGGGATGAGAATTCTAAGGCGCTTGAGAGAACTCTGGTGAAGGAACTAGGCAAAATAACACCGTAACTTCGGGAGAAGGTGTGCCCTTGGTATGTGAAGCCCCTGCGGGTGGAGCAGAAGAGGGTTGCAGTGACCAGGTGGCTGCGACTGTTTACTAAAAACACAGCACTCTGCAAACACGAAAGTGGACGTATAGGGTGTGACGCCTGCCCGGTGCCGGAAGGTT
>Ga0316209_1003318_pt1 | contig 11178 bp, 9 predicted proteins | sample 6monopyrite_MG_FD_204945 | JGI IMG/M metagenome (GOLD analysis project Ga0316209, IMG submission 204945) | Microbial mat bacterial communities from mineral coupon in-situ incubated in ocean water Damariscotta River, Maine, United States -... | ecosystem: Environmental > Aquatic > Marine > Coastal...
TTCCTGAATTTCGTCACCGCAGACAAGGCAAAAGCCGAACTCCTCATCCTCAAGGCGCGTTAAAGCTGCTTCAATACGCATTAGTGATTGTGCCCGGCGCGCTGCAACAGCTTTACTCATAGCCTGTCCTTGCAGCGCATCCATTCTGGATAAGCGTCCAACTTTTGTTTGATCAAGCTCAACAGGACCTTGGTTTTTTTCATTTTTCTCAGTGATTTTTTGTAGTTCAGTTTTTAATTCCACTAATTTTAAATACCAATCGTTTGCATCCATACGGCAGTCGCCTCTTTAGGGCTGAATGATAATACGTACCTTAGCAAGAGTTATGATTGTTTGATAAGCTTATAACTCTGCATATTTGAGCAGATTTCAGGTTTCATCCTTTTTGCAACCTTAAACATGACAGAGATTTGGAGAAACTGGGGCATATATTAGCTATTAAGCCTGTTCATTTCATTACCCGCCCACACCAATGATTTGCGTGCCTTGAGACTATAATCGTACCTTCAAATAGCCTAAGAGTGGTTATGTTCGGTACTCGTTTCACTGTTTTTTCGAATATGCCCTAAATAAAATTTTTCAAAAGCAAAAACACCAGCCATACTGACCACAGCAATGACGATGATAGTTGGGTCGCTGGAACCTTTCATAAAAAGAAAAGCTGTTAAAACGCAGGTATCAAGAAACATGGCACAAATTAAAATAAAGCCATTCGCATCAACATCATATCGTAAATTACGATAAACACCCCAGTGGATTATAATGTCCATTACCAAGTAAAAAATCGCCCCCAATGAGGCAATGCGGCTGAGGTCGAAAAAAGCAGCCAAAATGCTGGCCAAAACAACTGTATAAACTACGGTGTGTTTTTGAACCGACCCGGGCATGCCAAAATGGCGGTGTGGTATAAGTTTCATTTCTGTCAACATTGCAAGCATTCGGGAAACAGCAAATACACTCGCTAGTAGACCCGATGCGGTAGCAATCATGGCAAGGGCAATTGTAAACCAAACACCATATTGACCAATGGTTGGCCTTGCTGCCTCAGCTAACGAATAGTCCTTAGCTTTCACAATCTCTGGAATTGATAATGAAGCACCGACCGCATAGCTGACGAGCATATATATGATCAAGCAGATGAACAGTGAAATCATAATAGCGCGGCCAACATTTTTTTCCGGGTCTTTAACCTCGTCGCCGCTGTTTGTAATTGTTGTAAACCCTTTATACGCCAATATTGCCAACGCAACACCAGCAAGAAAGTTAGCGATGGTATCTTGGTCTGCTGCCATCACCTTATTTGAAGTAAACGTGAAGCCTGCCCCCCATAACGCGATAATTGCAAATAGTATGATGCCACCAATTTTCAGCACCGCAGTCACTGTGGAAATGCTGCTAATGACGCTGTTCTTTGCAATATTCACCAAAAACGCAAAGATAATTAATCCAACAGCAAGAAGCGCCACCAAAACACTACTGTTTTGCACATCAAAAAGCTGCATTGTATAAGCACCAAATGTCCGAGCAACCAAACTTTCATTAATGATCATTGACAGAGCCATCAACAAAGCGGCTGCCCCGGTCACTGTGGTAGCGCCATAAGATTTATGTAGGATCATGGCGATACCACCGGCAGAAGGATATTTTCTTGAAACTTTGATGTAGCTATATGCACTAAAACCACTAATTACTGCAGCCAGAAGAAACGCCAGAGGGAAAAGCGGCCCCGCAAATTCAGCAACTTGCCCTGTAAGAGCAAAAATACCGGCCCCAATCATGACACCGGTCCCCATTGCAACAGTTCCAGCAAGGCTAAGACTAGCTTTTTCATAAGTGTTTTTCATGGTTGACCCCCTCTTGTATGATGTTCCTGCTATATTAATTATAAAATAAAATATCTATAGCAGCATAACGCCAATAATTATAATAATCGAGAGGGTCTTCTATGAAGGAGTTATTTATCCTTATGATATTCTCACACTCTTTTAAGTATGGATGGTATTAGATAGTCCGGGGCAGGCAGTCCTTAGGCTGCCTGCCAATTTATGGGTTAGAATTTCTGCGAGCCTTTACCAAACTCTGGATAAGCTTCCATACCAAGCTCGGCAATGTCAGAGCCGCGTTCTTCATCAAGCGGATCAAGGCGAACACCCAATGTATATTTAAGAGCTAACCAAGTAACTAAACTTGCCGCGCACACAAAAGCACCTACAGCTAGTACACCTTGAAGCTGCGCGAAAAAGGTTGCGTCTTGATTGGTTAGTGGTACGGCCAGCGTGCCCCATACTCCACAAACTAAATGCACAGAAACGGCACCAACGACATCATCAATTTTAAGTTTATCAAAAAACGGCACCGCAAAAACTACAAGCGCGCCGCCAACACTGCCGATAACAGTTGCCATTACCGGCGTAGGGGTATCGGGCCCTGCTGTGATTGACACAAGGCCGGCCAAAGCGCCGTTCAATGCCATCGAAAGATCAACTTTTTTGTAAATAAGCTTTGTAACCAAAATAGCAGCAAATGACCCGCCCGCAGCAGCCATGTTGGTATTCACAAAAATGTTTGAAATAGCAACCGAATCTGCAACTGATCCAAGCGCAAGCTGAGAGGCGCCGTTAAAACCAAACCAGCCCATCCAAAGAATAAAAGTTCCAAGTGTAGCCAGAGGCATACTGGAACCAGGCATAGGTTTTATACCACGGTCAGTATAACGCCCAAGACGTGGACCAACAACTATTGCCCCAATTAATGCAGCCCAACCACCAACAGAATGGACTATAGTTGAACCGGCAAAATCAACAAAACCAGCTGCATCTAACCAGCCAGCACCCCATTTCCATGCTCCTTGTACTGGGTAAATAAAACCAGCAAGTACAGCTGTAAAAATCAAAAAAGGAAAAAGCTTAATGCGCTCAGCTACAGTTCCTGACACGATTGATGCTGTTGTAGCAACAAATACCATCTGGAAGAAAAAATCAGACCCCGCAGAATAGCCAGCGGGATCAATTTGCGCGCCTTCTGCTAGTGCTGCAGCATCATTTGGAGACCATAGTGAAAAAAAGGTGCCCACAAATCCGCCATCAACGCCTGTATACATCAAGTCATAGCCCATCAGCATCCACATTATGCAAGCCAGAGCATAAAGAGATACATTTTTAAGGCAAATTTCGGCAACATTCTTTGACCTTACTAAGCCTGCTTCTAGCATGGCAAAACCGGCAGCCATCCACATAACAAGAATGCCACCGAGTAAAAACAAAAGCGTATTAAAAATATACGATGCATCGGGGGAAGCCGCTGCACTTGGTATTGTAACCAGTGTAATAGCTGCGACACTCAGAGCAGAGTTTTTTAGTAATTTTGATTGTAGCATGATTTTCTCCCTAGAGTGCAGATGCACCGGTTTCTCCGGTTCTGATACGAACAACCTCAGTTAAATTAAGAACAAATATTTTCCCGTCACCAATTTGTCCCGTGTTTGCAGTATGTTGAAGAACTTCAACAGCTCTATCAGCAAGGGGTTCTTCCACTGCGATTTCGAGTTTCAATTTTGGCAGAAAATGCACTTCATATTCAGCCCCGCGGTAAATTTCTTTTTGCCCACGTTGTCGGCCATAGCCTTTAACTTCGGATACAGTAAGGCCGTTGATACCAATTTCTGCCAGTGCATCCCTTACAGGTTCAAGCCGATGTGGTTTTATTATTGCAATGATAAATTTCATGTTCCACCCTTTGTATAGTTACTTCAGGGCGAGATTAGCAGTTACTGTGCCAATTAAAAAAAGCGCATAATATCAATTGGATAGCTTAAGTTTTGTGCTTTCTACTTTCGTAATATGTATATATTTTAATCTTTGCATAATATTTAATCATTTTAAAAATTTGAATTTAAAATCAAGAACCGAGAAGTAACGCCTAATATGATTTTCTATATTTGAGGTCTGATAGCTCTACTGCTAGAATAAGGAAAAGAAAGATGAATGTTCAATCCTCTAAGCATATTAGTATGGCCTCAAATAGCACCCATTTTTTAGATGACGAAAGTCGTTGGCAAGCGCTGACTGAGCGTAATAAAGCTGCGGATGGTTGGTTTTTCTTTTCGGTGTTAACAACAGGTGTTTTTTGCAAACCATCCTGTGGCGCTCGCCAGCCAAACAGAGAGAACGTAACGTTTTACAGCACTTCTGATGCTGCTATAAAGGCAGGATACAGGCCATGCAAACGGTGTAGACCCACATCAGAGCCCCTTGAGGTGCGTCATGCTCATTTGGTTGAAAAAATTTGTCATTTCATTTTAGAGTCAGAGGAAGAGCCAAGCCTTTCTAAGATGGCTAAATTTGCAGATATAAACCCACAGTACCTTAATAAGATGTTTAAAAAACACACCGGGCTTACGCCAAAGCAATTCATTATAGCTCTCAGATCTGAAGCCCTCAAAAAGGAATTGAAAAAGGCTGGTAGTATTACGAGCGCCATTTATGCAGCGGGTTATGGCACTGCGAGTAGATTTTATGATGCAGCAAAACCCCGGCTAGGTATGCCAGCATCTATTTTCAAAAAAGGCGCAGATGGATTTATAATTCGCTACACCATTGAGGAGTGTTGGCTCGGACTTATTCTTGTTGCTGCTACAGAAAAAGGGATTTGCTCTATTTTATTTGGGGATACAGAAAACCAACTTGCTGAGGACTTACATAAGCGGTTTCCAAAAGCCTGTCTTGAAAATTCTGACCCCGGGTCAGATTTTAAAAAATGGGTTAACGTAGTTTTATGTCACGTAAAAAAACCAAGCCATCTTATTGACTTGCCGCTCGATATTCATGGCACAGTTTTTCAAGAAAGAGTGTGGCGCGCCTTACAAACTATTCCGGCGGGAAAAACGGCATCTTACCTTGCAATAGCAAAAACCATCAACATGCCTAAGGCGAGTAGGGCCGTTGCAAGGGCATGTGCCGCAAACCCCATAGCTGTAGTTATTCCTTGCCACAGGGTTGTCCGCTCGGATGGTGATATAAGTGGGTATAGATGGGGAGAAAACCGCAAGAGGTCTCTTCTGGATATAGAAACATCATGAGTATGTATGTTGAAAATAGACACTTGGCCTATCGTGAGAAGCTCGGGACTAATTGTATAGAGAACGGCTGGGAAGAAATTGCAAAGTCGCTCGACGAAAATGGTTATGCGGTCATAAAAAACATTTTATCCATGGATAGCTGTGACAACCTCACTCGTAATTATGCAGTTGAAAGTTTATACCGCGCCACCATTCATATGGCGAGATATTCGTTTGGAAAGGGGGAGTATAAATATTTTAGCTACCCGTTACCTGCTGACATACAGACGTTACGGGTAACACTGTATACAAAGCTTGCTGTCATTGCTAACAGCTGGAATGAGAGATTAAATATAGGGTTTAGGTTCCCCGACACGCATGAAAGCTATCTTCAACAATGCCATGGGCAGGGACAGAAACGTCCAACACCTCTTATTTTAAAATATGGTGAAGGAGATTATAACTGTCTTCACCAAGATTTATACGGAGCACTGAGTTTTCCCATCCAACTCGCAATTTTATTAGATGAGCCAGGTTTAGATTTTCAGGGTGGTGAATTTATGCTGACAGAACAACGCCCACGAATGCAAACAAAGGCAACAGTTGTACCGCTCCAAAAAGGAGATGCTGTAATATTTCCAGTCAATGAACGCCCTGTAAGAGGAGGGCGCGGCGAATACCGTGTTAAAATGCGCCACGGTGTTAGCAAAATTCACTCAGGAAACCGGCATACACTTGGAGTAATTTTCCATGATGCCACTTAAATGGCGGGATCAAAAACAGGTACAATATTATTTATAATGCTTGGGGGAGAAGAATAAATTTAGTGGCGGGCAGGGAGGGATTCGAACCCTCGAAGGGCTTGCACCCTTGCCGGTTTTCAAGACCGGTGCATTCAACCGCTCTGCCACCTGCCCGCATAGGTCGATGACCGTTGAATAAGGGGCCTTTTAACGACACTTTTTTCATTCGTCCAGCCCATTTTTTAGGAAAATGTATTTTGCTACCTATTAGGCCTGTATTCACCTTGCATGCCCATGCCGTTATTGTTAGACAGGGAGGCTAGCCACACAATATCTCGGGGCTTGATTCGGGATTATGGCTATACTTTGTTTTTAGGACCGGCACAATATGCCGCAAGAGGGGGCTTATACTGGTGAGCGATAACACACCTATTACACCAGAAGAAGAAGGTATCGAGCTGATCACAATCGAAGAGGAGATGAAAAACTCCTATCTCGATTATGCAATGAGCGTGATTGTTTCACGTGCTCTACCCGATGTACGTGACGGGTTAAAGCCCGTGCATAGACGTATTCTCTTTTCCATGCATGAAAATGGGTATGAGTGGAATAAACCTTTTAGAAAATCAGCACGTATTGTTGGGGATGTAATGGGTAAATATCACCCGCACGGGGATAGTGCTATTTACGATGCCCTTGTGCGTATGGCTCAAGACTTTTCAATGCGTGCCCCTCTTGTAGACGGCCAAGGAAACTTTGGTTCTATGGACGGTGATAGTGCTGCCGCAATGCGGTACACAGAAGCACGTATGGATAAAGTCTCTAGCATGCTCCTGTCTGACATTGAAAAAGACACAGTTAACTTCCGTCCGAACTATGATGAAAGTGAGCACGAGCCTGTCGTTTTACCCGCTCGTTTCCCCAATCTTTTGGTTAATGGCGGCACAGGCATTGCGGTTGGTATGGCGACTAATATTCCGCCCCACAGCCTCCGCGAGGTTATTGACGGTGTGTGCGCCGTTATTGACAACAGAGACATCGATAATAGTGAATTGATGCAATATATTACAGGGCCAGACCTCCCAACGGGCGGTATTATCCTGGGCTCTGCAGGCATTAAGCTCGCATACGAAACGGGCAAAGGTTCAATCACGATCCGCAGCCGCACACATGTTGAAGAAATTCGTAAAGACCGTTTTGCCATTATCATTACGGAAATTCCGTTCCAGGTAAATAAATCTTCCATGATCGAGAAGATTGCTGAATGTGTTCAGACAAAACGCATTGAAGGCATCTCGGATATCCGGGATGAATCAGACCGTGACGGTGTGCGTGTTGTTATTGAACTTAAACGTGACAGCGTGCCAGAGGTCATTCTCAATCAGCTTTTCCGCTACACACAGGTTCAGACTAGCTTTGGTATTAATATGCTTGCCCTTAATGGCGGTAAACCTCAGCAGTTGACCTTGAAAGATGTGCTGACTGCTTTCATTGATTTTCGTGAAGAGGTTATTACGCGACGCACCAAATTCGAACTTAATAAAGCACGTGACCGTGCCCATATCATGGTGGGTCTTGTAACTGCTGTCGCGCATATTGATGAAGTTGTAGCTATAATTCGCGGGGCAAAGTCACCTGCTGACGCACGGGAATCACTGGCAGCACGCAAGTGGGACCCGGCTGAGATTATGCCGTACCTTGAACTTATTAGCGAAGCAGGCCGCCTGAATGCTGATGGTACCTTTCAACTGTCTGAAATTCAGGTAAAAGCTATTCTAGACCTTCGCTTACACCGACTTACAGCGCTTGGACGTGATGAAATTGGCGGTGAACTTGAAGAGCTTGCACAAAAAATACGCGAATTTTTAGAAATCCTTCAGTCCCGTGTCAGGCTTTATGAAGTGCTTCGCGGTGAATTAGATGCTGTGCGTGAAGAATTTGGAAATGACCGCAAAACAGAAATTGATCATACTACCATCAATGGTTTTGATGATGAGGATCTGATTGCACGTGAAGATATGGTTGTGACCGTTACGCACACTGGTTATATCAAACGCGTACCTCTCTCTACATACCGCGCACAGCGTAGGGGCGGCAAAGGCCGTTCTGGCATGCAAACAAAAGATGAGGATTTTCTCTCAACTGTTTTTGTTGCTGATACACACACACCGGTTCTATTTTTCTCTAATCTTGGTCAAGTATACAAGATGAAAGTATGGAAATTGCCTCTTGGGTCACCAACATCAAAAGGGAAAGCGGTCATTAATTTATTGCCGCTCGAACAAAATGAAACAATAGCCACTATTTTACCTCTCCCAGAGGATGAAAGCAGTTGGGGCGATCTTCATGTAATGTTTGCTACCGCCAAAGGAAATGTGCGCCGCAACAAACTCTCTGATTTTTCCAATGTAATGTCGAATGGTAAAATTGCTATTCGCTTTTCAGATGAGGATGACAAACTTATTGGCGTTGATGTTTGCACCGAAAATGATGATGTTCTGCTTGCTGCCAAAGGGGGCAGGGCAATTCGCTTTAAATCCACGGATGTTCGGCTCTTTGCTGGGCGCACCTCAACGGGTGTGCGTGGTATGAAATTTGGTGCTGGCGATGAAGTTGTTTCCATGTGCATTATCAAAGGCACAAATGCGACAACCGATGAACGTGATGCATACCTTCGGGCTGCCCCTTGGAAACCGGAGCCTGGGGAGCAAACGCTTTCTGATGAACGTATGGCTGAACTCCGTGAACGTGAGCAGTTTATCATTACTGCAACGAGTAATGGATTTGGTAAACGTACGAGTAGCCATGAATACCGTCTTACAGGGCGCGGTGGCCAAGGTATATGGAATGTGCCGTCAGATTCCCGCCTACGCGATTTAATTGGTTCAGTTGTGACAGCCGTTCCTATCACAGAGGACGAGCAACTCATGATGGTAACTGATCAAGGCAAGCTTATACGGACGCCGGTTCATGATGTCCGCATTGCATCCCGCAATACAAAAGGGGTCACACTCTTCAAAGTTGCTGAAAATGAACAAATTGTTTCTGTGGCAAAACTTCTTGAAACATCCGATGACGAAGATGATGAAGAAGGTGAAGCGCCTGAACTAGACGCACAAGCAGTTGAAGTGACCGAGGGTATTGAAGAATAATCATTTGAGGCCATTTTTAAATGCTGATGTTGAAATGGTTTTTAAGGAACTTTCATCAGCAGAAAGAGATGGCCTCCTTTGCCTGCGTGAATTAATTTTTGATGTCGCTGAAAGCGATCCCTTAATAGGGACGATCGAAGAAACCTTGCGCTGGAATCAGCCTTCCTACCTTACTTCCGAAACTAAATCGGGGACAATAATTCGCCTGGGACTCTCAAAGCAAGGCAGCTTTGCGCTCTTTATACATTGCCGGACAACGCTCATGGCAGAGTTTAGAAGTAGTTTTCCTGAGGGTGTTACTTTCAATGGTAACAGGGCTATTATTTTTAAAACAGGTAATGTCCTTCCGGAAGTACCCTTAAGGCTGTTGATTAAGCGGGCCTTAACATATCACCTTTAACTACTTGATATATTTTATTTTTATTGGTTTAAAATCAACAAAGCTACCGCACCTAAGCCTAGAATAGATCCTGAAATACGATCAATAAGCCTAGTGTTTCCTCTTTCGTTAAGAAACGTTCTGGCTTTTGCGGCAACAAGAACCCAGAGACTATCCAACAAAAGGGTTATGCAGATAAAGGAAGCAGATAAGATCAACAGCTGCTCGTTTACAGGTAATTTTTTTGAAAGAAATTGTGGAAAAAATGCAGCAAAAAATAAAATTGCTTTAGGATTACTCGCGGCTACAAAAAGAGCTCCACGATATGTTCTCCATGCTGATTTTTTAATTTTTATGTCAAGATCAACCGTTTCAGGTTTTTTCCTAAAGGCGCTATATGCTAAGTAAATCAGATACGCCGCCCCTGCGTAGCGAATTGCATCTAATAAATCAGAAGAAACGCGTTGAATAGCACTGAACCCTATATAATTAAGGGTAAGATATACTCCTGCTATAGAAGCTGCGCCGTAAACTACAGCCAAGCCATTCCGCGTCCCATTTGAAAGGGTTTCAGAAATGGCCAAACTGACGACAGGCCCCGGTGTAAGTACCAAAACAGCTGTTGCAAGAACAAACAAACCATAGAGAAGCGGGTCGATTATAAACATAAGAATTTCTTACACCCTCAGAAATATATGCAAATTATACACGTATTTTCTTGTAATTTGCCCTGTCTTCGGGAATCTTGCTGCAAAGCACAAAAATAGCAACCTTTCATATCAGGTAAATATAATGGCAAGGAAAAGAACTGGGATTTACCCAGGCACTTTTGATCCCATCACAAAAGGGCACATTGACATTTTTAAGCGAGGTTTACGGCTAGTTGACCGTTTAGTAGTTGGTGTTGCTACAAACCCAAGCAAAGATCCTATGTTTAGCTTAGAAGAACGAGTTGCCATGGTTGACCGTGAAGCTCGCCCTTTAGCGGAAGACGCTGGCGTTGAGTTTGAAGTTGTGCAGTTCGATGAGCTTCTTATGCATTTTGCTGAAAATGTTGGTGCTGACATTATAATACGCGGCCTTCGGGCTGTGGCCGATTTTGAATATGAGTTTCAAATGACCGGGATGAATTATCAAATAAATCCAAATATTGAGACTGTATTCTTAATGGCTGACCCTAAGTATCAAACGATAGCCTCTCGCTTAGTCAAAGAGGTCGCTCGATACGGTGGAAATATTACGACTTTTGTTCCCAAGCTTGTTGGTACAGAGGTCGTTAAAAAGGTTGCTGAAACAAAGTCACGGTAATCTAATATTAGAATTGGTATAAATATGAAGTGGTTATTAATAATATTTACAGCGATGGTGGGGCTCATGACTGAAGAAACAAACGCAGTAGACCTTGATAAAGAAAACATTCTTTATATCGACCTCGAGGTGGGGCGCATTGAAATTTTGATGCGTCCTGATGTTGCCCCAAAACATGTTGCCCGTGTTAAAGAACTGGCGCGTCAAGGTTTTTATGACGGTACAATTTTTCACAGAGTAATCCCTGGCTTTATGGCACAGGGCGGCGATCCTGATGGTACTGGCCTTGGCGGATCCGGACAAAATATAGAAGCGGAGTTTAATAAGTTGCCTCATATGCGAGGAACTGTTTCCATGGCCCGTGCTACAGACGAAAACAGTGCGGACAGTCAATTTTTTATCTGCCTTGATCGTTCAACCTTCTTGGACGGGCAATATACATCGTGGGGCCGCGTTATGAAGGGTATGGAGTTTGTTGATATGATTAATGTTGGAGAACCTCCAGCAAACCCAACAAAAATTATCCGTATGCAGGTTGCT
>Ga0316209_1003320_pt1 | contig 11166 bp, 9 predicted proteins | sample 6monopyrite_MG_FD_204945 | JGI IMG/M metagenome (GOLD analysis project Ga0316209, IMG submission 204945) | Microbial mat bacterial communities from mineral coupon in-situ incubated in ocean water Damariscotta River, Maine, United States -... | ecosystem: Environmental > Aquatic > Marine > Coastal...
CGACTAAGGGGTTACAAATTACTTGCTGAGGTTATTAAGGGAGTGAAGTTCAAGGATGGCGAACGTGTAGAGCCGGATCAACAACAGGTTACCGAATCGGCCATACACCAGAATTGACTATAGCTCCCGACTTCACGGCGTGGGAGGACAAGGCAGACTACATTCGCTTTCCGTTCATAAAGGCCGAGGATAATGCTGTCCACTTTTCAGGATTGAGTTTCTATCAAGTTTCACCGGACGAATTACACGTATACATCGAACTGCAGGATGGTCAGGATGTAAAGGAAGAAAAACTCATCTATATTCGGCGGTCTAGCTTAAATTAACCGTGAGCTAGGATCGTCAGGATGGCGGTCGGTTAAAGGTTTAATTGGCAGTAAAAATATATAGGTCCGCGTCTTTAATTACCGGTCGTTAAAATCCTTGTCGACCGTTGTGTTCCAAATGTCCAACAATGTGTCACCTTGCCCTGACGTGAACAAGTTAAATAAACAAAATCTATTTCAGATTTAATTTCAGCGCTGGTATTATGCGTCCATTACAGCAGCGTCGGCGTCGCCTGTTATTTCAGCTTGTCGCTGGTTAAATTTGAATCAACCGTTCGTGCAATAACAATTCTGCCCTCAGGAAATCGCCATCCATGGAAAATCTCTCACGTTTTACCTTCTCACTTGTCATCAGTTTTTTTCTGTTGAGCGCCTTTGCCAGCGCGGATGATTTTTTTCTCGGTAAACCCGCAGAAGATGAACAAGCTGCCGCCGACTGCAGCGAGGATGAAAACGGCTGCAAATCCAAGTGGAAATCCAGTGTCGAATTTGGCTATGTGGCGGTTTCCGGTAATACCGATACCACCTCTGTAAACGGACGATTCGAGTTAGGTTACGAAGTGGAAAAATGGCGCCACGGTGGTTTCATCGCCAGCCAAACCACCACCACCGAAGACCGTTTGACTGGCGTGCAAACTGACGCGGAAAAATACACGGCGCAGGTAAAGTCCGACTACAAATACAGCGACAGCGCCTACGCTTTCGGTATCGCTGATTACGATAACACCAAAGACTCAGGCTTTGATTACCAGATATCTTATGCGCTTGGTGCGGGTTACCGTTTTATTGAGCAAAAAGCGCACCAGCTAGATGCAGAAATGGGTATTGGTGTGCGCGATAGCAAAACCGAGCTAACCTCAGAAAGTAATAGCGAAAGTATCGTCAGACTGGCTGGTCTGTATAAGTGGCAGATCAGCAAAAACTCGACTTTTGAACAGCAGCTTTCCACCGAAGTTGGTGATGACAACACCATTTCAAGGACTTATACCGGCGTGACCGCCAACATTATTGAAAGCCTGGCGCTAAAGGTTTCTTATACCGCCAAGCGTCAGACGGAAGTTCCCGTCGGCAATGAAAAGTTGGAGACAATTACTTCATTTACTGTTGTTTATACCTTCTGATCGTTTCGCTCTACCAGCCTCGAATTCTGCGGGGCTTACTTATTTTCACACAGCGTCGCCGACAAATGGATTGGTTCGTCGCTCCTCACCAAAATCCGATATCGGCCCGTGCCCCGGAACAAATCGTGTATTGTCGCCTAATGGCCACAGTTTGCTTTTAATTGAATCGATTAGAGTCGCGTGGTCGCCTTTTGGAAAGTCCGTGCGCCCAATGCTGCCCTTGAACAACACATCGCCGACAAACGCGAGTTCTGATGGTTGGTGGTAAAATACTACGTGGCCAGGCGTATGTCCCGGACAATGAAGAACTTTAAGGCGTTGATTTCCAAGCGTTATCTCATCACCCTCGACTAACCATTGTTGCGGGTGGCAGGTTTCCACGCCGCCAAAGCCGTAAGCTTGTGCCTGTTGCTCCATGCCTTCAAGCCAGAACAAGTCATCTTTATGCGGGCCTATTACCGGAATATTCAGTTCGCGTGCCAGTCCGGCGGCACCACCTGCGTGGTCAAGGTGTCCATGGGTGAGCAGTATTTTTTCCGGTTGTAGTTGATGCTTTTCGATCACGGCGGTGATTTTCTCTAAATCGCCGCCAGGGTCAACTATCGCCGTTATTAAGGTATCACTACACCAGATGACGGAACAGTTTTGTTGGAAGGGGGTAACAGGAATTAACTCGACTCTCAGACTCATGATTGGGACAACGGCTAGTGAAAATACAGAATAGCCATTTTAACTCATTTATCGTCTCCACACAGTAGCTTAGCGGTCAATTCTCTAAGTTGTTTCACGGCGTATTTTTTTCCTGATAAATCGTGATGGTCACTCAGCATGACCGGCTCTGACTGTAGCAGAAAGGCATCGACCAGATAGGCGATCTCGGCGTGTGACCAATTTTTCGAGCGCCAGAGGTTTTTGAGTTGATTTCTGAATAATCGCTGCAACAGATCGATGACCACGGGCAAGCCTTTTTTTCCTTCACTGAAACGACGACATTCCTTTAACTCCTGTTCACTCAGCTGCTCAGTCACTAAGTTTGTCTGGCAGGCTAACAGTAGCGTTACCAACTCAAGGTCGACCGCTTTCAGCTCCCCACCCAGCTTGAATCTAAAATCGCTGCCAAAACGTCGCGTTAGTATTCGCATTATTTCGTCTGCTTTATGGTTGAGCGGTCTCATTACTTCGAGGCTGTGCGCGCCGGAAGCGGAATCTTTTGAACTACCGAGTCGATACGCATCAAATCCATTTCTAAACCAGAAGCCAACCACATCAGCGGCTGCTGCAAAACTGGCGCCGACAAAATCAGCCTGAGCTTTCTTTGCCAAATCCAGCACGCCGGAAATTAACTGGCTACCCAGTCCACGCTTTTGTAGTGTGGGGTGAACCGCTATGCGCATAACCCGATAAAAGCGCATCACGCCTGCCTCGGCCAGGCCAAAATTAAGCATAATTGACTGCGGCAGGAGTTGTCCTTTGAGTCTTAACCTGGCTTCGCAAATTGCCTGACTGGCCTGAGCGTCCAGCGAACCTTCGTGATTGATCAGCGCTACGCCGACGATTTTGCTTTGAATACGTAAGACGGCAATAGAAAGATTGTCATCACCAAGGATCCGCTGCAGATCCGCTGGGCGAGTTTGATAATGAGCATTGATCAGCAGCGCGAAAATATCGCGTAGGTCGGTTTCATTTTCGCTCAGTTGTTGCCTGCTTAAAGTATCAAAGTGTGCGGAAAGCGCAGGCGCGCTATGATCAATTTCCACCTGTGGCAAAGCACAATTTAAAAGTAGCGCCCGATAGCTAGCAGCTTCCAGTTGGTCCTCAATTGACCAGCGCATGGGTTGAGTCAGTTGCGCAAAACGTGTTCCTGAACGCATTGCGAGCAGGTTTTGTTTGAACCTGACTTCAAAGCCCTTACCATTGCCTTCGTAGCCGTCGCTAGTGGTTGCAAAAACAATTCGGTTGTAGCTTGTGGTCAACTGGGTCAGCAAATTCACCGGTAGCGCAGCGGCCTCGTCGATCAGCAGTAAATTGGCCTGTGGCATTATTTTGATAATTTGATCCGGTGGAACAAAAGTGATTTCTGCGCCGTTCGGGTAAACCCTCTTGTTGCGACCGGAATTTTTTAATGGTTCTGGCTGCAGCAAGTCGAGATGGCGGTAAAAGGAAGTCAGATTACCTTTTCGCGGTGCGGTAACGATTATTCTCAATGGCTTGATTTTTACCAGCCGTGCCGCCGCGATACCGAGGGCCGCCGATTTTCCGCGACCGCGACTTGCGGTGATCACCAGAGGCCGATTGGCATGTCCCTGAGCTACGCGCTGGACTTTGTCTATGAGATCTTGCTGATCGGTTAAGGCTGATTGCCTTGAAACTTCGGCCTTAGCCGAATCAGTAGCTTCCAAAGTGTCATCAACCAGAGCGTGTAAGCCATTACCGTCATAAAAGGCTGTCGAGCGGTTTAACATTGAATGCTGGATTACTCGCGCGAGCAACGGACAGGAAGTTGATGGCCTGTTTTGTTGGCGTGAACCAAAACGCGAACCAGATAACGCGTAGTCAAATACGCTTTGATTGACTACCAGAACAAGAATGCCGCCGCCGACCAGGGTGCCGCTGCAGGCAGCATAATTATTGGCATCAAAGTTATCGCGCGAGTCGAAAATAATCGCTTTTGTTTCGCTACCCAAAAAAATGTCTGCTCGTTCGAAGGGTTCGTCATTTGAACCGAGATAGAGCCGCTGCTCTGTCAGTTGTTCACACCATTGAAAAAGCGGTGAGTCATTAAAAAAACCGGGCGCGGCGATGATTAATCCGCGAATGTTTGTTTCTTCTAGTTGGTCCCGCCACCGGTCAAATAAGACAAGTGGCTGTGCTTTGTGATTCATTCGTGATTCATTCGTGACAGTTAAATAAAATGAATATTTTTCAGGAGGCCAGTATAAACTAATTTGAGCGAATGGTTTAGAAGCACGCCTGCCTTGATCAGATATCAATTAACAGCGACTTCGTCGTTTCCAGCGTAAATCAGCCAGCTCCTGCTTAACGCTGTCGAACCTGGCTGGCGGCTGTCCGCGCTTGAGCTCTTTTTCTAATTTGCCGATGCGGCGGTCAAGTTGATTACAGGCCGGGTAACCGTCTTCGCGAGCATTTTTGTCATCGGATTTTGTTTTTCCGCGCGTTTTTGAGCGCCGGTATTTTACGGGGGATAAAGTTGGTAGTTTTGGGGTTGCTCTCCACTCGACTGTTTCAACCTGTGACTGGGATTTTTTGAGGTAGTTTTCAGTTTTTTCGGGTGGACGATCGCTGTACACCGGAACACCCAGTTCATTCTGGTAGAGATAAAGTGGTTCGTCGGCGTGCCCGGACGTCGTTATCAGGAGCGCGAATATCCAGTAAAGTAACTTCATAGACTTTCCCTGTCTTTATAGTTGGCGCTGAGAATGCCCGGTTCATCTGTTGGCTGGTTTTTTCACGCGCCTGTTCTGTCGAGAAGGTAGAATAGCGCGCGAAGTGACGCGTTTGAAAGAGCGTTGTTCTGAATGAGCTGTAAGAAATTAACTATTTAGCTGACAGAATATCGCCCGGCCAACGTTGTTTCAACTTTGGCTTTTGGCCGTCAATTGTTACTTCCAACACAAAATGATGCATTAGAGAAACAAAAACCGCCCCATTGAGGAGCGCTTTTGAAGAATTTGCCAGCGTCTTTGGTCTGGACGCCAGCTTGCCTATTTTGTCAGGGATATTTAACCGAAATTGGCCGAAACAAAATCCCAGTTGATAATTGACCAGATAGCTTCCAGATATTGCGGACGGGCATTGCGGTAGTCGATGTAGTAGGCGTGTTCCCAAACGTCAATAGTCAGTAGCGGTGTATGCTCCTCGGTTAGCGGGCAGCCAGCGTTGCTGGTGTTGACAATTTCCAGACCGCCTTGTGCATTTTTTACCAGCCAGGTCCAGCCAGAACCAAAATTAGTGACCGCTGAGTTGGTGAATAGTGTCTTAAATTCTTCCAGGGAACCGAAAGTTTCAGTTATCGCGTTACTAAGGGTCTGAGAAGGCGTTGTGGCTGTTGGGCTGAGACAATTCCAGTAAAAGCTATGATTCCAGATCTGCGCAGCGTTATTAAATACTCCGCCCTTGGAATGCTTGATGACTTCTTCCAGACTCATCGAGGCAAACTCTGTTCCTTCGACTAGTTTGTTTAAATTGACGACATAGGCGTTGTGGTGCTTACCGTAGTGAAAATTAATGGTTTCTTCAGAAATGGTTGGTGCCAATGCATCTTTGGCGTAGGGCAATGCAGGTAGTTCAAATGACATGATAGTTCCTCGGGTAATAGAATCTGCTGGCTGGAAAGCCTTAGAAGTTACAAATTAATCTCGCCGGTATTTTATCGCCTTTTGATCAAGGGATACAGGCAATTCGCGCTATTAGCGCCAACACCTATAGATAAATACTATTAAGATACTCTAACCGACTTAATATCAGCGCACTCTTGTCCTCAATCATGTGATAGCCTTGCTTAATCATTAGCGCTTAAGCGTAATTATGGTTAAGATCCGCGCTGAAAAATGAACGTTCCGCTACCGAGGTTTACAATGGAAACAATTGATAAAATTAAGCAACAAATTGAAGATAACAAGATTATTATGTACATGAAAGGCTCGCCGGAGATGCCCCAATGTGGATTTTCTTCGCAGGCTTCCCAGGCTTTAATGGCTTGCGGAAGAGAGTTTGCGTTTGTTGATATTCTTCAAAACCCAGACATTCGTGCCGAATTACCCAATTACGCCAACTGGCCAACTTTTCCTCAGCTTTGGGTCAATGGCGAATTGGTTGGCGGCTGCGATATATTGATGGAAATGCAGGCAAACGGTGAACTGAAAGAGTTAATCGACGCGGCTTGAAGTAGGGTTAATGCGCCGGTTTTCAGGCGCTGACTTGTTGATAGGTTAACCGACAAGGCACGCTGACGATTTAAGCGCGCCTTGCTCGGCTTTGAATGTTTTACAATCAATTTGCATTGCCGTGTTGCTGTACAGCATACCGCACATAGATTTCTCAGCCATCATTCCGTAAAGCAATTCATCAGCCAACAACAAAACCTCTATAATTCAATGGGTTGGTTCGGGTTGTTGCGGTCCAGTTGACACTTTTCATAGTGTCCTGCTGGCTGAGTGTGGACAAGACTCTCCGCCCGTGCTTTTCTCTTTAGGATTCTAACCTAGCCAGAGCGAGCGCCCATTGTCTTCAATGCAACCGTCTCAACTTCAGACGCCTCAACTTCAGACGCCTCAACTTCAAACGCCACAATCGAAAATTACCCAGTGGTCACAGGAAAATGTCGATCGACTTTTCTTGCGGCAACCCCTCGGTAAAACTAAACGTGATACCAGCTGGCGGGAAGCCTATGCGCAGGCTGCCAGAGTGGCCTGTTATCTGAGTCGCTATCCACAGGGTAGTCGAATAGGGATTTACTCAAACAACTGTGATCACTGGATACTGGCTGATTTGGCGATTATGGCCGCGGGTATGATCAGTGTTCCCATTTACCCGACTGCGGGAGTTAAAACCATTGAGCAAATTGTCGAACATGCGGGGCTTGAGTTAGTTTTTATCGGTAAGTTACTGGACGATAGCTCTCTTTCGGCTTTTGACAAGGTGTTAGACAAGGTTGCTATTTATCAGCCAAGAGAAGGGCTCCTGTGGTGGAGCGATATAGTGGAGCAGCAATCGCCGTTATTCCCGCTGTTTTCGCCGCAACACAAGGACATAGCGAGCATTATTTACACCTCGGGTACAACGGGCGTGCCTAAAGGGGTTGTTGTTACCTATCGCTCGCTTTATGCCGCATTCGAATGTATTGAACAGACCTTTCATTTCACATCCCACGAACGTTTTTTTTCTTATTTGCCACTGGCGCACGTTGCCGAAAGAATGGCGGTGGAAATGGCGTCGGTGTTTTACGGATGTCAGGTTCACTTCGTCGAATCCCTTGAAACGTTCGCCGATAACCTGCGAGAAACGAAACCAACGATATTTTTCGGCGTTCCGCGTATCTGGGTCAAACTCAAACAACAAATTGAAGCAAAGCTGGGCGGGGACAAAGTGTATCAGCGTCTGACCTCCATGCCTGTGCTGGGTCGGTGGTTAAAAAACATCGTCGTCAAAAAGCTGGGGTTAGCTAATGCCACCATGTGTTTGAGCGGCGCAGCGCCCATAGCTACCAGCGTACTCAGCTGGTATCAGGATCTGGGCATAACCATCAACGAAGTTTATGGAATGACCGAGTCTCTCGGAATTTCCAACGGCAACCGAACGGGCGCGCGGAAACTGGGTAGTGTGGGGCAGGCGTACGTTGGCTGCGATGTCATGGTGGCAGATAACGGTGAAATAATGTTGCGAAGCCCCTGTCTGATGGAAGGCTATTATAAACGTCCAGATCTGACCGAGGCGACTATTCAGGACGGTTGGCTACGTACCGGTGATTTAGGCGAAATTGACGAAGAAGGATTTCTGACCATTAAAGGGCGAGTGAAAGAGCTATTTAAAACGTCCAAAGGAAAATACATTTCTCCAGCCCCGCTCGAAGACAAATTAGCGCATCTGTTGAATGTTGACCAGGTCTGTGTGATGGGAGAAGGTCTGGCGCAGCCGGTCGCGGTTATCGTTAGCGAAGCGGCCATTCCGCTGGAAAGCCAGGCCGCCTACCTGGCAATGTGCGAAGAAAAACTGGAGCTACTGAACGAGTCACTGGAAAAACACGAAAGAATTGATGCTATCGGTGTGAGTTATGTGCATTGGACGACTGAAAATGAGCTGATGACCCCGACCCTTAAAATAAGACGCCATCAACTTGAAGCCCACTATCACGCTGCATTGCAAGCTATGGTGGATGCCAATAAACTTAGCGGTATTTTGTCAGTATGATTTTAATCCGCTTAGTTTCATGCAGTAATTATTCATGCGGTAATTTGTTGTAGGCGTCAAAGCTGATGTGTGCGCCAGAAATCATCTGGGATCTGGCGTTTTAAGGCTTACTCGATGTTAGTCAAGCCAATGGGATATCTGGGTCAGTCCGGCGGCCAGATACTGTTCACAGTTATCTTCAAGTAATAAAAATACTTCCTGTAAATTAGCTTCACTCAGAGGAAACAAGTCGAGCGATTCACCGTGTTCTGAATTTAAAGATGACGAGCCTGTTCTCTGGTTGTTTGTTTGAGGTTGACTATTCATCTCGAATACTCCAGTTATTAACAGCTGTTGTTTTTATTATATGCGGCGAACTGCCTTTGAGGATTGATCTTAGCAGAGATTGGACATTTCTTTGATTTCTTTGTGACTTGACTCACGAATTAGAATTATACGTTAAAATAATATAAAAACGATAAAAAACAAAGAGATATGTTTTTTTAATTAAAAGGGTATTCGTTTTTAGAGCTAAGCGGAATTAGATGTGAATTTATTATTCTAGAGATTTATATCTCAAGGAGAGATGGTGACTTGCTAAGAGCCGTTTAAGTCTTGTTACAGTTCGAAGGTCGATTATCTGGTTGCACAAATCAGTTAACAGTATACTTGGCAAAAATCTTATCGAGGCGATGTTTTGACGTTCAAAAATAAAGTTGTGTGGGTGACGGGCGCGTCATCCGGTATCGGTCGAGAATTATGCGTCGAATTAGAAAAAGCAGGCGCTTTGCTGATTTTGTCCGGAAGAAATTTACCCGCGTTGCAGGAGTTGATGCTGACCTTCAGCGATAGTCGTAAACACAATATTCTGGTTTTCGATTTAGCCGAATCAGGTGGTTTTGACGCAGTGGCCTCAAAGGCCTGGGAATTTAATCAAAAAGTTGATGTTTTGGTCAATAATGGCGGGATTAGTCAGCGTTCGTTGGCGCTGGAAACTTCGCAGGAAGTCGACCGCCAGATTATGGAAGTGGATTATTTTGGCACCATTGCGCTAACTAAGGCGTTGTTACCGCGCATGGTCGAGCGAAAGCAGGGGCGCGTTATCAATATCGCCAGCATCGCCGGTAAAGTCGGCTCGCCGCTCAGAAGCGCTTATTCGGGGGCGAAACACGCCCTGATAGGCTTTATGGACTGTTTACGCGCAGAGGTTGCTGACCAAGGTATTGAAGTAATCAATGTGTGTCCAGGGTTTGTCAATACCAATATCAGCAAGAATGCGTTAACTGGCGATATGTCGACTTACCAGCAAGTGGATGTAGAAATTGCCAACGGCATGCCGGTTGGACGATTCGTTGATAAATTGTTGCAGCAATTGAAAAAAAATAAAAGTGAAATAATTCTGGCGGAAGGCAAAGTGCGCCTGGGATATCAGTTACGACGAATGTTGCCAAACCTGTTTCACAGGATATTACCCAGAATTTATCGACGCACGCTTTGATGCTGTTGGTATTTTTATCCGCGCTATAAACTAGAATCAAACCAGTAGTTATTTGAATGAAAGGAGAATAACCATGATAAAAAAAATATTTAAATGGGTCGGGGTGACACTGCTGGTTGTAGTGTTGGCGGGTGGGGCGTTCATTGCTCATGAGTGGAATGCAAAACCATTTTACATCAATAACTTTTTCAACCGTTTTGCACTTAAAATAGCCCTTGAAAGCCCTGAAATGTTGTCTTCTTTGCATTTTCTGGAGCCAATGGGGATCGATGGTCACAACGCTGAGCTGGATGACGCCAGTCCTGAATCGACCGACGAGTTTTTCGAGTATATTGCAGAAGAATATGAGGTTCTGAAAAGTTACTCCGATCAAGATCTCACCGCAGACGAAAGAATGTCAAAACGCATCGCCGAGTATCTGTTTGAGTTTGCTCGGGAGGCTGAGCCGTTCAAACTATACAATTATCCGGTAAACCAGCTTTTTGGCGTGCAAAACGGTTTTCCATCGTTTATGGAAGCTCAACATCAGGTGCATAGCCTGAAGGACGCCGACTATTATATTCAACGATTACAGAAGCTACCGAAGAAATTCTCCCAGACGCTGCAGGGCCTCAAATTGAGAACTCAAAATAAAATCCTGCCCCCACGCTTTGTGATTGAGCGGGTGGTTGAGGAGATGAAAAATTTTAGCGAAACTGAGGTCGAAGAAAATATTTTGTATCTTTCATTATCCGAAAAGCTGGACAAGTTGGAAGGCGTATCGGACGCTGAAAAGAGTGAGGTTTTGTTGCGTGCAAAGAGCGCAATTGAAAACGATGTTTATCCGGCATACGTAGAAATGACGCGCTATTTTAACGGATTATCAGACAAGGCAGATGATCGCGATGGCTTTTGGAAGTTTCCTGACGGTGATAAAGCCTATCTTCTGGCGGTAAAATTATTTACTAGTACCGACTATACGCCCGACTATATTCATAACGTCGGTATTCAGGAAGTGGCGCGCATTCAACAGGAAATTCTTGAAATTCTGGCCGGAGAAGGCTTTGATACTGTCGCAGGGTTTACCGCCAGTATCAAGATAATGGCCGATCAGCCACGCTTTTATTATGAAGACTCTGACGCCGGCAGGGAGCAGATCCTCAAGGACTATCAGACTATTCTGGATGAGATTGATAAGGGATTAGAGACGGCCTTTAATATCAGGCCAAAAGCCAGCATTGAGGTTAAACGAATTCCCGAATTCAAGGAAAAAACCAGCCCGGGCGCTTACTACAATGGACCGGCAATTGATGGCTCACGCCCGGGAATCTTCTAC
>Ga0316209_1003322_pt1 | contig 11159 bp, 8 predicted proteins | sample 6monopyrite_MG_FD_204945 | JGI IMG/M metagenome (GOLD analysis project Ga0316209, IMG submission 204945) | Microbial mat bacterial communities from mineral coupon in-situ incubated in ocean water Damariscotta River, Maine, United States -... | ecosystem: Environmental > Aquatic > Marine > Coastal...
GTTTAACGCCAGTGAGTTACTTTTTATGTAGTTAGTATTCTTATGGTTAGGACGATGAAGATTGTTTTGAGAGCAGCAGTTTAAATTTTCTTATTAGTATTTGCTTATTGTTATATGTTAATACTGCATTAAATACTTTATTTCACTGTCGTTAAGTTTTTATAAATTGGGCGATAATGCCCAACCAGCCAAGCTGAATTATTTATTAAATGCAGTTAGGCATGAAAATAAATCTTCGCCAACCCTAAGTCGGCAGTTTTAGGTATCCAGTGTCTGTCGGCTTTTCAGGGTCATTAGATTCCTGCCTTCCAGGAATGACAGGTTAACGGGACATTGTTTATTATGTGTTGTCGGATTATTATACAGTTTATTTGATTTAGTTTAGATGCTGTAGCTAATAGATTGATACTTATCATGTTTTTATGCTGGCATAGCACTTGCATTCATACTTTAATCCTTTTTGGGAAATGCATGTAAGGTTTGATTGTTTTTATGCAACAGCGGTTACACAGAATAATAACTCATAGTTTTATACTAAGCGCGTTTCTATTAAGCCTGAATATTTCTGCTGCTCAAAATAATATAGTGCCGATGCAATATCGGTCTTCAGCTAAGGCTATACAAGCACTTGAATCGATTGGTGATCGAGACAGATCCATTGTGGGCGCTAGTATGAGCAAAGCGAATTATGATCTTGCGCTACTTTATCAGGAGCATAAAGACTATAAAACTCGTGGGGGGCTTAAGCGTCTCAAGAAAAAATTCACCACTTCACTTTCTTTACCCCGCATAAATAATGAGAAAGTATTGGTTGATGTTTCGGCGTCATCTAATCCTCAGGTTTTGGCTGGGATTTTAAAAAATTTAGGTGCTGATAATCTTTCTGTATATGGACGTGTTATTTCGGCTTATGTTCCAATAGAGCAGCTTGAAGCTATTTCGCAGTTATCTGCAATACAAAAAATAAAGCCATCATATTCCCATCTTCATTCAGGTAATGCTCTTTCACAGGGTGATAAGGCTCAGTATTCAGATATTGCACGTAGCACGTTTAACGTTGATGGTAGTGGAATAACAATAGGGACATTATCGGATAGTTATAATTGTTTGGGCGGTGCAACCGCTGATGTGGCATCCAACGATTTACCACAAAATATTTTGGTATTAGCAGAATCTAGTACTTGTTCATCATCAACTGATGAAGGACGTGCAATGATGCAAATTATTCATGACGTTGCTCCTGGCGCAATGCAGGTTTTTCACACCGCTCTTGGTGGAAAGGCTGCTTATGCTAACGGTATTTTAAACTTAGCAAATAATGCGAATGCCGATATTATTAATGATGATGTTATCTATTTAGATGAGCCTATGTTTCAGGATGGCATTATTGCGCAAGCCATAGATACGGTAAAACAAAATGGCGTTGCTTATTTTTCAGCGGCGGGTAACAACGGTTTGCAATCGTATGAATCGGCTTATCGCAATTCGGGCGTAAGAGGTTATTCGGCTAGAAGTAAGCGGCATGACTTTGATGGTGGTGCATCAACTGACTCACTAATGCAGGTAACAATTCCTGCAAACTCTCAAATTCTTTTTGTATTGCAATGGAATGATCCATTTTATTCAGTCAGTGGTGCGCCGGGTGCAGATACTGATATGGATATCATCTTGTATTCGGCCAGCGGGCAAGCCATTACTGGTTCCACAGATAGTAATGTGGGCGGAGATGCGGTTGAGGTATTTGCGTATACCAATTCTTCAAGCTCTTCAGTTACCTACCAGCTAGCAATAGATTATGTAAAAGGTCCTGAGCCCGAACTTATAAAGTTAGTTTACTTTGGCAATATGACTATTAACGAGTATGCGACATACAGTGCAAGCAGTTATGGACATGCCATTGCAACAGGCAGTCATGCCGTGGGTGCCGCAAGGTATACGCAAACACCAGCATATGGAGTAACGCCTCCCAGTCTTGAAAATTTTTCATCTCGTGGTGGTGTTTCAATCTTATATGATCTTGCAGGTAATCCAATAAATGTAAAGCGTCAAAAGCCAAATATAGTCGCGCCTAATGGCGTTGACAATACTTTTTTTGGTTCAGACTATGAAGGTAACGGCTGGCCTAACTTTTTTGGTACCTCTGCTGCAACACCCCATGCAGCTGCTGTGGCAGCATTAATTAAATCATTTAATAATCAATTAACAGCGGATGAAATATTAACGATTATCGATTCTACGGCAATCGATATGAAAAATGCGGGTTTTGATTATGCCTCAGGCTATGGGTTAATTGATGCATCCGCTGCGTTGACCAGCATGGATTTTGATTTAGATACAGTGCTAAATGGTGTTGATAATTGCCCTAATGATTCAAACATAACACAGGAAAATAACGATCTAGATTCTCAAGGTGATGTTTGTGATATTGATGATGACAATGATGGTTTGACTGATGTCGATGAAATTGCATGGGGCTTAAATGCATTCATTGCGGATACGGATAATGATGGTTTAACAGATTATGACGAAGTCTGTTTTGATGGCAATTGCTTAAATTACGATCCATATCCAACGGGTTTAGACACAGATGCGAATAGTGATGATAGTGATGCTGATGGGTTGCTAGATGGAGTAGAGGTAGGGCTAGGAACAAACCCTCTTGTGGTTGAGCCTGCGCCACAAATTAACACGTTAGATAACAACATAAATCAGGGTGGTTTTGCCAGCGTAACAGGCAATTCATTCTGCGTAGAGCAGTGTGACAATGTATCTACTAATACTGAAACTACAGTAATGTTAGGTTGCCAGGTTGTTTCATTGTCAGCAATCACCACTAATACACTTGAGTTTAATGTACCAGTTGATGCCGTTTCAGCATATCTTACTATCACAACTCCATTCGGTTCATCTGCGAGTAAATTGCTAAGTATCAATGATACGTACCAGCTGGGCGATATTAATACAGATGGTGAACTTAATGCGCCAGACATTCTGTTAATGCAAAAATTTATTTTTAATTTGAGTGCTCCTAATGCAGTACAGTCTACAAGTGCAGATATATATCCGCCCTGTTCGGCAGATGGGCTAATTACTACAAGTGATTTATTATTACTGCAGAAAAAAGCACTAACACAATAGTATTAATCGGTTTAGATAAGTTTAAGGAAGTAGTATGAATATTGGTAAACAATCAAATAATTTGACATATGTTCTTCTAATATTCACATTTTTTGTACTTCAAGGCTGTACTAGTTTACAAACTTTTCCCGGTGTGGCGAGAGCAGGAGATACCATAACACTGGCAGTTGGCTCTGCAGATGGTATGAGTAAGCAATCAACTAATACTACAGCTATTTATGTGCCTGATGCGGGCGGTTCATACCCATTAACCATTCGCTCTGTATTTAATTTGTATCCAGATAAAAAGAGTCGACTCTATACAAGCACCTCTGCAACATTACCTGTAATTGATAGTTCTGATCATGAAGCCTGGCAAACAGTAATGGTGATAGATTTGCCAACAGATTTACCCCTGGGTACAGGGAATATACAAATTAATTCGGTAGCTGATTTTCCAACTGTTTCTAGCCATATTAATGACGTACCAATTTCCCTTGAAATAGTAAATGGCGCTGGTGCATCAAGTGTCTTTACCTATGAATTTGGTTTTGGTTCTTCACAAGCAGGTGACTTGTCGTTGCTTGAGCCCCTGCCGCATGCTCAGGTAACACCACCATCAGATAATACATATTATGGTGCAATAGAACTTAGATTAACTTTACCAACGACGGCAGAAATTCCCTTAACCGAAGAACACGTTCGCGTTGTGCTAGACGATATGACTCCTAGTACAGTTTCTAATAGAAATATCGTTTGGGGAATTGATAATGATGAATTGATCGTGATGATAATGAGCCCCAGTGGTTATTTGCAAACTATAGAATCACGATTTTCTATTGTTTTATTGCCCCGGTTTAGTTTTATAACGGAGCCAGTAATAACAAGTCTGAAATTTTTTGATGTAGATGGAGAACAAGTTTCAGGTGCGGTGCCTGTAGATTATTCAGTGACATTAAATTAACACTAAACATTTATTAAAATTTACTTGCATATGAGATTATTTAAAAAGTTATGATACAACAAGCCTTTAATTTGCTAAATACAGGGAAGCTTGAAGAAGCAAAGACGTTACTAAATCAATTAACAACAACAACACCTAATGATCCGCAATGCTGGTACTTATTTGGTTTGCTCAAAGCCAGATATCAACAATATGATGCAGCAGAGAAAGATTTATTACATTCATTAGAGTTAAACTCGACTCCACAAGCCTGCGTTGCTTTAGGGCAGGTTTATATGGTGACGAATAAATTAGATAAAGCTGAACTGTATTTAGATAAGGCGCTTTCATTAGATGATACATTAGTTGAGGCATATAACGGATTGGCAACTATCTATTCTTCAACAGGCAGGGATTCAAAAGCTATCAATTATTTCGAAAAAATAATTGATATGAATGTTAGTAATGAATTCGTGTATGGAAATCTTGCATCATTGTATGAACGTTTACGTAAGCATGATCAGGCTAATGAAACAGCGAATAAAGCCGTTGCACTTAATCCTGACAATGTAACTGGGAATTTAGTTCTTGCCAGGGTCGATAGAAAAAATAAACAGTACGATAAAGCAATAGAACGATTAAACAGAATACTTAAAACACCTAGTATTCATCCTTCTATCATACTTAATATTAAATCAGAGCTTGGTTTGGCGCTAGATTTAAAGGGCGATTATAAACAGGCATTTAATGCTTTCGTATCGAGTAATGAGGCGGCTCAACAAATTGCTAGTCAAGCGCCGTATGATAAATCGTATTATTTAAATAAAGTTTCTACTAATCAAGCGTGGTACACGGCTGATCGCGTAGCTGCATTTCCATCAGTGAGTATTAATTCATCCAATGATAAATATGCGGGTCGAAAGCCACCTGTGTTTTTTGTTGGTTTTCCGCGTTCGGGAACAACCTTAGTTGAGCAGATATTATCTTCAAATAAAAATATAGAGGCGTCAGGTGAAGAAGTTGTATTAAATGACTTAATTGACTTTGCAAAATCTAATATTGAAGCTTCAAAATCCTATCCTGAATTTATGCAAGATTATGATACGCAAGATAAAATATTTCAACTTCGAGATGAATATTTTAAAAAATTAAAGTCAGATTGTGGATTTGAAGGTGGAGATCATTTGTTTATTGATAAGTTGCCACTAAACATAGTTGATCTTGGGTTTATAAAACAGCTGTTTCCTGATGCTAAAATTATAATGGCCTACAGAGATCCTCGAGATGTTTGTTTAAGTTGCTTTACGCAAGCATTCCAGTTAAATCCTGCAATGATTCAGTTTTTAACATTAAAAGACACGGCTAATTTCTACGCTAAAACAATGGAGCTGTGGCTGCATTATAAAGAAGTATTAGATATAGAATTATTCGAGTACAAATACGAAGACTTGGTTGCCGACTCAGAATCAATTACTAAAAATATGGTGGAGTTTCTTGGTGAAGAATGGTCTTCTGAAATGTTGGAATACTATAAGGATGTCGCTACTAAGCATGTTGCAACACCAAGCTTTGCTGATGTTAAATCACCAATATACTCACGCGCCGTACAGCGCTGGAGAAACTACGCAGACGAAATTAAGGAAGTAGAAAATATACTTGAACCATATATCAAGGAGTTTGGGTATGAGGTGTAAATTTTAATTATTATTGCTGATAAAGAGTCATCAAACTATAGAAGCTAAGGGATTAAAAATGAACAATAAGAAACGAGCTAAATTTTTATTTATATCTGTAATTTTACTCATGTCAACAAATGTGAATAGCGCACTAATAGAACGATTAGATGGCCAGGCTTTTTATGATACGGTGCTAGACATCACCTGGTTGGCGGATGCGAATTATGCCAAGACATCAGGTTATGATGCAGACGGTTTAATGAACTGGCAAGATTCAATGGCATGGGCGGAACAGCTTGTTTTTGCAGATCATAGCAACTGGCGTTTAGCATCCTACCGTGATCCTGCTAGTGCTATTAATGCACCTTGTAATGGCTACAACTGTACTGATTCAGAATTAGCTTTTATGTATTACGAAAATTTAAATGGTGATGGAACTAGCCGTACAACAAGAACTGGTATTCCGGACCCATTTATTAATATTTATGCACAATATTGGTCAGGAATGGTTGTAGAAAGTGATTTTTCTATTAATTATCACTTTAACGATGGTTTACAATTTTATCATCCTAATAGCCAGGAATTCGCTGCATGGGCTGTTATGGATGGCGATATATCAGCAGTTCCGATTCCAGCCGCAGTATGGTTATTAGGCTCAGGATTAGTCGCATTGCTTGGTTTTTCCAAACGTCGAAAAGCTAGCTAATTTTTTAGGTTTAAAAAAGGCTCAGTATTTAAATGCTGAGCCTTCTGTTGTGACTATTCAATTCGTTAACCATGGTGGGTTTATGAGTGGAATAAAGTAGTAAAAACTAAAATAATAATTTAAAGGATTTAAAACAAAAACAAAAAGTTTATTGCTCCCCTCTGTAATTTCATCTGTGTTACTCACTGCTTCACCTGTTGTTGAGGCTGATATTATACAGGCTGATTTTAATGGTTTGTTTACTAGTTTAAACTTAAATGGAGCGGTTACTCAAAATGCAAGTTATCCCTATTACGGTGATCAAACTTGGGGTTATGGCTTTCGTACTCAAATAAGTGGCAGTATCAATATTGATATGGAAACTGGCAATGGTAGCGCTACGGTTAACTTCTTTAACTTCTTCGGGGTAGAGTCTGAAACTCCGCAACAGCAACCACCTGCCATTGAACTTGAGTTTAGCGCTGTAGGTGATGGAGCAGGTGGGCCGGGCTCTCTTTTATTGGTAAACGGTATTTGGGATTGGAATAATACGGTCAGTCCATTTTCCTTGGTGTGGGATGGCGCAGGCCTATTTTCTGCAGGCAGTTATGCTGCAGGCGACGTAATATCTGGAGTTGGTAGTTTAGCGGCCTCAGAAAGTCTGACTAATTCATATGCTGATATTTCCTTGGGGGCTATACCTATAGCAACGACAGCATACAACGTTATTGATGGCGTTATTGTTGAAGATCCCCTAGGAATTGCCGGTTCGCCAATGGTTGCAGGGCCATGGGAAGGATTTAATAATAGTCTTGATATAACTGATTTGACTATAGTTTCAAATACACCTTCAGTGGTTCCTGTTCCGGCAGCTGTATGGTTATTTGGTTCTGGTCTAATCGGTTTATTTGGTTTTGCAAAACGTCGTAAAAATTAAACTATTTTTAGTTGAAATGGTTTTTGTGTGTTGCTTTATATTTTTTAAGTTTAAATGCAGAACCTTTTTGTAGGTTTTTTTGTTCAGCCTGATCCCAGGCCATCGTAAAAAATTTGTGTAATTCATTAGGTCTATTTTTACAACTAGATGAAAAATAGTAGTGGGTGATCTACTATCTAGCATAATATAAAGTATGCATTGATTTAATGTGCTCATATGAAAATTGTAATGTGTATAGGAATTCTCATAGAATATTTCATTCATAGGGCTAGGTTTGTCACTTATTTACTTCTGAGTCATAAAATTATAACGAACACAAAAAAGCCCCACGATAACGAGAGGCTTTCCGTTTTTCTTTAATCGCCAAATAAAATTTTAGGCGTGTTACTTAATTTGTCTTATTCAAAATTTAATAGGCTAGAACTTGTAGATGTTCTGCCTGAAATGTCTCTCGCAGTCGCTGTAACTCTAACGGCTGATGTAGGTAAGCTGACAGCACCTGATTGTGAGTCTATTGATATTATGTCGCCGTCAAACGTATTCATAACAGGTGCTGCGGAACCGTTTGTAACAATAGGTGCTGGATCACAAATATCAGTCGCGTTAAATTCAATTTTAACATCTCCTGCTGAGGCAGAAGTTACTGAGTTACCTAATTCGTCAACAAATAAAATATCAAGTAAGGGTGGTGTTGTATCGCGGACAATGACGGTTACAGTGTCAGAATCTTGCGTGCCATTTGATGCCGTAGATGTTGCGGTAACAGTATGTGTGCCCAATGAAATTAGTTTAGAAACATTTACGCCGGAAGTGAAAAAAGTACCATCTAAATCCCAATCAATTCTATCTACCTGAATGTCGCCAATTAAAGTAGAAGAGGCATTAAAAGATACCATGGCACCACCAACTTGACTGCATTCGTGAGTACTTCCATCAACAATAGAAACAGATACAGTTGCAGCATCTGCAGGTAATGCATAGTTAATGCTCATAACACTGCCATTAAGTGTGCCACCTATTAATGTATTTTCTGCTAATCGGACATTAGTAAATATTTTGCTATCTTGACTAACAGTCCAGGCGGCATAAACCTGATATGAATTAGAGTTGGATTCAATGACAATATAAGCACCAAGGTTACCTGCTGGTATCGTACCAGTACGAGAGATCGTTGCTCCAGATGCTAGGGTATGATCACGAGTATAAGTGCCAGGTTGGAGTAATTCAATAATAGTTGCGTTAGCGGCTGTGCCATATATGCTGAATGTATTTATAGAGAGTGAGTCGCTAATTACATCGATATTTCCTGATATTTCCGAGCTGCTACCAAAGAAATAACTAGGGTGTTTAAGTGTTAGAGAGCCAGTAAATTCGCCAGCATAGGAGGGTATGAAAGTAAGTGACAGCAATATAAATGTAATTGTTTTTATCATTTTTTTATCCTTTTGTAAGTATCTGAATTAATGTGCTTCAAGGCACTTTCTTAAAAGAGACAGATTACGCATTGTCCATTAATGTACTAGCAATGAGGTGGCCTCATTTCAAAAATATTTTGACTTCAAAGACTAGCATTTATACAAATTAAGGTCAAAAATATATATGGCATTCTACGAAATTAGAAAACATGAGCTAATTGTATGATATCAATTTTATATGATGTTTTGCTCGTGTGTGCTGAATCACCGATATTTTATTTAGAAAAATATAGTGTTCTTCTATTTAATTCATCATTAGTGACTCCTAAATCGGTTTATAACAGTATAAACTCTGTAGCTAAGTTGAAATTTTCATAGGTTCATCTCCAGTTGCTATGTAAATAATTTGGGAAAATAAACAATGTCCGAACAAACAGTATCTGCTCTGGGTGACCAGGCGTTTGAGTTATTTAATCGTGGTGATCTACAAGGAGCTAAAGCGCTGTATGAGAAAATTTGCTCATTAGATATTAAAAATGCTGAAGCAACAATGATGTTAGGGGTGATTAAAGCAGATACGGGTGATTTGTCTGGAGCTGAGACGCTTTTAAAACAAGCATTAATACTTGATCCTGAATATGCCGATGTCTTTTTTTATATGGGGCATATATTGCAAGCCAGAGGGCAGCTTGATAGTGCTGTACAAAACTTGCAGCGAGCAGTCGAGTTAGATCCGGACTTTACAGAAGCTAAAAAATTATTAAATGAGTTACAACTGAAGCTTGCAAATACGTTGCTTCAGCAAGGTAAGTTACCACAAGCAGCTGAGTGCTTCACTAAAGTGACACAGCAACAACCACAATTGGCTTTAGCCTGGTTTATGCTGGCCCAAATTCGCGGGCAGCTGGGGCAATATTCTGAAGCTGAGCAGTGTTGTCATAAAGCAATTGGTATTGATGATAAACGTATAGAATCACACCTGTTATTAGCTTCAATATTATTAAGTCAGGGTAAGTTAGAAGAAGCTAATCAATATAGTAATCAAGCCTTGCAATTAGATTCAACAAATATTAATGCGGTAGCATTAGCTGCGAATATAGCCAAGCATTTGGGTGAGCCAGAAAAAGCTTATGAGTTATTATCACCACTGTTAAAACAGGGAATACAGCAGGTCAATATTGCACTGGCTTTCGCCATGATCAGTAAAGATCTCAGTTACCAGGAAGAAGCCATTGCTTTAATGAAGAATATTTTATTGACTGATACTTCTTTAAGTGTGCTCAATAAAATCAATCTGAATTTTAACTTAGGCCTGTTGTATGACAATATCGAAGAATATGATAACGCTTTTTTGCATTATCAGCAGGGTAATAATTTAAAGCCAGTGAGCTTTGATGCTGAAGAGCATACACGCGAAATAGATAGACTTATCGCAGTGCACAGTAAAAAGCTTATGGAGAACCAACCACGCTCCAGTATACATTCAGAGCGACCAATATTTGTAGTCGGTATGGTACGTTCAGGCACCAGTTTAGTGGAACAAATTCTTTCCAGTCATGGCGATATATTTGGTGCCGGTGAGTTGGGTGATATCTACCAGATGGGTAAGGAACTGCCCAGCATCCTTCAAACAAACGACGAATACCCTGAGTGTCTGCCCCAACTGACTCAACAGCAAACAGATGATTTATCAAAACGATTTTTAGATCACATTACAGAATTATCACCTGATGCTAAACGTGTGGTTGATAAGCTGCCTGGTAACTTTATGCATTTGGGTTTGATTGAATTATTGTTTCCAGGGGCGCGTGTAATACATTGTATGCGTGACCCAATGGATACCTGTTTATCAACATATTTTCAGGATTTTTCAACCGTCCATTCTTATGCTTATGATCTCACTAATCTGGGTGTGTATTATCTAAATTATCTTAAGTTAATGGCGCACTGGCGAAATGTGTTGAGTATTCCTGTATTTGAATTGAATTACGAAGATCTGGTTAATGATCAGGAGAAGGTAAGTCGTTCATTGATAGAGTTCTGTGGACTTGATTGGGACGATAGTTGCTTGGAATTTTATGAAAGCAAACGAATTGTAAGAACAGCGAGTTACGATCAGGTTAACAAGCCCTTACACAGTAAGTCTGTCGAGCGCTGGAAGCATTATGAAAAACATTTATCGCCTCTTATCAAGGTATTAAACAAATAAGCTTGATAGTCAGTATTTAAAAATAAATAAATAAATGAAGAAATAAACATCATGGATATGAAAAAAACATTATTAAACACGGCGGTTGCTAGCGTATTAAGCAGCGCACTTATTGGCCCTGCTCAAGCTGATATTGTTCCCTTCTCTTTCGATGCTTTGTTCACAATGGTTAGTGTT
>Ga0316209_1003323_pt1 | contig 11154 bp, 9 predicted proteins | sample 6monopyrite_MG_FD_204945 | JGI IMG/M metagenome (GOLD analysis project Ga0316209, IMG submission 204945) | Microbial mat bacterial communities from mineral coupon in-situ incubated in ocean water Damariscotta River, Maine, United States -... | ecosystem: Environmental > Aquatic > Marine > Coastal...
AAAGAAGCGGCCCGGGCTATCAGAAATCATTGGGCCATCGAAAATAGTCAACATTGGGTGCTGGACGTCACATTCCGAGAAGATGAAAGCCAGATATATGCTGAGGATGGTGCGAAAAACATGGCGGTTTCAGACGCGCGCTACTTAATTTAATTAAAGCCCATCCGCTTAAAGACAGTGTGGCGGGTAAAATGATGCGAGCGGGTTGGGATAGCAAATTTAGAGCGGACATACTGTTTGGTCAAAAATCAAGCAAAGTATAATCCCGCCCTGCCCACGTACCTAAGTACGCCACAAAAACCTCAGTTCCCCATGTTATCCAATGCGATATTACGCAAAGAGTAAGTGGCTAAGCTTGCACTTTCCAGACCCAAAGTGGCTTAACATGTGGGCGAATAAAAATAAATACCGGCATCATCCTCCACTGTTCGATTCGACCATAGCGTAACGACTATTGCCCGCTGGAGTTGCGGGGACATCGAGTTGCGGGGACATCCATCATAACTTCCTATTAGAATATAAGTAGGAGGCTTCTTAGTCGGCAAAGCCGATGCTTTTGACTTACCCTCGACTCAAGGCTCGCCAACTATTTCTTCAATTTAGTAGGGCAATCGCCATGGACAGGCGATTGAGCGGTGCGCTTTGTTAATGCCTGATGTACACACTTTAGCTTGGTATTTCGTACATCCATGATAATCGGCACCCAATCTCGACTTCTCGACAATTGCTCCTGCATTGTTCTACCTTCCGCCGTCCATGGCGGTCGCCTGTCGAGATGTTCAGCTGGGTGAAGCAGTGCTTCTAAAGAACCCAGTTTCACCCTGCTAAATTGGAGCAAGAGTTGGATGAAGAGCATTGCCTTGGCATTATGTGGACATATATGGACGCTCCCGAGATGTCAAAGTACTACTTGCCCCTTCGTGCTGATTTTCAGCATGAATTACGTTCTTAATCTTCTCTTACCGCTAGTCTGTTGTGCTGAAGGCAGTCTAAAAATGGCTTAGTTCTGACATTGTAAAAGAGTAAGAAAATCGGCTTTGCCGATACTCGTTTTGGTGGCTCCGCCACTGCATTTTCCCGCATTTAAAGTTTCAGCTCAAAAAGGCTTATTTTAGGGGCAAATGGCATGGACGCCATTTGAGTGAAAGTTGAAAGGACACATTTGTAACGACCCTAAAATAAGCCTTTTTGTGCGGTTAAAAACTTTAGCAGCGAGCGGCCTTTCTTGGTTACTTCTTTTGGCTGTTGAAAAGAAGTAACTGATTCGAAGGGATTCGAGGCAAAAACTGGCAAGGATGCCAGTAAGCGTTAGCGCATGCTTTATGTCATGAAATAATATTCGTGGTCAGCGTAAAATAAACAACATTAGTCTTTATGTCGTGAGATGGATAAATCCAAGGATTGATATTCCTCATAACCGGTTCGTTTTGTGCGCTTTTCCTCTGTGTTCTCAGTGCTCTCTGTGGTAAATAGCTTTTATCTTTTGCTTTTTGGCTATCCACTTATTTATTTATAAAATTCTTCAATTTTACCCAATATCCCCGCCGCATCCAAACCTAGTTCAGCATACATCTCTTGCTGAGTGCCTTGCATGATAAATTTATCAGGTAACCCTAAGGAAAGTAGTTTACTGCTATGTTTAGAAGACATTAAGTATTCAGCGACGGCACTGCCTGCGCCACCCATAATCGCGCCATCTTCAAGGCTCACGAACAAATCATGAGAGGCAGCGAGTTGGTTAATTATGTCAATATCTAAAGGTTTAACAAAACGCATATCAATCACAGTTGCATTGATTTTTTCTGCCGCTTCTTGGGCGTAGGGCAATAAAATACCAAAGTTAAGAATAGCGACCTTTTCACCGGTTCTTATGGTGCGGCTTTTGCCTAACTCAAAGGCAGTCATTTCTTGAACTGGTGGGACGCCAGTAGCAGAACCTCGTGGGTATCTGACAGCCACTGGTTTTTGTAATTTATGACCTGTATACAACATCTGGCGACATTCATTTTCATCGGACGGTGCCATGATCACCATATTGGGGATACAGCGTAAAAATGGAATATCAAACGCGCCTTGATGAGTAGGACCATCGGCGCCCACTAGGCCTGCACGGTCAATGGCAAATAAAACCGGTAAGTTTTGTATTGCCACGTCATGAATAAGCTGGTCATAGGCCCGTTGTAGAAAGGTCGAATAAATCGCTACAACAGCATTTAGCCCTTCTTTGGCAAGCCCCGCAGCAAAAGTAACAGCATGTTGTTCCGCAATGGCCACATCAAAATATTGGGCTGGATACTGCTGAGAAAACTTAACCATACCTGAGCCTTCACGCATGGCGGGTGTGACTGCCATCAACTTTGAGTCTTGTGCGGCCATATCACATAACCAGTCACCAAACACCGCAGAGAAAGTCGGGTTGCTAGGCGCTGCTTTGGGCAGTGCCTGATCCTTCGGATTGAACTTGGGTACAGCATGAAACTTAATGGGATCTTGTTCGGCTGATTCGTAACCTTTCCCTTTTTTGGTTACTACATGTAATATCTGCGGGCCTTTGATGTTGCGCATATTACGCAGCGTATCCACTACGCCATTCACATCATGGCCGTCGATTGGGCCAATATATTTAAACCCCAGCTCTTCAAAAATAGTACCGGGAACCACCATGCCTTTGATATGTTCTTCAGCGCGGCTGGCAAATTCTTTGATAGGTGGTACATTGCTAAGCAACTTCTTACCACCATCACGGATAGAGTTAAAAAAGCTACCTGTTAATAATCTGGCTAAGTGGCTATTGAGGGCACCGACATTTTCAGATATTGACATTTCATTGTCATTTAACACCACTAACATGTCTTTGTTAATATCGCCGCCATGGTTAAGCGCTTCAAAGGCCATACCTGCGGTCATAGCGCCGTCACCAATTACCGCTACTACCTTGCGGCCTAAGGCTTCTTTTTCAGCTGCCACTGCCATGCCAAGTGCGGCGCTGATAGAGGTAGATGAATGCCCTACAGCAAAAGTGTCATATTCACTTTCTGGGGGCCACGGGAAAGGGTGTAAGCCGCCTTTTTTACGAATGGTTGGCATACGTTCACGGCGACCGGTCAAAATTTTGTGGGGATAGGCTTGATGACCTACGTCCCATAACAAGCGATCAAAAGGGGTGTTGTAGACGTAATGCAAAGCAACGGTCAGCTCGACTGTGCCTAAACCCGATGCAAAATGGCCACTACTTTGGCTCACGCTGGTTAATAAATATTGGCGTAACTCAACACTCAACTGTTTTAGTTTATCTTGTGACAAGTCTCTTAACTGTTGTGGGGTATCAGCTTGAGCGAGGATAGGGTAGTGAGCAATATCTAGGGTCATTAAATGGGTATCAATTAATTAAATTTCATTTTATCCAGCCACACTTACATATTTATTTAGTAAGTTCGGTGGATAACAAAGTCGGTAAAAGATACCAACATCTGGGTATTGTAAGGCAAAGCGCGCAAAGCTTGAAGCGCTTGTTGATGAAGATCTTCGAGATAAGCTTGAGCTTGCTCTAATCCTAGCATAGCTGGGTAGGTACTTTTGTTTTGCTGCTGATCAGAACCTTGCGGTTTTCCAAGCACTGCCGAGTCACCCACCACATCTAAAATGTCGTCTTGAACTTGAAAAGCTAAACCTATGGTTTTGGCAAAATCCATCAAATGTTGCCTACTTTGAGGCGAAATATCTGTGGCCAAAGCGATAGCCATCTCAACGCAAGCACTAAGTAAGGCACCGGTTTTCTTGCTATGTAGGTCTTCCAATTGCTGTTGACTGATACGTTGATCAGTTGCTGCCAAGTCCATCGCCTGACCACCACACATACCATTGTAACCAGCTGCGTGACTGGCAATTTTGACTAATTCAATCCGCTTTAGCGCTAATTCATCTGCAAGTGGGTATTCACATAATATTTCAAATGCCAGTGTTTGCAGAGCATCGCCAGCCAATATTGCGGTGGCTTCATCAAATTGAATATGACAGGTAGCATGTCCGCGCCTTAGGTCATCATCATCCATGGCGGGTAAATCATCATGGATAAGTGAATAGGCATGAATAGCTTCTATCGCAGCGGCAGGGCCATCGAGATCTTGTTCATTTACTGAGAGCATATTGCCTGTGGCATAGACTAAAAAGGGGCGCATTCTCTTGCCGCCAATTAATAATGCGTATTCCATTGCTTGCTTGAGTATTTGTGCATGTTCAGGCAGCGCATTGATTGTTGCACTTAGGGTTGAATTAACCCGATCGCGGCAATTTTGTTGAAAGGTGGTTAAATTCATCTAGTTACTTATCAGATTCAAATACATCTAAGCTTTGTTGACCATTTTGAGTGGTGAGAATGTTCACTTTTTGCTCTGCATCTTTTAATTTTTGTTGGCTGTGCCTAGCGAGCTGGATACCACGCTCAAAGCTTTGTAATGCATCTTCCAAAGGCAAATCGCCTTGTTCCATTTTAGTCACTAGGGTTTCTAGTTCCTGCATAGATTGTTCAAAGGAGAGTGATTCTGGTTTTTTTTTCGTTGTCATATTATTCTTCAACCGATTTCTGAAGTGGCACGCACCTTACCTGAGCGAAAAAAGACGGTCAAATACTTTTCAAATAGGGCTTAAAAACATGATCAAATTCGTCTATTAAGTGAAATAATAATGGTCACAAACTAATTACCTGAATGGTTACTATAGAATTATTTAAGATTGTCGATAAAATGAGGTGAAAACAGTTAAATTTGTTAACCTTTTTTAGTTTATTGTGGGCAGCTAAGTTTGACAATAAACTGCACTGTTGATCTTTGTTATTTAGTATTTATACCTTTATTTCTATTGGGAGCATAATGTGGATTTAGCAACCATAATCGGTATTCTTGGGGCCATTGGTTTTGTTGTGATGGCGATGATCCAAGGTGGTGACATTGCGATGTTTGTCAACGTACCTTCAATTTTGATTGTATTTTGTGGCAGCTTATTTGTGGTGTTATCACAATATACCTTAGGGCAGTTTTTTGGTGCGGGTAAAATTGCGGGTAAAGCCTTTATGTTTAAGATTGATACCCCGGAATCGCAAATAGAAAAAATCGTAGAAATGGCTGATGCTGCGCGTAAAGGTGGATTTTTAGCCCTAGAAGAGGCCGAAATTGGAAATCCCTTTATGCAAAAAGGCGTTGATATGTTGGTGGATGGTCACGATGTTGAGGTTGTCAGAGCTACCTTAGGTAAAGACATTTCTATGACCTCTGAACGTCACGAATTTGGTAAAACTATATTCAAAGGTTTAGGTGATGTTGCACCAGCCATGGGCATGATAGGGACTTTGGTTGGTTTGGTTGCTATGTTGTCAAACATGGATGACCCTAAATCGATTGGCCCAGCAATGGCGGTAGCGCTTTTAACGACACTTTACGGTGCGATGTTAGCTAACCTTATTTGTTTGCCAATATCTGTAAAGTTAGGTAACCGAGCAGATGAAGAAAAACTCAATCAAAGTTTAGTGTTAGACGGCATTATTGGTATTGCTGATGGACAAAATCCACGAGTAATAGAAGGAATATTGAAAAATTACCTGGCCGCTAGCAAACGTGGTTCCGCAGACGATGCAGAATAACTAATGGAAACCGAATGCCCTAAATGTCCTCCTGAAGGGCTACCCGCTTGGATGGGGACTTTTGCTGACTTAATGTCGCTGTTGATGTGTTTCTTTGTACTCTTGTTATCCTTCTCTGAGATGGACGTACTCAAGTTCAAACAAATCGCCGGTTCGATGAAGTTTGCCTTTGGCGTTCAGAATAAAATTGAAGTGAAAGACATTCCCAAAGGTACCAGTGTGATTGCCATGGAGTTTCGTCCTGGTCGCCCAGAGCCCACGCCAATCGATACTATTCAGCAACAAACCATAGACATGACCCAAGAAATGCTTGAATTTCAAGCAGGGAATGAAGATTCAGCTGGCGGGCGTCAGAAACAGCGCGGTGAGCAAAGAGGTGGCGCAGCGCAGCAAACCGCTTCAGAACAACAAACTACCAGTCAAAATGCCAGCCAAGAAGAAGTCGCTGAGCGCATGCGTAAAGTCGCTCAACAACTAGAAAAACAAATTGTTGATGGTGCGATTGAAATGGAATCTTTGGGCCAGCAAATTACTATTCGTATTCGAGAGAATGGTTCGTTCTCAGCGGGCTCTGCGTTTTTACAACCGCAGTTTGTGCCTATTTTGCGTAAAATCGGTGGCTTGTTAGCTGATATGCCTGGCGACATTGAAGTCTCTGGGCACAGTGACAGCCAACAAATTTCTAATGAGCTGTATCGTTCTAATTGGGATTTATCTTCGCAACGAGCTGTGGCGGTGGCAGAAGAACTAAGACGAGCTGCTGGCTTTGATGAGAGCCGTATGTCGGTGGTAGGCAAGGCGGATACAGCGCCTTTAGTGGATACTGATGATATACAGGGGCGTAGTCGCAATCGTCGTGTTGAAATCTCTATTAATCAAGGTAAACCTAAGCTTTCTGATCCTATATCGGTGCTTGAGTAGCTAGTCTGAGTTGTTTCAATCATTCTTGGTAAAAACGGTCCTAAAAATTCATGTTGAGAATGTCAACCAGCGCACTGACTATTGTAGACCTGTATGAACCCATTATTAGCTGGCTACAAATCAATTAAGTATTAATAACTGATGTTGATGCGCCAGTTCAGGCGCACCATACAATTTTTTACTCTACTAATGCTTGATAGACAAGGTTTCTGAAATCATCATGATAGCGATGAAAACCAATTGGTATAAACTGTGCCATTGATATTAATATGATTTTCTCTACTGGGTCGACTCGGAAATAAGTCGAGGCCGCTCCACCCCAACCAAAGTTACCCTTTGAACTCATAAACCCTGACATACCTGGGTCAACTGTGACCGACATCGCAAGGCCATAACCTTCGCCTTGTGAATCTGCGCTATAAGGAATTAAGTTGTTAGGCAAGTGGTTACTGCTCATGTATTCAACTGTTTTTCTACCTAAAATCCTCACGCCATTGATTTCACCACCATTAAGCATCATTTGTGCGAAGGTAAAATAGTCTTGCATAGTAGAAGTTAAACCGCCGCCAGCATTATGGATTTCAGGATCGCTTTTGTAGTCTCCAAGAGGTTCGTTTTCCATGACGATTGTTTGACCGGTTTTTCGATCTGCAGTGTAAATCTGCGTGAGTCTGTGTACTTTATCTGCCGTTACATAAAAACCGGTGTCATTCATACCCAGTGGTGAAAATATAGTCTCTTGCATATATTCACCGAGTGTTTTGCCACTGAGTTTTTCCACTAAAAAACCAATGATGTCGGTTGATACGCCATAATTCCATGCTGTGCCGGGTTGGTGGACGAGAGGTAATGCAGCAATTTTATTGAGTATATTGCTGCGGTTTAATTCGTCAGGTTTAGACAATAATTGTTGATACAGCTTGTCTACTTCGCTGCCGGTAAAACCATAACTTAATCCTGAGGTGTGCATAAACAAGTCGATTATACGAATAGGGCTTTTGGCATCTTCTAGCACCATATCGTCTCCAGACCCACTCACATATACTTTCATCTTGGCAAATTCTGGTAGGTATTTAGCGATAGGGTCAAACATATGAAACTTGCCCTGTTCCCAGAGGGTCATCGCCGCTACTGCTGTGACAGGTTTACTCATGGAGTAAATTCTGAAGATGGTATCTTCACTCATAGGTATGCTGGCTTCTTTATCCTGCATGCCTTGAGCATTGAGATATACAATTTTTCCGTCTTTGGCGACTAAGGTCAAGGTGCCAGCTAATTTGCCTTGGTCAATATAGCCTTGCATGACAGGAGCAATTCTATCTAGGCGCTCGGATGAAAATCCTACTGACTCAGCCGCACTAGCAGTGTTTTTCGCGTCAACGACTGTTGATTGGCAAGCCATTAATGAATAACAAACTAACAACCCAAAAATTAATCTCATAACATCCCCTTAACATTTAATACGAACAGCCAGTTTAACTTGTGTTGAGACGTGAGCAAGTTGATTCGAATGATTGAAGTGCATATGGAAGGCTTATCTTTCTGGGGTGCATACCTGATAACCAGTCGGTGACGGGCAACAAACGATAGTTGCGCATCATTGATGCGACCAATATTACATTTTTTATAACTTAAAGTGTGATCCGGCCCTGCAAAGTTAGACTACTTGGTCAAGAAACATTTGATTAATCAGTTGTATTGCCTTATGATAGCGATTGGTGTGTTGGATCTCTCTCAACACAAACCTCGAATGTTATGTCTTTCCTTGATCCAGTCAGCCAACATTAAAAACGTAATCTCTAGGTGCCACCTTATGGGTAATGTCCTATTGAATTACAATAACAAGCTGAATTATCGTACGACGAATTAGTGAGCAATAAACATCGTAGCAAACAACATTTGCAGATGTCTCATCGAGAAGAAACTTAAGGTTTTAGTAGTATCGTCAAAACTGTAATGAGCTTATTTTTAGTTTTGACTATTGATGTATTCATATTATGAAACAGAAAATAGTCATATTTAATGAGTTTAATTATGTCTTATACATATAACGGAACACAGATTTCGGTAATGTGCCCAGTGCACAACATCTCTGTGAATAAATACAAAGTGGCATTTGCCGACAAATGTGGCCAGAAAATGGGCACCTTCGCAAATACCTCTGAAGCAAAACAATTTGTCTCTTGGTTACTGAATATTAAGTAAAAACCAAGTTTCAAAACAAATAAAAAAACCGGAGCAATCCGGTTTTTTCAGTTTTAAACTAGCAACTAGCAACTTACACCCCTTGACTAGCCAAGTAACTCTCGTAGTCGCCTTTAAAATCAACAATACCATCTGGTTTAATGTCAATAATACGCGTAGCCACTGTGGATACGAACTCTCTATCATGACTGACGAAGAGTAGGGTGCCTTTATAATTTTCTAACGCTAAGTTCAATGATTCTATCGATTCCATGTCTAAGTGGTTGGTAGGTTCATCCATCACTAATATATTTGGTTTTTGCAGCATCAGCTTGCCAAACAACATACGCCCTTGTTCACCGCCTGAAATCACTTTGACTGATTTGTTGATGTCATTTTGTGAGAATAACAATCTACCCAATGTGCCGCGCATGACTTGTTCGTCATCACCTTCTTGGGCCCATTGGTACATCCAATCCATCAGCGTTTTATCGTCTTCAAAATCAGCCGCATGATCCTGCGCATAATAACCAATATTGCTGTTCTCAGACCATTTAACGCTGCCAGCAGTCAGGTCAGTGTCACCTACCAAACATTTTAATAAGGTGGTTTTACCTACGCCATTGGGGCCAATAATGGCGACTCTTTCACCTACTTCGACCATCAGATCCAAGTTTTTATAAAGCTCTTCATCATATGTTTTGGCTAAACCTTCTACTTCCAAGGCCAAGCGATGTAATTTTTTAGTTTCTTCAAAGCGAATAAACGGGCTTTGACGACTGGAGGGTTTCACCTCATCCAATTGAATTTTATCTATCTGCCGTGCACGTGATGTGGCTTGTTTCGACTTGGATGCGTTGGCTGAGAAACGACTCACAAAGGCCTTAAGCTCAGATATTTGTGCTTTTTTCTTGGCGTTGTCTGACAATAGTTGCTCTCGAGATTGTGTGGCTGCTGTCATATATTCATCGTAATTGCCTGGGAATAAACGAATTTCGCCGTAATCAATGTCTGCCATATGGCTACACACTGAGTTTAAGAAATGCCTATCATGGGAGATAATGATCATGGTGCAGTTACGTTCGTTAAGCACTGTCTCTAACCAGCGGATAGTATTGATATCCAAGTTGTTGGTTGGCTCATCCAATAACATAATGTCTGGGTCAGAAAATAATACTTGGGCAAGTAATACCCTGAGTTTCCAACCCGGTGCAATTTCGCTCATAGGACCAAAATGTTGTTCGACAGGAATACCTACGCCAATCAGCAGTTCACCGGCTCTAGATTCAGCGGTGTAACCATCCATTTCGGCAAATTCAGATTCTAAATCGGCTACTCTAATACCGTCTTCTTCAGTCATATCCGGATTGGCATAAATCGCATCCCGTTCGACTTTAACTTTCCATAGCTCGCCATGACCCATAACAACAGTATCAATAACGCTGCATTCTTCGTAGGCAAATTGGTCTTGTTTTAACTTTCCTATTCGTTCCCCTGGATCCACAGACACATTACCGGCAGAAGGTTCTAAGTCACCACCAATGATTTTCATAAAGGTTGACTTGCCACAACCATTTGCGCCAATCAGGCCATATTTATTGCCATTGCCAAATTTGGCGGAGACATTTTCAAATAAAGGCTTTGCGCCAAATTGGATGGTAATATTTGCAGTTGTTAGCAAGGTCGGTTCCCCAGTAATAATATTCAATTATTATTTGCCATCAGACACCTTAAGTTTGTGACCATTGATGACAAAAATTCGGCGCGCATTATGCCACAAAAATTGCTTTATCGCTAAGGGAGCCTAGCTTTTTAACAACTCAGTTTTTAATAGGCTTAAATGACGGCGCATCATGCGATGACATTGTTTAACGCTCAGTACAGACGCTCCAGTATCTTGGTGGTTCTGATACGATAATCTCAGATATAGTTGCGTGATATGGGAAAATGCATCACTGACTTTACTTGGGTAGTGTTGCTTGATTTGTTGGTTAAATGCACTAGGTCCTTGCCACGTGGCTCTTTGGGTGCCTGATTTTTCAATGGCACTTAGCGCCTTTAGATACAAACGTTGTGTTGTGCTCAGACGATTTTGTAACCAATGAGGAAGAAAAAACAAACTCAGTAACAAAGCAATAGTCACTACTATACCTAGACCTAACATAGATAAGCGATGTGGGGTAAGTTTGCCTAAAATCGATTTGAATAAATCCCGCTGCCTTTCACTATTAAACCCTAATACCCAGCGGCTCCAGTTATAGTCTAAGTCTGCTAAAAAGAGTCTTATATTATTGAGCCACGCTATATTGGTGAGTCTCGCTAACGCAAAAGGCGAGTCAGCTAAGAAACTGCCTTCTTCTAACATGGCTTGGCGTAAGCCAAATTCTATTCTATCAGGGGAAACAAGAGCAGTT
>Ga0316209_1003324_pt1 | contig 11151 bp, 11 predicted proteins | sample 6monopyrite_MG_FD_204945 | JGI IMG/M metagenome (GOLD analysis project Ga0316209, IMG submission 204945) | Microbial mat bacterial communities from mineral coupon in-situ incubated in ocean water Damariscotta River, Maine, United States -... | ecosystem: Environmental > Aquatic > Marine >...
ATTTCTTCCGGTGGAAAATGTCGATAAAAGGTTGTTCTTCCAATACTGAGCGTTTTGATAATATCTGATATGAACGGATAGTTCTCTGTATCTTTGAGCATAGCTTTGGCTGAGCGTAGTTTGTCATCGGTCATGATGGCTGGCCGACCTCCAATGCGTCCATTTTTACGGGCTGATTTTAAACCGGCTTTTGTGTTTTCAACGATAATCTCTCGCTGAAACTGATCAAAGGCTGCATTCATGTGGAAGAACAGCCTCCCCTCCGGCGTTGACGTGTCGATATTTTGCGTGATGACTTTCAGGCTAATTTCTCGCTCTTCAAGGTCTTTGACGGTGCTGATGACTTGGGTTAAAGATCGCGCAAGGCGTGATAATTTCCAGACTACGAGCGTATCACCGGCGCGCATATAATCGAGCGCCTCATGAAGCTGTTTCCTTTTTTTACTCGCGCCTGATATTTTTTCAGTAAATATCTTCTCACATCCTGCTTCATTGAGGGCGTCAATCTGATGTGCAGGATTTTGATCAAGTGTCGAAACGCGAGCATAACCAATAAGCATATTTTTTGTTCCTAAAACGATTTTTTATGATATTAACAGAACAAATAAAACGGAACAATGTTTTGGAACATAATTAGGGCCGCTTTTGGATAAAATCTGCTCTGCGGCATTATGTGTTCTAAAAACCATCGTTTTTAGAACAGCGTGAATTGGATTTTGCTATGCCCAGAATGAATATTTTGAACAAAAGCGAACAGGCCATGTTTGAAGATCCCCCAATCTTCAATAGTGCTGAGCGTAAACGCTTTTTCACATTTCCAAATGCTATCCACGAAAAAGCTGTTACCTTGCGTAAATCATCAACACAAATCGGATTTTTGCTGTCTTGCGGATACTTTAAGGCCACCAAGAAATTCTTCAAACCCGAAGATTTCCATCACAATGATATTGCATATGTGGCTCATAAGCTGGGCATGGATGCCATTCTGTTTACATTTGAAGATTACGAGCCACGCACACGTCAACGACATGAACAAACAATATTGAATTTCTACGGTTATAAACGGTTTGATGACAATGCCCTAAAAATTATTGAGCATGAAGTTGCATCCATGATGCGCTCTCAGCTTAAACCAAAACTGATTTTCTGGCGGTGCATCGATATCTTAATCCGTGAACGTGTTCAAACTCCAGCCTATTTTCAACTTTCGGAACTGATCCTAACAGCTCTTAATCAAAGGAAAAGAGAGCTTTCGAATGTTATCCGGCAACAATTACAACCTGAAACAAAGTCATTGCTGGACGGGTTGTTTGCACAAGAATCCGATAATCCATATGCCAGATATAAACTGACCTTGCTCAAAAAACTCTCGCAATCTGCAAAGCCTACACAAATCAAGGAGCGATGCGCAGATTTACAGTATCTGGAAGAATTACACGAAGATTTAAAACCGCTTCTTCCTATTTTAGATTTAGGATATGAAGGTATCCAATATTTTGCAAATTCGGTTATAAAATCTGATATTTTCCAGCTCAATCAACGGCGTGAGGAAGACCGCTACATTCATGTGGTGGCTTTTATCACGCACCAATATTATCGCCTTCAGGATAATCTGGTTGATACGCTCCTATCAGCCGTAAAATCCTTTGAAAACGGCGCAAAGCGTGATTATAAAGACTGGTGCTTCGAGCAGCGTAAGACACAAAACCAATCTCTCAAAACACTGACATCATCCATTGATACAAAGGTGTTTGGGTTTGTGCGCCAAATCAGAGATATTATAGGAAACGATGATAGCGATGCTGACACACTGGCTCTGATAAAGGATTTACTGGAAGCAAGCCAACCGGATTTCTTGGAGGCTGAGCGTGAATGGTCTGATTTTAAAAGAGGGCTGACCACAGGCACTCATGATCCACGTTATTTTGATATATTGGAAGAACGTTCCCTACGGCTACAAAACCGTGTTACTCCAATTCTGAAAGTGTTGGATTTGCGCTATGAGACTGGGGCGCAACCTATTGCAGAAGCCATGGATTATTTCAGAAAAAACAATGGCGTAGTACGGCAGAATGCACCTATTGATTTTTTAGAAGATGCCGAGCAAAAGGCGGTTTTTTACAACGACACATTCAGACCATCTCTTTATAAAGCCTTGTTATACTCACATGTTGCAGCAGCCATAAAATCCGGCCAGATTAATTTAGAATATTCTTATAAATACAGGTCTTTGGATGAATATCTGATTGATCGTGATCGATGGCAAACGGAAAAGCAAGAGCTTCTGCACCGTGCAGAGCTGAAAGATTTTAAAGAATGTAGGCCGGTGCTAAAACAGCTTGAACAGGCTCTTTGCCAGCAATACCAAATTACAAACGATCGTATTAAAAATGGGCAAAACCCATACTTTAAAATTGGTGCCGGTCAAAACTTTACAATCGCAACGCCCAAACAAGAAGATGAGGCGACAGATATTCTCAAATCTTACTTTCCGGATCGGCATTTTGTCCCGCTCCCCGAAATCCTATCAACCGTCAACGCACATACCGGCTTTTTACAGGAATTTCAGCACTGGCAACAACGCTACGTGAAAGGCCGCACAGATGATCGCGTTTTATATGCCGGTATTGTCGGCCTGGGATGCGCCATTGGTATTCCAAAAATGTCACGCATATCAAAACTGATCAATGAGAATGCCTTACAACACGCCGTAAACTGGTATTTCTCTCTCGATAATATCAGGGCAGCCAATGACTGTGTTGTCCGGTTTATGGACAGAATGGAACTGCCCAATATTTATCGCAAAAATCACGATACCCTGCATACTGCCAGTGATGGTCAGAAATTCGAGGTCAAAACCGACAGCCTGAATGCCAATTATTCCTTCAAATATTTTGGCAAAGGACAGGGCATAACGGCCAATACTTTCATTGATGAGCGCAATCTGCTCTGGCATTCCCTTGTTTTTAGCGCCTCAGAGCGTGAAAGCGCCTATGTGATTGACGGTCTCATGCATAATGATGTCATCAAAAGTGATATCCATTCTACCGATACGCATGGATACAGCGAGGCCATTTTTGCGGCAACACATTTACTCGGCGTTTCCTACGCGCCACGCATTAAAAACCTGAAGAAACAGACGCTTTACAATTTCAAATCAGGAAAACACGACCATGCGGACCATACTGTAAGACCTACAAAATATATCAATGAAGTCATCATTGAAGAATGCTGGGATGATATTTTGAGACTCATTACAACGATAAAACTCAAGCAAACCAGTGCCTCTGATATATTCCGTCGGCTGAATTCCTATTCCAAACAGCACAAATTATATCAGGCGCTCAAATCCTTCGGCCAGATCATCAAATCAGATTTTATCCTGCGTTATATTGATGATGTCGAATTGCGACAAGCCATCGAAAAACAACTTAACAAGGTCGAACTGGCCAACAGGTTTACACGCGCTATCGCCGTTGGAAACCCACGAGAATTTACTCAAGGCGATAAGGAAGAACAAGAAATTGCAGAGACAAGCAACAGACTTATCAAAAACGCTATCATCTGCTGGAATTATCTATATCTCTCGCAAAAACTGGAAGTCATGGACAGCCAAGAACAAAAGGATAAACTGCTGTCTGCGATTTCTGCGCATTCACCAATGTCATGGGCACACACCAATCTGCTTGGTGAATATGATTTCTCGGATGAAAAACTCAAAGATACCGCCGGAATTCGACTCCCAAAAATTTCTGCGTAATCAAAATAAAAAATGGGGTGTTAAAAGTTAGCAAACATAGTAGCAGAAAACGATCCCGTGGAATTCCTATGTCGCGTTACGTACCTTTATGGGATTTTACCCGTTTTACCCGTTCCAGTTGGGCCAATGACTGTGAAATTACCGACATCTCTTTCATGGAAATTAAACCAGTAAGGCGTGCCCGACGTGGTTTCGAGGCGTGTGATTGCCGATCCCCAATGATTACCGGCCTTACTGCCAGCAGGGAAGGTGTGCAGGCTCGCGAAACTTGCAAAATTACGATTAGAAATGAGAGAGCGCCTAGAGATATAGCTGAAATTGGCGGGTAAGTTTGCCCAAAATGCAGGTTCTAAATTGACATCTTCTCGCGCACAAATGAGACCTAAATTGGTGAAAGCACTCAAAGACGCGCTGATTGATTGATCGAGCGCAATCTTATTATCCGCAAAAACAGTCAGAGATATATGATGTTCACCAAAAGAAGATTTGCCGGAAGACAGGTCATTTTTGGCATCTTGAATATCGGCAATTAAAGTGTCCGCACCTTGTTCAGAGGCAATCATCTTACGCTCTGCCTCATTCATGGCGCTAAGCGATGTTTGTCTATCAACAAAGCCAAAGGATTGCGTAAGGATAAACTCATGAGGCAAGCGAAGGAATGAATCCAGCATCCCAGGGCCAGTTGAATTATCGTATTCTTTTACGGATAAAACTGCGCCAAGCTTAATATCACTGGATGCAGCGCCTCTTAGCTCAAAGGTCTCACGGCCAAAAGAAATACGCTTTTCTGGAAGGTAATCTGCAATAGAGCATGTGGGCAGGCGAATTGGTTTATCGACCAGATTAACGAGATAAGATAGAAATGAAAGTGGCTCAGAAAATGCGCCATTATCTGTATCAATAACGCTTAAAACCCTCGGCTTATAAGGCTCTAGCGTAGAAACAATATTATTTACGGCTTCATTGAGCGCTTTCGCATTTTCTTGGTCTTTTTGCTCTTTTGCCGTGCGATCGACAGATGAAAATAGAATGCCGCTTATATTGGCCATGATCCCAATTTTGCTTTGCGGGGGTCTGCGAATGATGGTGATATATTGCTCATTCACGAACATATTTTTCTTTGAGAGTTTATCTTGATACGCCTTATCTAGCTCTCTGCACCAATCATTCTCAAAGAGGCCATCAAGTTTATCTGAAACCCGCCTTCGAATTGTATGGTGGTAAACAGCAAAACGGGAATTACTTATCCCTCTTAATAGTGTCGCGCGAATATTTTTTCTGGTGTTGAGATCAATTTGATCGGCTGTTTCAAAAGGCAGACCTTCGATTTTAATCACTTTGAGTAAATAGCCGGCCTTGGTTTTCAGTGTTGTATCGTTATAGTGACGCGCATAGGGAATGAAACTTGCCGCAGTAACTTCACGCTCTGCGATTTTTCCAAACTGCGTATCTTGTTTCCTTGCGGCGCTTAACACTGACATTCCCTAGTTTCATGGTTTGTAACTATTAGATTTCCAAAATCCTTTATTCTGTATAGGTCCGCATCTTGTGAGCTTCGTGAGATAAATGCTCATCCAATGAGGTTCTTTTTCTGTTGCGATATATCCCAATGCATGAAGAGGAAGGCACGCTAACAGTACGAAGAGCGCTTTTGCTGTTAAAGAAGCAAAGGCGATCATACCTATTCCAAATAAAATGAAGTTGATACCGAAGAACTCCATTGGTACGCCCATCACGATTGGGGGTCTTGTCATACCAACAAATAAAGGATCAAAATCTATATCTTCTTCATAATCCATTCATCAGGCTCTCTCTTTACAGTGAGCCTGCAATACTATCGACAATGGCAGGAGCGCCAAAAACTAATATAATTCCGCCGATAATCGATGCGGCAACGCCCCATGCGAGGCGTCCCGTCATCCATAAAATACCCAGTCCGATAACAGCAATGATGGCAATTATTCTTGCCCACGTATTTGTAAGGAGATTTTGTAAAGCTGTTAAAAAGTTTGTTCCAGAATCGAATAATGCTTGAGCGTGCGCCGTTTCAGGGAGTGTAATGAGTAATAATGATAGAATAAAAAAGGTAAATAATCTTACTGGCATTACGTGTAACTCTCCCGAAAATTTTAGTTGTGCATTTATTGAATTTTCAACTAAAACACTACAAACACAAGCAATATCAATGACTTTCACGTTAAGGTTAAATTTACACCTTTAAATTTAACTCCTGATTGATTGGTATTTTTTCACTTTATTTTTGGACTATGGTGAACAAATCATGGTCATACGTACGTTTATCATATTAGTTGCTTTAGGGGTTCTTGTGCCCGAGCAAAAATCATATGCAGCATCTCAAGATGCCTGTGCCATATGGATATGTTTGCCCGGTGGCTTTCCTTCAGGATGTAGCGGGGCTTACAGCGAATTTAAGCGCCGCATCAAAAAAGGCCGCGATCCGCTTCCTAGGTTATCTTCATGCACAACTGGGCCCAATGGTGAAAGAATTGATGGGCATTATCAGCTTGGCTATGAGCGCTTTGAGCCATGTGAAGATGGGTATGTTTTAAAAGAGCGCCGCCAGGGATATCGAGCGACACAAGGTGCATGTTATCTCACACGATGTGCACCTTCATCTTTTCAAGAAAATTCGAGCTGTGAGAACTATGAAGCGGTTATTCGCCCAAAACCACATTACGTGAAAATGTGGGTCAACGGAGACTATCTTGGTCAATATTTTTACCAATAAATCGATAAGATTGAGTATGCAAGACTGAAAATAATAACCTGCAGAACTTAATTAATTTAAACTCTGAGAACGCATAAAACCCATAAATGCCTTAATCCGGGCTGTATTTTTAAGATCAGGGTGAGTCAAAATCCAGATGGCATTTTTTTGAATTTCAGCAGGCAATTCACCAACGCATTTTAAGCTTTTATCTTTATCCCCTACATAGCTTGGTAAGGGTGCTATGCCTAAGCCATTTTTGCAGAAATAATAGAGGCCCGTCAGCTTATCAGATGTAGTTACAATTTGTGCCTCATCAATATACTTGCGAATAAAAACATTCGGCGGAATACCAGCAATTTGTTCGTTCGGAAGTAAGAATTTATGATCTTTGTAATCTTCAGGTTGAATATTTGAGGTCTTATAATCCAAATAGGCATAGAGCTTAAAAGTCAAAGGCTCTAATTCACGTCCAATCATAGTATCTGGTTGTCGGTTAACGGCAGGGATAACGATATCAGCCTCACGTTTTGTAAGGTTCCGATGTCGCGTAGTGATGTCGATATCCAAAACAATGTCAGGATATTGTTCTTTGAAGGCAGCGATTTTTTCTGGAAGCCAGAAATAACCGATTGTATCCGTGGTTGATATTTTAATTGTACCGCTCAGCCTTACGTCTTCTCCAAGAACAACGCGCTCCGCATTATAGATCTCATCTTTAAGATGTTGGACGGTTTCAAGCATTTTCTCGCCAGACGCAGTGAGAACATAACCAGTTTTTAGGCGATCAAACAGCCGAACTGATAAGCGTTCCTCTAAAGCGTTGATGCGTCTTAGCACGGTAGAATGCTGGACGCCTAATGCCTTACCTGCATGAAGAAGTGACCCTGCTTCTGCTAAGGCAATAAAGACTCTGTAATCATCCCAATTTTCGTTCATAGCTTTAGCTTACACCATTATGTGCAAAAATGCACATAAAAAGTGCAAATTAAAACATTTATTGTGCGTATATATTCATTATATCCTGAAAATAGAAGTTAACCAACGAAAGGAAAGTGAAATGAATATCTCAATTTTAGGAACGGGCAATATCGGAAGTGGTCTTGCCAAAACATTTGCCAAAACTGATCACGTTATCTATCTCGGGTCGCGCAATCAGGCAACAGCTCAGGCAAAAGCGAAAGAGCTAAACTCAGAAACAACACGGCCTATTAATGGTGTGGCAAATGCGGAAGCGATTGAAAAATCAAAAGTGATCTTTCTAGCTGTGCCGTTTGATGGTGCAATTGACCTTCTAAAAGAAGCGAATGTTGATCTATCGGACAAAATTATTGTCGATGTGACCAACCCTTTGACTGATGATTTTATGAATTTGACGCTTGGTCATAGCACGTCCGCGGCTGAAGAAATTCAGAATGCGTTTCCGGACGCACATGTCGTGAAAGCTTTTAATACAGTCTTTGCTCAAATTCTACACGAAGGACCAAACTTTGGTTCACAAAATGTCCCGGTTTATGTCGCAAGCGATAAAGAATGCGCACAATCTGCCGTGATGAAGCTGATTGAAGCGACCGGTTTTGATGCCATCAATACAGGTGTTTTGAAGAACGCTCGTTACCTTGAGCCTATGGCCGAGATGAATATTCAGTTTGGCTACGTCTTGGGTCTTGGAACTCAAATCGCTCCCGCTTGGATTTCGCGTTAAACCCACCTCAAACCTAACATTTTCTTATAAGGAGAAAGATCATGAAAAAACTACTTTTAACAACTGCTGCAATTGCTGGATTAGCCGGGGTTATTTCCTCACCAGTAAATGCACAAACAGCTTATACAGATATGCCCGCAGGTGTTTATCACCTCGATGACACGCATGCGAGTTTGACCTGGAAGGTCTCTCACCTTGGGTTGTCTGACTACACAGCAAGATTTACGGATTTTGATGCAAAAATTGCGTTCGATCCTAAGAAGCCAGAGCGCAGTAAAGTGACAGCAGCAATCAATCCAACATCTGTTGAAACAGATTATCCAAACCCTGAAACGACAGATTTTGATAAAGAACTCGTCGAAGGTGAAGGCTGGTTCAATGCTAATGCCTTTCCGAAAATTACTTTCGTATCAACAGGTATTAAGCGCACAGGCGAAGATACAGGCGTTATGACAGGTAATCTGACATTCCTCGGTGTTACTAAGCCCGTGTCTTTGGACGTTGAGTTCAACGGTGCATTTGCCGAGCAACCATTCAGCAAGAAACCAACTCTCGGCTTTTCTGCAAGCGGAAGCTTGAAACGCTCTGAGTGGGGTATGGCCACTTATGTTCCTAATATTGGCGACGACGTTGAACTTTTGATCGAAGCGGAATTTGCCAAAGCGGAATAAAGCAAGCCTTCAAGAAGGAGATAAAGCCATGGCTACACGCACACCAAAACAGAAACCGCATCGTTATAACTCAGCAGCAATTATCATGCATTGGGCGATGGCACTGGGATTTTTTCTGATGCTGGGAAGCGGTGTAGCCATGAGCTATTTCGATCTTGATCAAAGCTTAAAATTCCAAATGTATCAATGGCACAAAGGCGGCGGCGTTTTATTGCTGCTCGCCTTTGGCCTGCGCATCAGCTGGCGCATTATTTCTGAATTTGCACTTAAGCAGGTTCCGGCTCTACCTGAAAAATTTTCTAAGCTAGAAAAAATAGCTGCACATCTTGGGCATTTAGGCCTCTACGGATTGATGCTCGCCCTTCCTCTTAGTGGTTGGGTTATGGTTTCGGCCAGTGTGTATGGCTTGCCGACAATCGTTTTTAATATGTTTGAATGGCCACATATTCCCGGCATTCAAGGCCATGAGCAAGTCGAGAGCCTTGCAAAACTCGCGCATTTTTATCTGGCGATTGGCTTTGGCCTCATGATCTGTGCACATATTGGCGCGGTTGTGAAACATGCCCTTAAGGATAAAGTAAATCTCATGCCACGTATGTGGTGGAGCAAAGCCGCGCTTATTCTTTTACTTGCTGGTTTTATAAGCATGGGTGCAACGGCGCAGGCCTCTGACTACGATATTGATTATTCTCAAAGCACGATTAGTTTCTCAGGAACCCATGCTGGAAATGTGTTTGAAGGACAGTTTGAGAACTGGCAGGCACAAATCCATTTCGATCCTGAAAACCTTGAATCGAGCAAACTCATTGCTGTGTTCAACCCCGCGAGCGCTAAAACAGGGAATAAAATGTATGATGGCACATTGCCGCAAACGGACTGGTTTAATGCCAAACAATTCCCTGAAGCGCGCTTTGCTTCAAAAGCCATCACTCGTAATAATGATGCGACTTATAAGGCGCAAGGTGAATTAGAAATACGCGGCATTAAGCAAAGCATTTCTTTTAACTTCACGCTTAGCGACCTTCAATCACAGCCAGTTTTCACAAAAGGTGAATTTGAAATTGACCGTCTCGCTTTTGATATCGGCAAAAAATCAGATCCCGGTGCTGCATGGGTGAGCCGTGAGATCCTAGTAACCATAAACATCACTGCAAACGCAAAGGAATAGTCATGGAGAATAGTAATGAAAAAACCTATATCGCGCCGAAACTTTATTCAGGGCATGAGCTGTTTAGCGATCACATCGATGATGCCTATTACAGCCTTCTCGTCGGAGGTTATCATGCAAGATAAAAAAATACTCTACCCGCATACAAAACCTGTCTTTGTCGAGCGCTTCAATTTGATCGTGCGTGATTTGGATCTTGTTTCCTCATATTACCAGAAAGCAATTGGTCTTGAGAAAATTGAAGGTGGACAGCGCGGTCATGTTCTGGGTGCAGGCGGTAAACCGTTTTTGACTCTGGAACATGACCCTGGCGCGCACCCATCGCCGCGCCGTGCAGCTGGGCTTTTTCACACTGCATTCTTATTACCAACGCGTAAAGATCTTGGTCATTTCTTAAAACATGTTGCGGAAGATCAAATTCCGCTCGTGGGTGTGGCTGATCATCTGGTCAGCGAAGCTATTTATCTGCAAGACCCTGAAGGCAATGGCATAGAGGTTTATGCTGATCGCCCCCATCAAGAATGGACATTCGACGCGGATGGCGTAGTGATGGATACCATTGGATTGGATACGAATAGTCTTCTCAACATTGCTCCTGAAACACCATGGCATAAATTGCCAGCCGATACCGCTATTGGTCATATCCATTTACAGGTAGGTGACCTTCCGCAAGCGGAGAATTTTTATCGGGATGTCATGGGGCTAGATATCATGGAACGTTTTCCGGGCGGCACTTTCTTTGCCAGTGGTGACTACCATCACCATTTAGCAGCAAATGTTTGGGTTGCACGCGGCGCGGAAGCACGCCAAGAGCGCATGGCCGGCCTCAAAGGTTATACGCTGAAATTTAATGATAATGCGGCATTGCTCAAAGTGCAAAATGTTCTCGAAACACAAGAGCTGGCAGTGAGCAATACACTTACAGGTAAAGCTGTAAAAGACCCTTGGAATATTCAACTGACTTTAACAACTTAATATATTTTCTAAGAAAGGAATAGAAAAATGCTAGTAAATGGGGTATGACGCGCAGTGGAACAGAAACTCGGGTTAAGGAATTTATGCTGCCATCAGTTCTAGCTTCTGAGGTTTTCGTAATGGCCTGAGAGTTCCGCTTGGTGG
>Ga0316209_1003325_pt1 | contig 11146 bp, 11 predicted proteins | sample 6monopyrite_MG_FD_204945 | JGI IMG/M metagenome (GOLD analysis project Ga0316209, IMG submission 204945) | Microbial mat bacterial communities from mineral coupon in-situ incubated in ocean water Damariscotta River, Maine, United States -... | ecosystem: Environmental > Aquatic > Marine >...
CGATTACATTTAGCGTATGTTTTATATTATAAGTTTAATTCCTTAATTTTCCGAGTCAGTGTATTTCTACCCCAGCCTAATAAAACAGCAGCGTCTTGTCGTCGTCCGCCTGTTTTCTTTAAAGCAGATTCAATTAATATTTTTTCAAATTGTGGAGTTGCGGTACTTAGAATATCTTTTTCATTTTTATTTAATTGTTGATCAACCCAAATTTTAAAGGCATCTGTCCAGCTACCTTCTGATATTGTTGTCGTTGATTTATCGGTTAGTTCTGGTGGTAAATCATTAACCGTTACATGCTGTGATGGTGTCATTACTGTTAACCAACGGCAAGTATTTTCAAGTTGGCGAACATTGCCTTGCCAATCGAGATGAGATAAAAAATCTTCGGTTTCTTTATTTAAAATTTTAACTTCAACATCAAGTTCGGTTGCAGCTTTATTTAAGAAATGGCGAGCAAGAAGCGGTATGTCTTCTCTACGTTCTTTAAGGGATGGAATATGGATACGAATAACATTGAGTCGATGAAATAAATCTTCACGAAAATCGCCGCTAGCCACTCGCTGTTCAAGGTTTTGGTGTGTAGCGGCAATAATGCGTACATCTGCTTTTACGGGTTGATGACCACCAACACGATAAAATTCGCCGTCTGCCAGTACACGCAATAATCGAGTTTGTAATTCTGCTGGCATATCGCCAATTTCGTCTAAGAATAAAGTACCATTATTAGCTTGTTCAAAACGACCTTTACGTAAATTTTGTGCACCAGTAAAGGCACCTTTTTCATGACCGAAAAGTTCTGACTCAAGTAAGTCTCTCGGAATGGCTGCCATGTTGAGTGCAATAAAAGGTTGTGCTGCCCGAGGGCTATGCCGATGTAAGGCAGAGGCCACCAGTTCTTTACCGGTACCAGATTCACCATTAATTAAAACCGTAATGTTCGACTGTGATAAACGGCCAATTGCTCGGAAAACTTCTTGCATACTACTGGCTTCACCAATGATTTCACTGACTTGTGTATTTTGCTCTTCCTGATTTATTTGTTCAGCTTTATTATGACTAATGGCGCGTTGTGCAAGAGCAACCGCATCATCAATATCAAAAGGTTTTGGCAAATACTCAAAAGCACCGCCTTGATAGGCAGATACGGCGCTGTCTAAATCAGAGTGAGCGGTAATAATAATAACGGGAAGTTCTGGATGGCTAGCATGAATTTTTGAAAGTAATTCTAGGCCATCAATACCAGGCATTCTAATATCACTTATTATGGCATCTGGTTGATTCGATTCTAAATCCTGCAAAACATCGGCTGCATTTTCGAATGTTTTAACATTAATATTGGCTTGGGTTAACGCTTGTTCTAAAACCCAACGTATGGAGCGGTCATCGTCAACAACCCAAATTGATTCAGTACTCATGTTTTGTGATATCCATAATTATAAAAAGTTAAGTAATAAGCGGCTATGCCGGTATTGGTAAGGTAATAGTAAATATTGTTTGGTTTGCTTTGCTATTACACTCAAGCATTCCATGGTGTTGTTGTATGATTGATTGTGCTATCGACAAACCAAGTCCTGTGCCTGCTGCACGACCGGTAACCATTGGAAAGAAAATTTTATTTTGTAAATCTGCAGGTATGCCTGGTCCGTTATCTTCAATCTGTAATTCAAGTGCAAGGCGGTGACGTATGTTGCCAATATTAAAATTTCTTAAAATGCGTGTTCGATAAATAATATTACCGCTTGAATTTTTTTCTTGCTCAGATATTGCCTGAATGGCATTGCGGGTAATATTAATAATGGCCTGTATCATTTGCCCCGAGTCGAGTTGCATATTGGGAATACTTGGATCGTAGTCTCGAGTGATATAAATTTCATGGTCTAAGTCTGCGAGAATAAGCTGGCGAACATGTTCAAGTATTTCGTGTATGTTGGCATCGTTTAGTTTAGAAATTTCATTTGAGCCAACCATTCTATCGACTAATAAACTTAAGCGATCAGCTTCGTCAATAATGACACGGGTATATTCTTTTAAATTATCATCTTGCAGTTGTCGTTGTAATAGTTGAGCCGACCCACGTAAGCCGCCAAGTGGATTTTTTATTTCATGAGCGAGGCCGCGTAAAATTTGTTTTGTAGCTTGTTGATCTTCTGCTCGTTTTTCGTCTTGGCTAATACGCAGAAGATGATCGATTTGGTGGCATTCGAGTAAGAGCTCCGGGTCGTCTTTAGAATCCAACATCGGGCTAATCGACATATCAATCGTGATTTCTTTTGTTTTTAAAAGTGAAACTGAAATCTCATGCTGAGTAATAGGGTGAACGGTGCGTAAAACATTTTGCAAATCCTTAGCTGAGCATAACGGAGTATTGAGTAAATGCTCAAAATGCTGACCAATTAGGTGTCGGGCACTGACTTCAAAAAGCATCTCGCCAGCGGGATTAATGTATCGAAGTCGTAGATCGGCGCCAAATAACAAGACAGCACTATTTAAACCATCAAGGATACGCTGATAAGGAGAAGAAATATTTGTCGCCAATGCATTCATGCTCTTCTATATAGCAAGAAGTAAACCAACCAATAAAAGCGAAGGTTGTGATTATTGAAGGGGTTAGTTAAATATAATTAGCTTGTATTTCAATAGGTTAAATTAAAGAAGTAAACAAATTATTTTTTAGCAGCCTCATTCTTGCTTAAGCTTAGCATAATAATGGTGCGCGCGCACCATTTTAGTGCGATTATTACTTGGCTGCCGGGGCTTTTGGGGGTGGTGGCTTAAATGCAAATCTAAGCAAATGGAACTTAATTGAGGGGGATTTGATAAGTACTTTGCCATCTTGATTAAGAATGGAAGCTTCGGCGGTGTGCGTACCGCGAGAAATGTTGCTGAACGTAATGCTGTTACTTGAGCCGGTAAGTGTTAGATCCGGTTTGCCATCTATTGTGATTTTAACGGTATGCCCGGGTTTTAAACTGGGTGTTGAATTAATTGAGATTGATATTTTTCCATCATTCGAACGTATTTGAGCGTCATTTTTTGGCGAGGTTATGGTTAACCGGCTGTAGTTAGCATCGTTTGATTTATCTGGCGCTTTAATGTTCCTTTTAGTTGAGGTTTTGTTTTTGTAGGTGTTCATGGTAGGAACATTAATTTCTTTTGAATTCTTTCCTGGTTGGTCAGAAAACTCTGTAACACCTTGCTCATTTGTATTTTTATAGATGTTTTTATCTTCAGCTTGTAAACCACTTACAAAGATGAAGGATGATAAAAGAAATATTAGCGTTAAGCGCATGGTGTGAATCGTTTCGGTCAATTTATGAGTATATGAACTAAGTCTAGTTCAGTTGCTGAAAAGATACTAGTGATTGAAACGACTTATTGTTATGCCACTATGGCTCAGCGGTAACAGTTAACTGTTTTAAGCGTTGCGAAGAATAGTTTGAGACGCGAGTATTTAAAGTGCCAGTTTGGCGCGCTTTTTCATAGGCTTCGAGCGCTTCTTTATTTTTATTTAGCGCTTCAAGAGAGACGGCCATGCCGACCCACCAAATACCTTCACGTGGTTTTATTTTTAGTAATTGAACATAAGTGTTTGCCGCAGCCGCATGATTTTTATTTCGTTGATAGCTAGCGGCGAGTAAAGCGAAATAGTTTAAGTCTGCTGCCATAGCTGGTTTGTTGCGTAGTAGTAGCTGAACGGCTTTAGCGGTTTGATTATTATCAAGTAATAGTCGCGCTGCCAATTTTTTAAAATTAGTGTATCGAGGTAGATGTAATATGCCTTTGTTTAGAATGTCTGTGGCTTCAACTTTGCGGCCTGTTTTTAAGTAAAGGCCAACAAGGACTTCTCGTGCTTTAATATGTTTGGCATCGTGCTCAAGAGCAAGAAGAAGTTTTGATTCTGCAGAATAAACTTTGTTTTGTTGTAACAGTTGATAACCTTTCTGGTAGGCAACCTCTGCTTGTTGTGCTGGCCGGAGCTGTAAGGTTGTTTTGTTAACAGAGGTATCAACCGAATCGTTATTAATTAAAGACATATTTTCATTGTCGTTAATTATTTCATTGTTATTCGTTGAAATCGCTGCCACTTTATTTGTGATATTTGTTTCTTTTTGCACAGTTCTTGTTACAGAAATGGGCTTAATTCGTTTTACTGGTGGAGTAGGTTTAGTAACGACTATTGGTTTTGTAATGATGGTCGTTATTGGCTTGTTTTTTACAGTCGCAGTAGCAACGGGCATTGCAGCGCTATTATTGTTATAGATATGGTAGCTATAATAACTGGTAACGCTTAACAGCAAAATAACAAGCGTGTAAAATATTATTTTTATAATGGGAGCAGTAGAGCTGGGTTTTACCGGAGTAAAGGGAACTGAAATATGCGGTTCAGATTCATTATCAGATGCGAGTGGTGCTGCCTGACGCTGATCTAAATCACTTAGCATTTGGTTTATTAAACTCATGTTCTAATGCATCGCCATGTAAGTCGCAAATGACGCCATCGTTGCAAACAGCGCAGAACTGGCACTTAGCCATAATAAATTTTTCTTCCAGACAGGCTTTATTGAATAAAGAATTTGTGTGTCGGCGGTATCTCGAATGGCCAAGTCTGTATGTATCGTTGAAATAGTACGTTGACCTTGTCCATATGCAGCCATTAATGATTTGTGGCATAAAATATTAATGAGACGAGGAATGCCGTGACTTGATTTATGAATATCATTTAACGCCGCCTCATTAAATAAGTATGAGCCTATATATCCGGCAACGCGTAAACGATGCATTATATACGCTTCCATACCTTTTTTATCAAGTGGCTCAAGTTGATAAGAAAAGGTAATGCGTTGTTTTAATTGTCGAACTGCAGGGTCGTTAATACTAATATCAAGTTCGGGTTGACCAAAGAGTACTACCTGAATAAGTTTTTGTTTTTCTGTTTCTAAGTTCGTAATTAAGCGTAAAGCTTCAAGCGTTTCTTTTGGCATGGCTTGGGCTTCATCTATGCAAAGAATAACGCGTTGTCCATTACTTGCTAATTCCATTAACCGCTCTGTTATTGCATTGAGTAAACGGTGAGTGTAGCGAGTAATCGGTAAAGAGAGTTCTTCAGCGAGTGCAACTTGTAGACCATGCGGTGAGAGCTGAGGATTTGATATATAAATAGGGGTAAAGTTTTTGCCAATACTATTAAGTAATTTACGACATAGTAAGGTTTTACCCGTTCCAACTTCGCCGGTAACTTTAATAAAACCTTCTCCAGTGCGCAGCGCAACGGTTAGTGTATTAAAGGCGTTTGCGTAGTGGCCATAGGCAAAGAAATAATCTGTATCGGGTGATAACGTAAAGGGCAGCTCTTTAAGGCTAAAAAAACGATGATACATTTATGTTCTCACAATAATTATGGAGCACTATAAAGATTGCCGATACGCGACTTAATTTGTTTAATTTTGTCTGACCATTGCGAATCGTCTTTTACAATAACAGGGCGAAGTAAAATAACGAGTTCGCTTTTTTTGTAGGCCTTTTGTTTGTGTTTAAATAAATTGCCGATAACAGGAATGTCGCCAAGAAGCGGAACGCTGGCATCTTCGTTACGTGTTGAATTTTGCATTAGCCCGCCGATGATAACGACCTGACCATCTTGTGCTCGAATAATCGTGTCTGATTCGCGAATAGAACTAAGTGCAAGTGGAACGCTTAAGCTTGAACTAGAATTTAAACTAATTTGTTTAACTTTTTCAACAACGGTGCTAACGGTGGGATGGATATGTAAAATAATACCACCGTCCTCACTTATTTGTGGAATAACATCAAGAGCAACACCAGAGAAGAACGGCGTTAGCTCAACATTATTTTGCGTGGTTGATGTTGAGCTTCCAGTATTGGTGCTGCTATCAACATCGGTAATAAAAAATTCATCCTGGCCAACTTTAATTACCGCTTTTTGATTATTAATGGTAGAGACTTGTGGGCTAGATAAAACATGCACATCGCCTTGAGTTTGCAATAATTCAAGAAAGCTTGTAAAGCTGTTGCCGATTTGTAACGCTAATGAAAAGACACCACCAAAGGCAGAGGTTGCTGAACCATTAACGGCAGAATATGCATCGGGGGCAAGGGTGCCCGTATTGCCGTCAATAATACTGGTTGCCGTTGAGCTGCCAATGATTGAGCCGCCACCGGTTTGGCTTAGGCCAATGGATGAGTTACGGCCAGCCGAGCGGCCTATGGCTGACCAGTTTATGCCAGATTGGAAGCCGTCACTCAGTTCAACTTCAATAATTTTCGCTTCAATAATAACTTGTCGTTGGATAATGCTTTGAGTTGTTTTAACAAAGTTTGCGACAGAACGTAGTTCAGCCGGCATTGCGTGCACAACAATAACACCAGAATGTTTGTTAACGACAACATTGCGTCCGTCTTTGTTGCCAACAATGGATTTTACTGATTCAGTTAATTGCTTCCAAAATTCTGAAGAGCTTTTTGTTGAAACATTAGCGCCAGAGGTTACACCACTTTGTGAGTTAGACGAGCCACGTCTTGAGCCGGAAGAGCCAGAGCTAGATGAATTGTTTGAATTGTTTGAATTGTTTGAATTGGTGGAATCAGTTACTTGGCCTGAGCTAACACTCATTTGCGAGTTACCATCACGAACAACATCTAAGTAATTAATTTTAAAAATTCGTGTACGCATGGTGTTTGGGTAAACTTGAAAGCCAGAATTTGTTTGCTCATAGTCGTAACCATAAACATCACGAACAGTATTAAGAACATCACTAACGGTAAGATTTTTTAAATCTAATGTAATGTTACCTTTAACTTTTGGATGCACAATCATGTTGTAACTTGTGCCTTGTACAAGTCCCATAAAAAATGTTCGTGCAGCAACACGATTAACTTTTAAGTCAAAACGGGGCTCGGTATCAACACCCGTCGAGCCTGGTACATTGATATCAATCGGTGGTAACAATGCATCGTTGATATCCTTAACTTCATTTTTTATCTTAGGCTGAGAGTCTTTGAGTGATTCTTCAATTGCGGCAAGCGTGTTTGGGTTGCGCATATCATTAGCGCATGCGGTAATGAACAGGGGCATCAAAAGTACAGACAGTTTAAGCATGGTGGGTGATAGTGACATTGTCTTTGTTATTTTGTCCTTAAAAACTAACTTATACATATAGATGTTTTATTTATCGGCAGATTTCGAAAAATCCTTAATTTCTCGCGCTAACATTTTGATTCGAATCTTTTTTTTCTTGTGCAATAGCCAGACCTCGTTTGGGTGAATAGCGATAATTTTTGCCTTTTGGATGGTTTGCCCCACGGAGACTAATTGGCCGTTAATAATTGCATTACGTCTTCCATTTGAAATAAGGGTGGACGATAAATTCCATTGAGATACAGGCTTTGCCGATGATTTCGTGTAAGCAGATACAGCATTAGGTGGGCGAGTTGGATCTTGCAGGATTGCCGCATTAACAGGTAACAGCAATGTGAACAAAGCTATATAATAAATTATGCTTAGAGTAAGTGAATGCTTACACACCTAGCCAGCCCTCTTTTAAACTCAGTGTATGAACTCTGATAATAACTGTTGATGTAGGATATTTTTCAGCGTCAAAAAGAATGGCGTCCCAGTAAAAGTTCCAGGGTAATTTTTCGAGTTTATGAAGATAACGGAGTGTTTCAAGATAGGAACCTGAAAATTCCATTTCAATGCCGTGTTTAAATACCCCAATATCGGTTAATGGGCTTGTTGTAAGTGGTTGAGTCGTTTGTGCGCTGTTGTCTTGTATTTGGGTGCTAGAGTTATCAGTATTTAAGTCCTCTGATTTTACGAGCAAGGGTTGTGTAGCCAAGTTTTGTATACGGTTGAAGCGAAGATTGCTTTGTTGGCCGAGAACTTGCTCCAAGATATTTGCCATTTGAGTTGGTGATATTAAACCCTTCATTTTTACTTTTAATTGTTTGTCGAGATCATCAATGTGTTCTTGAGCAAGTTCTATTCGTGCTTTAAGTTTACGATCGGGATCAACTTGCTTTGCATCTAAGAGAATTTTATATTGTTTATCAACACTGTTGATTTTTGTTTTAAGTGTAGCAATATTGGAATCAAGTTTTTCTTGAGAAAGCGTTATTGGCTCATTTAGTAAGAATTGCCAAATACTAAATACAAACGCAGCGATACAAGCTGCAATTAATCCTCGTTCACGATTATTACGTGAATCAAATAATTTACCGAGGTCGTTTAATTTTTGCTGATAGTTGGTCATCGGCTTGTTAACCCAGCTTGTTTATTTGTCATTTTTGAAGTATTGCTTAACCTAAATTTTAGAGCGGCATTCTTTTCATTGCGATTAATAATAAAACTATTAAATTCTGTGCCATTAAAAATAGCTTCCGAAGATAGTGCTTGTAAGTATTGAGGAACAAGAGTTGGTTGTTTTGTTTTTCCTTCAATGTCGAGTACGGTGCCGCCTTGTAACAAATGTATTTTCGTAAGCCAAAGATCTTTAATGGTTTGTTTTGCCAGGCCAACAAACTGTTTAGTGAAACCTTCGGTATTACCTAATTTTTTTTCAGATAAAACATTAAGAACCGTTTGTTTGTTAACAAGATCAACTTCTAGTTGGGTTAATTTATCTTTAAGATTTAAATCTTTCTTAACCTTGGGTAAACTATTTTGAAACGTAGTTAAGCGAGTATTTTTTGAGCTGAGTTGATTTTTCAATTCTTGTATTTGGTTTTTAGATGAATAGTGTTGGTATTGACTATAAAATTGAATTAAACCTAGTAAAACAACTAAAGCAATCGAACCTTGTATTAAATGACTAGAGGAAAGCAGAACATTTGGCTTCCTAAGTTGTGCTTGATATAAGTTGATTTGCTGCATTATATAAGCTCTTTATTCAAATTTACTGTCAGTAGAAATTTCAACAACTTGTCTAAGAGCCGAACCTATTGCGCTAAAACACTTGGCTTGTAGTTCTAAATCAACTTTAGAGTCAGAGCTGATGATTTCATCTAAATCTAAACTTCTCACAACAAGACCTAAATCGTCTTCAAGCTGACGGTTTAAGTTAGGTATATCTGTTTCTAAAGGTGCAATAATGAGGTTGCCAATAGTTGGTTTTCCATAATGGCTTTCGTAGTAGTCAAGTGAACGTTGAATTTCTAAAACAATTTTGCTGATGTTATTGTCGTGTTCGGAGCTTGTTTCTTCAAGACTTAGTCCGTTATTTGATTGTGGATTTTGTTCTGCTTCTTCTAAATGTTCGTATCCAATATCTATCACGCGGCTCAGGTAAAGTTCGCCTTCGTGAGTTATGGTAAGTAAACCGTGACCGGCTTGTAAGTTAAGTAAGGCAACACCAATAAAGTCTTCTGGTAAAAGGGCTGAGATATTTCGCTGAGCGAGTTCAGGAATATCAACGTAGCGTAACTTAAGTTTACTATCTTCAATTAACTCAATGGACGACTTGATCGTATCTTGATGCGCAGCGATTGCATAAATCATTGGTAACCGTCCACGTTCTTGTTGGCCAGGAATATCTAGAATTTGAATAATCGCTTCTTGAGGAGGATAATTTAGTTGGTCTTTAATTTGCCAGCGGATGGCATCAATGAGTTCATTGTCTTCAACAGTCGGTCGTTGCATTAATAGTAAAGTAAAATGGTTTGATGACAGTAATGTAGTTACTGGCGACGCAATTTGTTTTGCTTGTTGCAATAATTGATTGAGTGTTGTTTTTAAGTCGGACAGTTGAGGTTGAAAAATACATTCATCAAGGTGTGGCTTTTCACCCGTTTTATCTTGCGAAATGCAAGCAAAAGCGAGCCCTTCACTTTGTTGAACAATGCCGGTAAGTTTTTTAGATTGTGCTTTTTGTAACCAATTAAACAAAATAATAACCCACCCTTAGTGCAAGCTTAATTTAAGCCAGCCGTTGTGTTATATAACGGCCAAAAGTTTGGGAAACTTAAGGATTTCAGGAATTTAGGGTAAATTAGAGGTGATTTTGACCACGATTGATTTTTAAATCGGATTTCTAGTCCAAAATCTAATTGCAATTATTTAGAGGTGGTTGAGCCAAGTATACTTTAAGAGATTCATTGTGTAGGTTATAAAATTGAAATAAGTTTATAAGCAGCCTACAGGTTGGGTTGAAATAATAACATTATCATAGCGTACACGATTTGGGCTAGTGATAGGCAAGGCCCCACCGTTAAAGTGATTGTAGCTATCGAGCATGAGTGTATTAATCATTAAATCAGGTGAGCTGCGCCATTGGAAGTTGCTGAAATCACCATGTTGAGTACCATCTACCCAGAAAAAGGCTTTTCCATCCGTGTTATTTGCACCTGCAGTATTTAAACGCATTCCAAATTCAACGCAATGCCATTGTCCAGGTATAATTAAAGGTGCAGTTGGTAGCGTAGACTTAAAATTGTTGCCCCATGTGTTGCCTGGTGTGCCTTCCATATTGACAAAATAAGCATAAAATCCAAATTCTCCTTTAATTCCAACGGTCTTAATGGGCTCGTGGTTGAGAACGAAATAATCTGAACCACTTGGGCGGGTACCTGCTTTTCCCATCACGCCCCAAGGTGGAGTTTGCGAGCCGCCGAGTAAGGGACCATGACTTCCGCCGCTATTATCATAGTCTGTGGCATATTGAACATCATAGCGGATGTAAACTTCTTCTTTATTTTCAAAAACATAAAGGAGTTTAGAGCTTTGGACATTTTCATAGGTTAATAGCTCAACAATTTTTTCACCTTCATTGTCTTTTACTTGTCCATTAATGAGTTGTATATCGCCTCCATCACGGATCCAGCTACTTTTAATGCCTTGCTCAAAATCTTCACAAAATAGAACGCCTGCTGAGGAGCAAAGTTCTTCAAATGTTTTACTCGTATTTGAGTTTTCGGTATTCGAACCACTGGTATCAGCAGGAGCTGAGGTAGAGCTTGGTTGAGTTGTTGGGTTGCCACCACCACAGGCGGATAATATAAGAGTAATGGAGCAAGATATTATTAGAGTTTTAAACATATTTATCACACTGACGGCAGAGGTTGAATTGAGTTTAGGCTAATAGTGTATTAAAGCTGTGCTGGGTGTCACACGCTAATTAATTCATTCTGG